>MDTB01018912.1_pt1 | contig 17121 bp, 16 predicted proteins | sample 811161 | NCBI WGS metagenome assembly MDTB01 (sample SAMN05326650, study PRJNA326480) | marine metagenome | isolation source: seawater | place: Mediterranean Sea | collected 2009
ATTGGGGTGGCGCATTGGGGTGGCGTACTGGGATAGCGCAGGCGCCGACGACTAATATCCGCGCTGAAACAGCGCCGGCAACACATAAATCAGACCGCAAATTTGCCCTCATTTGCAAAATGGCCCGCACTTGCACCAAGGCTAAGGCTGGGCTAGCAAGGGTGCAGCGGATTTTTGAGCTTTCGCGAAGCAGAGGGCAAAATATGGCAGATAGCAAAATAGCAGGCAATAAAATCGGCGTGGCCGGCGGCGGTGCGTGGGGAACAGCGCTGGCCTGTGTTGCCGCCCGCGACAATGCGACGCTCGTGCCAATTTATGTGCATGAGCCCGAAACCGCCGACACCATCAACACGAAGCACGAGAATGTGGATTTTCTGCCAGGTCAGGCCTTGCCCGAAACCGTGCGCGCCGCCAGCGACATGAGCGTTCTGGCAGATTGCGACTGCGTGCTGATGGTCGCGCCGGCGCAATTTGCCCGCCCGGTCATTGCTGAACTTGCGACGCTCTTGCCTGCCCACGCCATGCTGGTGCTGTGTGCCAAGGGGGTCGAACGCGGGTCGCTCAAATTCATGTCGCAACTGGCCGGCGAATATTTGCCCGAAAGCCGTCTTGCCGTTTTGTCGGGGCCAAGCTTTGCCAAAGATGTGGCAGCCGGCCTGCCCACGGCGGTCTCGCTTGCCACATCCGACCCAATGCGCGGCGCGGCGTTATGCCAGATGCTGGAGCGGCCCGGATTTCGCCCCTATCTGTCGGATGATATATTGGGCGCGGAAATTGGCGGTGCGGTCAAAAATGTGCTCGCCATCGCCTGTGGCATTGTCGCGGGCAAAAAGCTGGGCGAAAGCGCGCGCGCCGCACTGACATCGCGCGGGTTTGCCGAAATGCAACGCCTCGGGCAAGCGCTCGGGGCCAAGCCCGAAACACTCGCTGGCCTGTCGGGGCTGGGCGATTTGGTGTTGACCTGCGCGAGTGCCACATCGCGCAATTTTTCGCTCGGCTTGGCGCTGGGCGAAGGCGGGCATGCGGCGGATATTTTGGGTCGACGCCTGTCGGTCAGCGAGGGGGCGACGAGCGCGCAAGCCGTTTGCGCCTTGGCCGCGCGCCACCACGTCGACATGCCAATCTGTGCCGCTGTTGACGATATTTTGACCGGACAGCGCGGCGTGGATGAAGCGATCCAAGATCTTATGTCGCGCCCGCTGGCCCGCGAATAAACCTGGCATCTCTCCTCCCCTGGGCAATAAACTTCAAAAATTACAGCCGATTGTGACCATATTGCCTAATTGAGCGGCGGGCGCGGCTCTGCTAGTTTAAGCCAGTAGCGATGGAGTTTTTCATGTTTTGTTTGATTTGCATGGACCAACCCGATAGCCACGATCTGCGCCAGGCCAATCGGCCCGACCATGTGGCCTATGTGCTGGCAAGCCCTGCCGTGTCCGTGGCGGGCCCGTTTTTGGGCGAAGATGGCGAAACCATGATCGGAACTTTGATCGTGCTGGACGTGGCAAGTCGGGCCGAGGCCGAAAGCTGGGCACGCGAGGACCCTTATGCCAAGGCGGGCTTGTTTGACCGCGTGGAAATCCACCCGTGGAAGCATCTGATCGGCGGACTGGAAAACCCGCAGGCCAACGGGTAAGCAAAAATCTCGCGCACCGCGCGAACCATCGGGACACAAATTTGACGACAGGGGCAGGGCGTTATGACGGAAACCAAAAAAGCGGCAGGTAAAACGCAGTTCTGGCTTTTCAAATCCGAGCCCAATACATGGTCGTGGGAGGCCCAGTGCACCCGCGGCACCAAGGGCGAACATTGGGACGGCGTCCGCAATTTTCTGGCGAATAAAAATATGAAAGCCATGGCGCTGGGCGATCGCGGCTTCTTCTATCACTCGGTCAATGAAAAACGCATTATGGGCAGCGTGCAGGTCATCCGCGAACATTACCCCGACCACACCGACCCGAAAGGGCGCTTCGGCATGGTCGATATTATGGCGCTGGAAACCGCGACACATCATGTCACGCTGGCCGAAATCAAAAACGAGCCGAAACTCGCGGACATGGCGCTGGTAACAAATTCGCGCCTGTCAGTGCAGCCGGTCACGCCGGCGCAATGGAAACGCGTGTGCAAAATGGCCGGGCTTGACCCCGACCGCGACACGCCGGCCTGAGCGTGACCCGCGGCGCCGACATCTGGCTTCCGCCGCGCGGCACTGTCATTTGTCCCGCCACCGCCATCGAGCCGGAAGAAACCCGCGGCTTTGTGCTTTCAGACCCGCACAGCGCCAACCAGCTTGACCTCATCATCTGGCATACGCCCGGCGGCTTTCGCGGCTTTGTGAACAAATGCCCGCATTTGGGTTTGCCGCTGGAAACATTCCCCGACCGATTTCTAAACGCTTTGGGCGATGCGCTCATCTGTTCGGCGCATGGCGCGCTTTTCGATGCAACGGGTCGGTGTTTGGCGGGCCCGTGCAAAGGCGATGCCCTCATCCCGCTTGAACTGGCCCTGCACGCCAGACAGGGCGCGCGCGCAAGCACAGGCCAAAATGCGCTTGCGGATAAAGATATTGTGCTGATAGGCCGCCTCGCGCATAGTTAAGCCTCAGGGGGGAGCAGCAATGTCTCAATCAGAACCGGATTTGGGCGCGCATGCGGGCATGGCCGATGCGCTCGGTGAAAGCGAGGCGCGCAGCCGCGATTACGCGATTTTGTGCTTGTTGACCGTCATCAATGTGATGAATTTCGTCGACCGGCAATTGCTGGCAAGCTTTGCCAATTTCATTGTCCCCGAACTTGGGCTTTCCAACACCCAATTCGGCCTTTTGACCGGCTTTGCCTTTATTGTGTTTTATTCGGTGATGGGCCTGTTCATGGGCACATTGGCCGACCGCTTGCACCGGCCCCGTCTGCTGGCTTTCGGGCTGGCCTTGTGGAGCGGGCTGACGGCGGCGTCCGGCGCGGCGCGCGGCTTTGTAACCATGCTGATCCCGCGCATGTTGGTCGGGGTTGGTGAGAGCGTGGCTACGCCGACCGCCATGTCGATGTTGGCGGATCGGTTTCCGGCCCGCCAGCTTGGATTCGCGGCAGGCTTTTACTATATGGGCGTGCCGATCGGCGTCGCCGCCAGCTTGTTGATCGCGGGTTATTTGGGGCCTGCCATTGGCTGGCGCGCATGTTTTTATTTGCTGGGCGGCATCGGTTTGCTGCTGGCTGTCGGCCTTTTGTTTCTGGGCGAGACACCGCGCAAGGGTGTCGGCACGGCGCAGCCGGAAAAACTGAAATTTGGTGAAATATTGAAAATCCTGCGCGGCTCGTTAACGCAGTCTCCGGCCTTGATGTGCACGATTGCCGGCGGCGTTGCGTTTCATTTTATTTTGGGGGCAGCAGCCTTTGACCAGCTGTGGTTTGTCAATGAACGCGGGTTCGAGCGCGCCGAGATTGCGCGCCACTCCGGCTGGCTTGCCGCCGCAGGCGGTATTTTGGGCAATTTGCTGGGCGGTTGGCTGGGTGACAAATGGCAACAAAATTTCAAAACCGGACGCCCCATGTTCTTGTTCTGGACGTCGCTCTTGCTGTCGCCCTTCGCCGTGGCTTACCGCCTGGTTCCGGCGGATAATATTTTATTCGATCTGGGCATTTTCTTGGGCTTTGTGCAGTTGGGGCTTTTTTACGGCCCGACATTTTCGACCGTGCAAGAATTGGTACCGCCGCGCATCCGCGCCACAGTCGTGGCGTTTTATATATTGAGCCTGAACCTGATCGGGTTGGGTATCGGCATTACCGGCGGCGGTATTCTGGCCGATTACATGACCGCACAAGGCCATGCCGAACCCTATACGGTGACGCTGCTGGCGTTCACCTTTTTGTCGATGCTTGCGATCCCGCTTATGTATATTGCCGGCAAACGTTTTCACGCTGACCGCACGCGCCTGTTCGGTGATGGTGCGCCAGCGCAATAGTCTTTTACCCAAAAACCCGGCCTGTTAGATTAGGTGCCGGAAGTTGCTGAAAAGGAGGGTGTTTTATGTCTGACGATCTGGTTTTTGAAGTGCCTGAAAATGTGAAGGCTGAGACGCTGGTCGATGAGGCCAAATATCATGAAATGTATGCCGAAAGCCTGCGCGATCCCGATGCGTTTTGGGGTGAACACGGCAAACGCATTGACTGGATGCGCCCCTATACAAAGGTCAAGGACACGCTCTACAGCAAGGAAAATGTCTCGATTAAATGGTATGAGGACGGCACGCTAAACGCCTGCGTCAACTGCGTCGACCGTCATCTTGACGCGCGCGGCGACGATATCGCCATTATCTGGGAGGGCGATGAGCCGGATCAAGACGCGAAAATCTCCTATCGCCAGCTTCATGAAGAGGTCTGCCGTTTCGCCAATGTGCTGAAAAGCCAAGGTGTCGGCAAGGGCGACCGCGTCACAATTTACATGCCCATGATCCCCGAAGCGGCTTATGCCATGCTGGCTTGCGCGCGCATCGGTGCCATTCACTCGGTGGTGTTTGGCGGGTTTTCGCCGGAAGCCCTTGCCGGACGCATTCAAGATTGCGACAGCACTTGCGTTATCACGGCCGATGAAGGCATTCGCGGCGGGCGCAAAATTCCACTTAAAGCAAACACCGATGCCGCGCTCGAACAATGCCCGGGCGTCTCAAGCGTTGTCGTGGTGGCGCGCACGCATGGTGACACCAATATGGTTGCGGGCCGCGACATCTGGTACCACGAGGCCAAAGCCACGGTGGACGCGCAATGTCCGGCTGAAGAAATGAGCGCCGAAGACCCGCTCTTTATTCTCTACACCTCCGGCTCGACCGGCAAACCCAAGGGCGTGTTGCACACAACCGGCGGCTATATGGTGTATGCCTCAATGACGCATGAATATGTGTTCGACTATAAGCGCGGCGAAATATTCTGGTGCACCGCCGATGTCGGCTGGGTGACGGGACACACCTATATTGTCTACGGGCCGCTCGCCAATGGTGCCACGACGGTGATGTTTGAAGGCATGCCGAACTATCCCGATAATTCGCGCTTTTGGCATGTGTGCGATAAACATCAGGTAAATATCTTCTACACCGCGCCGACGGCGCTGCGCGCGCTGATGCGCGAAGGCGAAGCGCCGGTCAAAGCTGCCAGCCGCGCGTCAATCCGGCTCTTGGGCTCGGTGGGCGAGCCGATCAACCCCGAAGCGTGGCTGTGGTATCACCGCGAAGTTGGCGAAGGGCGCTGCCCGATTGTCGATACATGGTGGCAAACCGAAACCGGCGCGGCGCTCATCACGCCGCTGCCCGGCGCCACACCCTTGAAGCCGGGCTCGGCCTCGCGCCCGTTTTTCGGCATTCGCCCCGAATTGGTCGACGCTGAGGGCACGGTGCTGGGAGGCGCTGTTTCGGGCAATCTGTGTATCGCCGATAGCTGGCCCGGACAAATGCGTACCGTCTATGGCGACCACCAGCGCTTTATCGACACTTATTTTGTGCAGTATCCGGGCAAATATTTTACCGGTGACGGCTGTCGGCGCGACGAAGACGATTATTATTGGATCACCGGCCGCGTCGATGACGTGTTGAACATATCCGGTCACCGGCTGGGTACGGCAGAAGTTGAGAGCGCATTAGTGGCCCATGCCCAAGTTGCCGAGGCCGCGGTGGTCGGCTATCCGCACGATATTAAAGGGCAGGGAATTTACTGCTATGTCACGCTAAACGCCGGATTGGAGGGGGACGATGACCTCAAGGGCGAGCTTGTGCAATGGGTACGCAAGGAAATTGGCCCGATCGCCTCGCCCGATCTCATCCAGTTTGCGCCGGGTCTGCCGAAAACGCGCTCTGGTAAAATCATGCGGCGAATTTTACGTAAAATCGCGGAAGATGATTTTTCCAATCTGGGCGACACATCGACATTGGCCGACCCGTCCGTGGTCGATGATCTCATCGAAAACCGCCAAAATAGCGGCTAAAAATCGGAAATAATGCCGTCTTTTTCCCAGTCGCCATAGCGCGTCGGCTCGGGCCCCGCCCGACCGCCGCTTTCTTTGCGCGAAACCTTAGCATCGCTGGTCGCCTCTTGCTGTTTGCGCCGCACATCAGCCTCGGCGCGCGCGCGCCGGGCGGCCTCGGCCACTGATTGTTTCCGCTTTGCTGTCTGCTTGGTATCTTCTGCCATAGTCAAGATATGGGCGCTTGCCAGCAGATTTCCAGAGTGGTCTAACAATCCCATGGAAAAAAACGCCAAAACCGGCGCGCGCAAAGCCGCCAGCGCGGGGGGACGCGGCAAATCCGCCGCCCGACGCCACGCCGCGGCCATGCTGGCTGCCATTGAGCGTGGCAAAACGCTGGACGAGGCGCGCGATCGGCTGGGTGATTTGAACGCCGCCGACCGCGCTTTTGCCAGCGCCATGGTGATGACAGCTTTGCGGCGGCGCGGCACGATTGAGGCTGCGCTGGCACCGCATCTCAAGCGTCCGGTTCCCGCGCGACCGCATCTGGCGCGCGCGCTTTTGCATATTGGCGCGGCGCAAATTTTGTTTATGGATGTGGCGCCGCATGCCGCGATTAACGAAACCGTGGCGGCGACGGGTCGGCGCGAGCAGCCGTTTCGCGGGCTGATCAATGCGGTGTTGCGCCGGATCAATGAGGCCGCGCAAGACACTGGCACGGCGCAGGATTTGCCAGCATGGCTGCTCGATGGCTGGCGGCAGGCTTACGGCACCGCGCAAACCGAGGTGATGGAGAATGTTTTGCGCCAAACGCCGGCCTTGGATTTGCAGTTCCGCGATGCCGCCACGCTGGATAGCTGGCTGGGTGCGAACCCCGATATCGGGCAGGCCTTGACGCCGACCTGCCTGCGCCTTGCAGCCACGGGCGATGTCACCCGATTGCCCGGCTTCGCGCAGGGCATATGGTGGGTGCAAGATATTAGTGCGGCGCTGGCCGCACCCCTTTTAGGCGCTGACGCGCAAGCCCATGTTCTGGACCTGTGCGCCGCTCCGGGCGGCAAAACATTGCAGCTGGCCGCATGCGGGGCGCACGTCACCGCGCTGGATGCCTCCCAAAGCCGACTGGAGCGCCTCGGCGCAAATTTAACCCGCACCGGACTGCGCGCGCGCACGGTTTGCGCCGATCTGGAAAATTGGGTGCCGCCACACAGCTTCTCCCATGTTTTACTGGATGCCCCGTGTTCGGCCACAGGCACCATACGCCGCCACCCCGACCTGCCATGGCATCGCCGCCGTGGCGACATTGCTAAATCTGCCGCCCTGCAAACAATGCTTTTGGACCGCGCTGCGGCAGCAACCTCCCCCGGTGGCACACTTCTTTATTGCGTGTGTTCGCTCGAGCCGGAAGAAGGCGAAGCGGTCGCCGATGCGTTTGTCGCGCGCCATGACGGGTTTGCGCCCGCGCCCATTAAAAGCGAAGAATTGCCCGCGCTTTTATCGGCAGCGGCAACGCCGGCGGGCTATTTACGCACGACACCAGCCCTTTTGTCAGCATTGGGGGGGTGCGACGGCTTTTTTGCCGCGCGTTTCCACAAGAAAGCCGAGGCCCAAACATGAGTGATATCTTGCGCGGGGGGTCAAATAGGATTATTGAAAATTATGCCTACGGTAAAAATTGCACCCTCGATTTTATCCGCTGACTTTGCCCGTCTGGGCGAAGAGGTTGCTGCCATATGCGCGGCTGGTTGCGACTATGTGCACATCGATGTGATGGACGGCCATTTTGTGCCCAATATCACCATTGGCCCCGATGTCGTCAGCGCCATTAAACCCCACGCCACGCGCCCGCTCGACGTGCATTTGATGATCGCTCCGGTCGACCCCTATATCGAGGCGTTTGCCAAAGCCGGTGCCGATATTATCACCTTTCATCCAGAAGCCGGGCCGCACCCGCACCGGACGGCGCAGGCCATTCGCGCTGCCGGATGTCGCGTCGGGGTGTCGCTCAATCCGGCGACGCCGCTCAGCGTGCTGGATCATTTGCTGGACCTGACGGATCTGGTGCTGGTGATGTCGGTCAATCCCGGCTTTGGCGGTCAGAGCTTCATCGAAAGTCAGTTGGAAAAAATATCTGCGCTGCGCCAGCGCATCGACGCCGCCGGCCGCGATATTGAATTGGAAGTCGATGGCGGGGTGAACCGCGAAACGGCACCGCAAGTCATTGCAGCCGGGGCAAATGTGCTGGTTGCGGGCACTGCGACTTTTGCCGGCGGGCCGTCGCTTTATGCCGAAAACATTGCCGCGCTGCGGGGGCCCGGGCAGACCTGATGAGCCGCGCACGCAAGCTGGGCCTATATCTGGAAATTTTTTCGACCATCATGCGAAATATGCGCGTCGGACTGCATCGCAGCTTGCGGCGACCGCCATCATTGAGCAGCAGCAGCTTGTCCGAAATCATCGATATGACGGGTCTGTATCCGCAAAACCTCGCGCAAGGCGACGCGCTGCGCGGCGAAAACTGGTTGGCCGGAGACTACACGCTGCCGGGCGCGGCGGTGAAAATTGCCAACACCTCACCGTTCGACGTGCCGGTCGCCAATGCCGACTGGCTGGCCTCGCTGCATAGTTTTGGCTGGTTGCGCCATATCTGTGCCCTGTCATCAACCCGCGGGCCATCAGCCACTGCGTTTTATATTAACGACTGGATCAGGCGTAGTCCCGTGCGCGTCAAAGAAGCCATGCGACCCGACATTACGGCGCTGCGGCTGATGAATTGGAGCGCCGCCATGCCGGGCATTTTACCGACACTTGAGCGCCGCGAAATCGATGTCATCCGGCAAGCTTTAAGCCAGCAATCGAAATATCTCGCGCGCTGTATGGATGAAGAAAGCGATGGCGTGCGCCGACTGACGGCAGCTTTCGGGCTGGCTTACGCCGGCCTTGCTTTTTCGGGCGACGGCAAATGGGTGCGCCAGGGTGTCGAAGTGATATTGCGCGATCTGCGTCGTCAGATCCTGAGCGATGGCGGTCATGTGAGCCGTTCGCCAGCCGTCCTTGCCGATATTTTACACCATGTGCTGGTTTTGGAAGCAGCGATGCACGCGCGCGGTGTGCAAGTGCCCGGCTGGCTCGAGGAAACGCGCAAGCGCATGCAGGCCATGCTTGCCTTGGTGTGCCATTCCGATGGTGGGCTTGGGCTGTTTAACGGCGCAACGGCGCGCTCGGCGGCGGAAATCGCGCCGCTGCTGGCCGGGAGCAATTCCAAAAATGTCATGAGTTATGCCCAGCGTAGCGGCTATCAGCGCGTCGCCTGTGGCAAGCTCTGCTTGCTGGTCGATGCCGGGCAAGCGGGCGGCGGCGCGGGCACCGAAACCAGCCACGCGGCGCCCTTGTCGCTGGAAATGAGTTACGCAACAGACCGGATCATTGTGAATTGTGGACCAAATCTTGTGCATGGCGAGAAATGGCTTTTGGCCTCGCGCGGCGTGGCAGCACATTCGGCCTTCGGTTTTGACACCGACATGAACGATCCGTTTCTGCGTAGCGGGCTGGGCGCGCGGGTTTTGGGGCATCGGCTGAGGCCGGAAAACTGGCACGTCACCTGTCGGCGCGTGGAAGACACAACCGGCACGTGGCTGGAAACCAGCCATGACCAATTCGCAACCAGCCATGGTGTGCGGTATAATCGACGCCTGTTTGTCGATACGGCGGGCGAAGATTTGCGTGGCGAAGACATGCTCATGCCCGCCTCAAGCAAAAGCCGATATATTGCCGCGCGGTTCCATTTGCGCTTTCACCTGCATCCGCAGGTTGCCGCGACCCTTCAGGCGGGTGGCTCAAGCGTGTTGCTGGTGTCGCGCGGCGGTCACGGATGGCAGTTTCGCTTCGCGCCGCAGGCGGATCAAATTTTAAAAATAGAAGAAAGCGTATTTATGGGCGATGCTGGTATTCCCCAACGCTGCCAACAAATTTCGATTGCAGGTACGCTGCAACCGAAAGACACGCAAATGAAATGGGCTATGCGCTATGTCGGGCGCATTGGCCGCCGCCGCTAACCCGCATTCAAAGACCCTATTTTTAAGCAAGCAAGGTTCACATTCTATGTCATCTCCTCACGAAACCACTATTGATCAAGCCACCGTCAAACCGATTTCCCGCGCCCTGATATCTGTCTCGGACAAAACCGGCATTGTCGACCTCGCGCGCGGTCTGGCAGCACAAAATATTGAAATTTTTTCGACGGGCGGTACGGCAAAAATTCTTACCGAGGCGGGGATTGCCTGCCGCGATGTGTCGGACCTGACCGGGTTTCCCGAAATGATGGACGGGCGCGTGAAGACACTCCACCCGATGGTGCATGGCGGATTGTTGGCAATACGCGATAACGCCGCCCATACAGACGCCATGCGCGCGCACGATATTTGTGCCATCGACCTCTTGGTGGTCAATCTCTACCCGTTTGAAGAGACCGTTCGCGCTGACAGCGCAATTGATATGTGTATCGAAAATATTGATATTGGTGGCCCGGCCATGATCCGCGCAGGCGCCAAGAACCACCAAGATGTGACAGTCATTGTTGACCCGCATGATTATGCCGGCGTGCTGGACGCTTTGGCGACCCGTCAGGGCACAGATTTGGCGCTGCGCCAAAGACTGGCGCAAAAAGCATATGCGCGCACGGCGGCTTACGATGCTGAAATATCTAATTGGATGGCCGCTGCGCTAAACCTCGAAACACCCGCATTTCGGGCCCTTGGCGGGCATTTGCAACAGGGGTTGCGCTATGGCGAAAACCCACATCAGCAGGCCGGCTTTTATGTCGGTGGACCACTGCGCGAAGGCGTGGCAACGGCCCAGCAAGTGCAGGGCAAGGCGCTGTCTTATAATAATATTAACGACACCGATGCGGCGTTCGAGCTTGTGGCGGAATTCGACCCGGCCGACAGCGCGGCCTGTGCCATCATCAAACACGCCAATCCGTGCGGCGTGGCCCTGGGTGCTGATTTGCCGGAGGCGTTTGCCAAGGCGCTGGCGTGCGATCCGGTTTCGGCCTTTGGCGGCATTATTGCCATGAACCGCCCGCTCGATGCGACAACCGCCGAGGCGATCACCGGCCTGTTCACGGAAGTAATTATCGCGCCCGGCGCCGATGCCGCGGTGTGTGACATTATCGCGGGCAAGAAAAATTTGCGGCTGCTGCTCACCACCGGCCTTCCCGACCGGCTGACGGGGGGCTTGAGCGTCCGCACGGTGGCCGGCGGCTTTCTGGCCCAGAACAGAGACGCTGGCGCGGTCGACACCACGCAGTTGAAAACCGTCACCAAACGCGCGCCCGACGCGCAGGAAATGGCCGATTTGTTGTTTGCCTGGCACGTCGCCAAACATGTGAAGTCAAACGCCATTGTTTACGCCAAAGACGGCGCGACCGTCGGCATCGGTGCCGGACAAATGAGCCGGCTGGACAGTTCGCGCATCGCCGCACGCAAATCCGAAGACGCCGCACAGGCTGCCGGGCTCACAAAGCCGCTGGTTTCCGGCTCAGTAGTGGCATCAGATGCGTTTTTCCCCTTCGCCGACGGGCTTTTGAGTGCCGCCAATGCCGGAGCCACAGCGATTATCCAGCCCGGCGGGTCGATCCGCGATGACGAGGTGATTGCCGCCGCAGACGATGCGGGGCTGGCAATGGTGTTTACGGGCATGCGCCATTTCCGGCACTAGCTGGTTGCACACGCGCGCGCCTGCGCCTCCCAAGTGGTGAGCAGCGGGAACACGTCTACTGCCTGCGCCCAGTTTTGTGCGGCTTGCGTGCGGGCGAATATTTTTTCCACCATGGCGCACGCCTTCGGCTTCTCGCCCAGATCTGTAAATATTGCCGCCAAGCCGACGCGCGCGCCCATGCCCACAGGATCATCGGGCGGTGTGCGCCGTGCCAGACCGGACAGCGCGCGCGCCGCTTCCAAATCGCGGCCATTGGCGCGCAACGCCTCGGCGCGCAAATACCACGCCGACGGGCGACGCGGAAAATCTTGCGCCAAAAGGTCTGCCATCAGCAGCGCTTCTTCGGGCGCGTTGCGGGCGAGATTTATGTGCACCAGCGTCTCGCGCAAATTGGCGACCGGGCGCCCTTGCAAATCCGACAGGCCGTCGCGCAGAAATTTATACCGCGCGGCGTCAATATCCTGCGTCTGGAGATCGCGCAAAAATGCCTTCCACGCCGTTAAAATGCGCGCCGCCTGATTTTCATCCGCCGGCTCCAGCAGCGCCATCAACCCCGCACCATCTTCCTGACCAACCAGATAAGAAATGGCAATCGGGGCGAGCGGCGCCACATCACCGCCCGACAATTCAAAGGCGGCATAGGCCGCACCGAAAAACGCCGGGCGCAGCCCGCCCTTGACGGCCAGATCAATCGCGGCGCGGTGCACGGGCGTTTCATCGCCCGCCACGCAACCCAGCTGACATCTGGTTTGCAGCCAAATTGTATAAATGGCCTGTCCGCCGCGTGCCGTAGCCTTAATGTTTGCGGCTGGTTTGCCGGTTTTCAGCCCATCGGCAACACTGCGCGCAATCAGCCGCACGCGCATGCCCGTCAACATTTTATAGGCCGGTAATTCGGGCGAAAACCCCGATAGCAGCTCGTCTGCGGTGCGCCATGCGCCCTGGGTCGCCGCGTGGCGGGCCAACACGACCCGCGCGCGCAATGCGATCACCTGATCGAGGGTGAGCGGCGCGCCCAATTTAATTGGGGGCAAGGTTTTATGGCGTTGCGCCAATGCCAAGAGCGTGCCGTCGGGATCTGTGTCCGACGACAGCCGCGCGAGGGTGATAAACTTATCGACCTGTTTGCGTTGTGCGCCCGAATGATAGCCTGCGCGCGCCGCGCGTAAAAATGGCAGGGCGCGTGCCGCTTCGTTCAGATTAACCAGACTGGCCCCAAGCTGATAGTCGACGCGCCGCTGCAACCCGGCAGGCAAAAGCGTGTAATACGGTTTTACGATGCGCCAATTTTCGCGCACCGTGGCAAACTGGCCTTCGGCGAAACCCTTGTCCATCGCATGCACAGCGTTGACCGGGGGATAATCGGCGGCCGCCATGAGTTTTTTGTCGCGCGCCAGAAAATCAAACGCAGCGGTAATTATGGCAGGGTGCCCGTCAAAAGCAGGTGCGAGGAGGGCGGCGATGTCGCGCGCCGCGCGCCCTGCGCGCAAGGCCTGTTCCGCCGTGGTCAAAGTTTGCGGGTCAACCGTGCCGGTTTGAAAGCTCGGGTCTTGCGCCAGTTGTTGCGCCACTGTTTGCGCGGCATTTGTCGATAGTACCGGCGGCTGGAACCCGGGCGCGGTTATTTCGGCATAAAACAAGTCAACCGCGTCTTGCAGCGATTTTTGACCACCGCGCGCCAGCGACGCCTTTAACTGGTTGAGCGTCGCCACCGCAGGGGCAACCTCACCGCCTTCAATCTGCGCCGTCGCCAAGCCATACATTGCACGCTGAACAATCACCGGATGGCTGAACTCCAGCGTCAGCGCGCGCATATTCTCGGTCGCCTCAGTGAGTGCCTGACGGCGCGCTTCGGCACTGATTTCGCGGGTTGCGCGCGACAAATTTGTCCATGCCAGCGCGTAAGCACCGGCCACGCGCAAGCTCTCCAAATCTTGCCAGAGGTCTGACGATAACAGCGCTTCAAAATCCAGCTCATTGCCCCGCACACGCGCCTCGGCCGCCGCGCGCATGGCGTCTATCTGCACGCGCAAATCGGCAGCGCCGTTTCCGATTTTCGCCATTTCCAGAACGCCCAGCGGCGCGTCATAACACGCCTCCAGATCGTTGGCGTAATCATCCATAGCTTTGAGCATGGCGTCAGGTGCCGCTTCCAGCGCCGCCAGCATATTTTTCGGTGGCGACAGCAGGGTTTCCGGCGGCAGACGACACGCGCCGGCAGGCGTGATAACCGCAAGCGTAAAAAGCGCCATGGCAGGAAGCAGACACCGCATGGGCTATTCCAAACTTGCCAGAAACGGGGCCAGTTCATCATGGAACCGGTCGTCGAAAATCAACAATGCCAGCGTTTTCATCAACTGACGTTCGGCGGCAAGTGTCACGGCCAGCCCGCCGCCAGATTGAGCCAGCGCCCGAAACGATGGCAAAACGCCTTGCTCCCGCAAGCTGGCACCGCCCAGCGAATTAACCCGCCCGAGATAGCTGCGATTGGCCTCGACGCGCGAGTCAACCAGCGACAAGCGCGCGCCGCGGCGTTTCATGCGGTCGGCAATCGTCAGCGCTTCATCGGCCTCATAGCGATGCGGCGGCGCATCGCCAATGACAATCAACACGCGCTGCGCGCCCGCACGCCAGTTTATGGTGTTTTCCGCCTGCCGCAGGGCTTCGGTTACGGCTTCGGGCACATCCCCGCCACCCAGCGCGTCAAGCTGGCTCATAAATGCGCGCGCCTTGACGATATCGAAGCTGGGTTGCGACACGCGGATAACAAATTCCGGGTCCTGATAATCGCGATAGGCAATCACCCCAAACCGCGCCAACGGCACCAGATTGCGGACATATTGCGACAGCGTCTCAATGCGCGCGCGCACGCGGTTATGCACCCACACCATCGACCCGGTTGCATCGATCACAAATACGACATCAATGCCGGTTTGGCGCAGATATTGGATATAATCAGCAAAGGTTTGCGGCACGCCCGAAATCAGACCCCCGCCGGGTGCGGCGCGTTGCGTGGCGGCCTCGGACGGGGCGGGCATGGCCGGTGCGATGGCTGCGGTGCTGGCCGCCTCCATCATCACCTGATTGAAATCTGTATCAAGCGGCACTTCGAGGATTTCCGACAAATCCAGTTCGGCCTCGGCTTCGCGTGCGATCTCGACGGGGGCTTGCAATTCCAGATCAATGCTTTCCGGGCCGTCTGTGGCGGCTGAGATCACCACGCTGTCAACCGCATCGCCGCCGCCGCGTTCGCCGCCAAAAAGCAGCACCAACACCACCGCAACGCCGACCAGGTGAGCCATCAATGAAACGGCAAACAGCGTGATCCACCAACGGCGCGGCAGATTTTTCAGCCGCGTGAGCCAGTTCGACGGGGCTGCGCGGCTAGTTGCCATGGCCCTGCTCCGGCGCGAATTCGGTCTTGATGCGAATTTCCCCGACGCCCGCTTTCGCCATGGCTTGTCTGAAATCCATCAACGCGGCGGCATGTGCGCGCCGATCGGCGATGAGTTCGACCGCCAAACCTTGCGCGCCAATGCCTGTCTGCGCCACCTGCGCGGCGATTTCTGACAGCGATTTGGGCGCGTTGCCGGCCAAATAAAATTTATCGTCTGCACCAAGGCGCACGGAAAAGGGCGCAGCGATATAGGCCGCTTCTTGGGTGCTGAGTGCCACCTCAATCTCGTTGGGATGGTCAGTCGTCGGGCGGCCCGCAATCAGGACAAACAAAATGAGCAGAAAAACCACATTGATCAGCGGCAGCAGGTCAATGGTTTTGAATTTGCGGCGGGGTCTGTCGATTTTCATGGGTGCCCTCAAAAATCCGAAAGATCAATATCGAAAACATCGCGCTCAAGCGTGACCGCGCGCGCGCCCGCTTCGGCCAGATCATCCATGACACCGACCACTTGTTGAACCTCCGCCGCCGCCGCGGGCATGACGACAAAAAGCTGCTCGGCATCGATGTCGACAAGGTCGGCGGCGCGCGCTTGCAGTTGCGGGCGCGTCACGGCCACGCCATTCCATTGCACGCGCCCGGTTTCATTCAGCGTTATGATGGCGGGCTGGCTCATGCCTTCTGTGCCGCCCGTGCCGCGCGGCGGAGCCAGCTGGCTTTGGGAAAAACGCACGAAATCCGAGCCCAATAAAAAAAACAGCAGCAGCAGAAAAATCATATCGATGAGCGGTGTGAGCCCGACGGCTTCCAGCTTGCGTTTTGGCCGTTCGATCCGCATGGGTGCTATGCCTTGGCGGAAGCGCCTGTCGCGCTACGCACCATGATTTCGGTGAGCGCGTCTTCCAACAGGTCACGCGTATTGTCAACGGCATTGTTGAACACAGCGGCGAGAATGGAAAATGGCAGGGCGACCGCCAAACCGAAAGCCGTTGTCAAAAGCGCCTCCCAAATACCCGCCGCCAGCAGTGCCGTGTCGGCCCCGCCGCTGCCCTGACCGACGCCTTGGAAAGCCACAATCATGCCGAGCACCGTGCCCAGCAGACCGAAAAGCGGGGCCGATGCTGCGATCAGTTCAAGCACCCAGATATTGGACCCCAAATGACGCAACAAATACTGCGCGCGCCGCGACACTTCTTCGCGCAATAATTCTCCGGCCTCGCCTTTTGAGCCGCCTCGATGCGCTTGGGCGATCGCATATGCAATGAGCGGGGCGCCGGGATGGGCAATATCTTCCAAATCTCCCGCCAGCCCGCGCACATCGCCCTCCCGGTAGCGCATCATTGCGGCTTCTACTTGCTTGGGGCGCCAGATATCCATGCGGATAAACTGTACCGTCTTCACCGCCGCAATCGGCAAGCCAATGGCTGACAATATGGCGATGATCCATGTCACGACGCCGCCCTTGTCGAATAAGAGCGACCAGAAACCGCCTTCGTCAGCCCCCTCGGACGCAGCTTCACCCACCGCGCCGGCTACCGCTCCAGTTACGGCTTGCGTGGTCTCTTGCGCCATGGCAGCGAACGGCAATAGCGCTGATATGAGTAAAATGGGCGCGCCCCGCCATAATATTTCCGACAGGGTAAATCGCATATTGACGAGCCTCATAAAATCGAATGCCGCGTGATAAGCCACTGTCGGGCTACAGCGCACGCGCCACCAGCATACGCATAATCTCGTTCGAACCACCATAAATGCGCTGCACGCGGGCGTCGGTATACATGCGGCTGATCGGATATTCATCCATATAGCCATAGCCGCCAAAAAACTGCAGACATGTATCGATGATCTCGCATTGCCGCTCGGTCACCCAAAACTTGGCGGCGGCGGCTGAATTGGCATCCAATTCGCCGCGCATAAGCTGATCGGCCAGCTGGTCGACCATGGCGCGCGCCGCCATCCACGTGGCTTTGCACTCGGCCAGCTTGTATTGCGTGTTTTGATAATCAAACACGGCATTGCCAAAGGTTTTGCGCTCGCGCGTATAATCGACCGTCAACTGG
>MDTB01019518.1_pt1 | contig 17121 bp, 16 predicted proteins | sample 811161 | NCBI WGS metagenome assembly MDTB01 (sample SAMN05326650, study PRJNA326480) | marine metagenome | isolation source: seawater | place: Mediterranean Sea | collected 2009
AAATAGTCATGTGATCCCAGCTGGGATCACATGACTATTTAATAGATTATAATTATCGCCAGGTCCATACAAATTTGAGGGCATTATACAAATCGCATTAAATTGATGTTGAATCATCAAGGATTGACACAACTTTATACCCGCAATCTTTGCTATTGCATAGAATTCATTAGTTTGTTCGAGTGAGTCTTTTAATAAATGGGTTTCATTTATTGGTTGTGGTGAATATTTAGGATAAATACAACTACTTCCAAGAAATAAAAGTTTTTTGACATTATTTGTCCATGAAAGTTCGATAATATTTGTTTGTATTTTTAAATTTTGTAGAATGAAGTCAAAAGGCTTTTCAGAATTTGCAATGATTCCACCAACTTTTGCTGCGGCTATTATTACTACAGAGGGTTTATTAAAAATAAACCATTCACTTAATTTTTTGTAATCTAATAAGTCAAGAGTCTCTCTTCCTGGACATAATAAATTTTGTTCATTATAACCTATTCTTAATAATTCTCTCTTAATAGAACTACCAACCATACCCTTTGCACCAGCAATAAAAATTTTTTCTCCTTCAATTAATTTAAAAGTCATCTTATTTATATTCTTACTTAAGATAATTTTATTATTTTAAAGCATGATTTGTATATAAAAATTGAATTTGAAAATTTAAATATTTAAAATAAAGGACCAAATAATATTATCAATTATGTATTATTTACATTGATTATATTTTTCTTATAATTAATTTAGCTACAGAGTGTTCTTGTGAAAGTTGATTTCGTAGAAGTTGATAAAAAAAATGAGGTGCATATTAATTCGCTTTATAGGATTATCAGAGAAAGAGAATTTAATATAAGTAATATTGAAATGCCAGATTTTAAAGATCATAAATCTTTTGTTGAGAATATAAGTTATAGAAAATGGAATCTTATTTTTATTGATGATCAACTCGTAGGAAATTATTATATAAATTACGAAAATTATATAGGTATAAATCTTTTAACTAATAGCCATAACTATTTTAGGATAATAATAGAAAAAATATTATCAAACGAAAGTCCTCTTCCAGAAATAAAATCCATAAGAAATAGAGACTTTCTTATAAATGTATCTCCTCAAAATAAATCTTTAAATGAGGTATTAAGGATGTTAAATTTTAAACATATTCAGAACACTTATTTATGCAAATAATATATTTATCCATAAATCGAATATTGATAATTTTAAATTGGTAGAATGAGTTTAAAAATATAAATGCTAGAAATTAATAATAGGATTATTTCATCTTCTTCAGATCCGTACGTAATCGCCGAAATCTCAGCAAATCATGGCGGTTCTCTTGAAAATGCATATAAATTAATTAATGCAGCGAAAGCGTCTGGTGCTGATGCAGTTAAATTACAGACTTATACTCCAGATTCAATGACACTTAATTGCACAAAACAAGATTTTTTAATTAAAGATGGTCTTTGGAAAGGATATAATCTCTACAATCTATACAAGGAAGCTTGTACACCTTACGAATGGCATGAAAAATTATTTAAATATGCAAACGAGCTTAAAATAACTATTTTCTCTTCACCTTTTGATGCCCATGCTATTGATTTTCTTGATGAACTAAATGTGCCCGCTTTTAAAATAGCTTCTTTTGAGATTGTTGATTTAAATTTAATCAAACATGCTGCTTCCAAAGGGAAACCATTATTAATTTCTACTGGAATGGCTTCTAAAGATGAGATAGATAATGCTGTAAGAATTGCTAAAGATTATGGAAATGGAGAGTTGTTACTATTTCATTGCGTAAGTTCATATCCTGCACTTACTGAAGATTCAAATATTAAATTAATAAAAACTTTGAGACAAAAATATAATACTGAGGTAGGTCTCTCTGATCATACTCTTTCAAATACAGCATCTATTGCAGCAATATCAATGGGAGCCTCTGCTATTGAAAAGCATTTCATCTTAAATAAAAATTGTAAAGGACCAGATTCGGCTTTTTCTATTGACCCTGAACAATTTAGAGAATTAAAGAATTCCACAACACAATGTTGGCAGGCTTTGGGAAAAGGTGATTTTCATAGGTCAAAAAACGAACAAAAAAATAAAATATTCAGAAGATCATTGTATTTTGTTAATAATTTAAAATGTGGAGAAATAATAAGTAAAAATGATATTAAATCAATTCGTCCTGGTTTCGGCTTGCCACCAAGGTATTTGGATCAAATAGTTAATAAAAAGAGAGTTTTAAAAAATGTTTTTGTAGGGGATAGAGTACAGTGGGATATCTTGGATTAAGTATTTATAATTAATTGTTATTTATGAAAAATAATGCTTATAAAATATTAAACAAATCACTTTCTTTGTTAACTAATAAGGAAAAAATAAGACTATTTATCTTATCAATTTTTGCTTTAACTAGTTCTTTCTTAGATTTTATTTCTGTGATATCAGTTTATCCTTTTATAAATATAATTTTAGACAATGAAAGTATAAATTCAAATAAATATTATTCTCAACTTTGGGAAATTTTAGGCTCACCTCCAATTCAAAATTTTATTCTAAATTTATCTTTAATTATAATTTCTTTGATTATATTTACTGCATTATTTAATTTTTATACTCAATACCTATGTAATATGTTTGCTTCTGATATTCAAATAAGTTTGGGGGAAAATATTTATAAAAATATTTTATATACAAATTATGAATGGCATCTTAATAAGAATCCTGTTAAATTAATGACCCTTTTTACAAGTAATCTTACTAAATTAAGTAGGAATATTTTAAGGCAAATACCCTTATTAGTTAGTTATATTTCAACCCTAACTATACCAATCATAAGTTTAATAATTCTTTCTCCAAAATATTCTTTAATTTTAATTTTATTATTTACTTTTATATTATTTTATTTTTTAAAGCTTATTAGAAGGAAAACAAGTTCTTTAGCAAGGAAAATTAGAATTAAGTTGGATGAATTAAATATATTGCTTGTGGAAAGTATTCAAGGAATAAAAGACGTTAAACTTTCAAGTAGAGAGAATGATTTTATAATTAAATTTAAAAAAATATATAAGAATTATTGTTCCAATATTTCAATTGCTGATAATTTTAATCAAATTCCTATAAATCTTATCTTGATGTTAAGTCAGTTAATTATGGTAAGTTTGGGAACTATATTATTCTTAATTCAAACAAGTCCTAGTAATCTTGTTGGAATAATGTCAATAGTTGCTTTAATAGCATTTAAAATAATTCCAGCATTAAATAAATTAGGAAATGCATTAAACAGAATATCTGAATCATTTATTTTTTCAGAAGTAATAAATGATTTAAATGTTGAATTGGGGGCAAAATTGATTCAGGATAATAATTTAAGGACAGATAATAGTTTTATTTGGGAAAAAATAAAACTAAAAAATGTTTATTTTAAATATCCGGGGATGGATGAATATGCGATCAAGAAAATTAATATTGAGATTAAAAGGGGTTTTCAATACGGTTTTGTTGGCTTTTCTGGATCAGGAAAATCTACAACTATTGATATTTTAAATGGTTTATTGACACCTACAAAAGGGCAAGTTTATGTTAATAAAACTTTTCTATCAGATTTTGGGATAAGGAAATGGCAATACAAAATAGGTTATGTTCCGCAGCAACCAAAAATCAGTGATCAATCTATAAAAGAAAATATTGCTTTTGGTTTAGATATTTCAAAAATAGATGAAATGAAAATAAAAAATTGTATTGATTTAGTTGGGTTAACTGATTTTATAGGAGGGTTACCAAAAGGTACTTGTACTTTAATTGGTGATAGAGGAAAATTGCTTTCAGGCGGTCAGCAACAGCTTATCGCGATTGCTAGAGCTCTATATAAAAATCCAGAAATTTTGATTTTAGATGAAGCAACTAGCTCTCTGGATTCTATTAGTGAAAAATTAGTCAGGGACTCACTCAAACGTTTAAGAGGTAAAGTAACTTTATTAACTATTGCTCATCATTTTTCTAATATAAGAGAATCAGATCATATTTTTCTTTTTAAAAAAGGGGAACTGATAAGTGAAGGGACTTTTTCATTCCTAGAAAAGAATTCAGAGTTATTTAAAAAATTTATTAAAAATAGCTGAAATAGGATTTACTTACTAAATTAACTGAGGTTTAGTTATTTAAATAAGGTCAAATTAATATATAAAATTAATTTTTAATTTCTTTACTGGTAAAATAAGATGTCTTGAATTGCCTAGTAGTGTTCGATCGATCATCAATTTTAGTTACCGGAGGTACTGGCTCTTTTGGGAAGTCATTTGTTTCTATGACTTTGAAAAATTTTAACCCCAGAAAAATTATTATTTTTTCTCGAGATGAGATGAAACAGTGGGAGATGGCTAAAACTTATGAAAATGATGACAGGGTAAGATTTTTTATTGGAGATGTTAGAGATAAGGACAGACTATGGAGAGCTTTATATGATATAGATTTTGTTGTCCACGCAGCTGCGATAAAGATTGTACCAAAGGCTGAATATGATCCATTTGAATGTATAAGGACTAATGTTGATGGCGCAATGAACTTAATTGATATATGTATTGATAGAGGAGTAAAAAGAATTGTTGCTTTATCTACAGATAAAGCATGTTGTCCTTCAAATCTGTATGGAGCAACAAAATTAATATCTGATAAGTTATTTATCGCAAGTAATGCTTATTCTGGTGATTCAAGTACAAAGTTTTCAATTGTAAGATATGGAAATGTCATGGGTTCTAGAGGATCTGTAATTCCATATTTTTTAAGTAAAAAGGAAAAAGATCTTTTGCCTATTACTCACCCTGAGATGACAAGATTCATGATTCCTCTCAATGAGGGTGTTGAATTGGTTTGGCATGCATTTAATGATATGCAAGGAGGTGAAATTTATGTAAAAAAAAATCAAATCAATGAAAGTTGTTGATATAGCCAAAAGTATTAATCCTAAAGCTAAACATCAAATTATTGGTGTTAGGCCTGGAGAGAAATTGCATGAACAAATGATTAGCAAAGAAGACGCACCTTACACATATGAATACAATGATTATTACAAAATTTTACCTGCTATTAATGATTGGAGTACTGATAATAGAAGAATTGATGGAGGTCAGTTGGTATCTCCAGATTTTTCTTATTCATCTGACTCGAACCCTCAGTGGATGAATAATGATGAACTTATAGACTGGATTGAAGAAAATAAAGAAACTATTGGTTATGTATAAAAGGATCTTTTTATTTATAAATATGTTATAAAAATCTTATTTAGTATAAATGTTGAGATGAAAAAAATTTTTATTCCTTATGGTAGGCACCAAATTTCTGAAGAAGATATTCAAAGCGTTGTTAAAACTCTAAAAAGTTCTCATATCACTCAGGGCAGTGCAGTACCAGAATTTGAAGAAAATATCTCGAAAAAAGTTTTATCAAAATATTCTATTTGTGTTAATAGTGCTACTAGTGCACTTCATCTAGCTTGTTTAGCGTTAGAAGTCTCAAAAGGAGATATTGTATGGACAACTCCAATATCTTTTGTCGCATCTGCAAATTGTGCTTTATATTGTGGTGCCAAAATAGATTTTGTCGATATTAATCCACTTTCTGGCCTTGTAGATGTTGATAATTTGGAATTAAAGTTAGAAGATGCTTTCAAAAAAAATAAACTTCCAAAAGTTTTTATTCCAGTGCACTTAGCAGGAACTTCATGTGATATGGAAAGAATATATGATCTTTCAAAAAAATATGGATTTTCAATTATTGAAGATGCTAGTCATGCTATTGGAGGTACTTATAAAGATAAACCAGTTGGATGCTGTATTTACAGTTCAATAACTGTATTTAGTTTTCATCCTGTAAAGATAATAACTTCTGGCGAGGGAGGTGCAGCAACTACTAATGATCCCAAAATAGCCGAAAAGTTGAAGATGTTGAGAAGCCACGGAATAGTAAAAGAGGAAAGTAAATTTATCAGCCAAAAATTAGGAAGCTGGTATTACGAACAACAAGCTTTAGGTTTTAATTACAGGATGAATGATATACAAGCATCATTAGGTTTGAGTCAATTAAAAAGATTAGACATTATTGTTAAAGAAAGGAATAGACAGTTAGATTTTTATAAAAACATATTTAGTGAACTTCCAATAACTTTTCTAGAAATCCCGTCCTTTGTTTATTCATCAGTTCACTTAGCAATAATCAGGTTAAATGATCAAGTACCAAGTAAATATTTTGATCTTTTTGAAGGGTTGATTAATTCCGATATTGGTGTTCAATTACATTATTTTCCAATCTATAGAAATCCTTTTTATCAAAAATTTAATTTTAATCATCAAGATTTTCCTGGAGCAGAAGATTATGCCTCACGTTCTATGAGTATTCCATTATTCCCTGGCTTGTCTAAGAATCAACAACTAAGGGTAAAAGAAACGTTTGAGAAGTTATTAAAATGAATTTAATATTAATTCCTGCAAGAGGAGGTAGTAAAAGAATTCCAAAAAAAAATATTAAATTTTTTAAGGGAAAGCCAATTATTGAATGGTCAATTAAACAAGCTTTAAATACAAATATCTTTAATAAGGTAGTAGTAAGTACAGATGATGATGAAATTGCAAGAATCTCAAAATTAGCAGGAGCTGAAGTGCCCTTTATCAGGCCCAAGGAGTTTTCCGATGACTTTTGTACGACATCAGAGGTAGTAAAACACGCAATAAAATGGTTTAAAAAAGAAGGAATTTTTCTTGAAAATGTCTGTTGCTTATATCCAACCGCTCCTTTTGTGAAAGCATCTTTCTTGTCAAGTGCTCTTAAAGAATTAGAGAATTGCAAAAAGGATATCTTTGTAGTTTCTTCGACATCATATCCCTTCCCAATACAAAGATCATTTTATTTAGATGAGGATGGTTTTAGCAAGATGTTTGATCAAAATCTTTTTGAATCAAGAAGTCAGGATTTAAAAAAGGCTTACCATGATGCGGGTCAATTTTATTTGGCTTCAGCTAATACTTGGTTATCAAAAAAAAATATTTTAGAGGGTTGCAAACCTTTTTTATTGCCAAGAATGTTTGTTCAAGATATTGATACATTAGAAGATTGGGATAATGCAGAGATAATTTTTGATCTTATCAAAAAGCAATCTAGAAATAAGTAACTGCTATTTGAAATGTTATTATAGTTCTTGAATTTAAATTCTAAAATGGAAACCAAAACAGATCAAGAGTTTTTTTGGTCTGGAGAATTTGGGGATAATTATATCGAAAGAAATGAAAACAAAAGACTATTAACTTCGAACATAAACTTTTTTATTAAATCCCTCCAAAGAACAAAGAATTTAAAAACTTGTATTGAGTTTGGTTCTAATGTGGGTATGAATATTAAATCTCTGAAGATTATTTATCCAGATTTGGAATTTCATGCAGTGGAAATTAACAAAAAAGCAGCAAAATTTTTGGAAGAAATAATTTCGCCTGAAAACATTTTTCAGGAGTCGATTCTTGATTTTGAATCCAAACAAAAATGGAACCTTAGCCTTGTAAAGGGAGTATTAATTCATATTAATCCTGAAAAGCTTGAAGAGGCATATAAAAGAATTGTTAATGCCTCTGATAAATATATATTAATTTGTGAATACTACAGTAGAAAACCTGAATCTTTAGTATATAGAGGACATAGTAATAAATTATTTAAAAGAGACTTTGCAGGGGAAATATTAGATTCATTCCCAAACCTTAGTTTGATTGATTATGGCTTTGTTTATCATAGAGATCCCAACTTCCCACAAGATGATATCTCTTGGTTTTTAATTGAAAAGAATGATTCATAAATTATCTTTTTAATAAGTCTTTAAATTCAAAAAATCTTCTCTCGAAGTTATCAAATATCAAAAGATTTTAAAACAAAAATTAAAAGTTCAATTGGTCAAAAAGTTATTTTACTTATGAAATAGTTGCTTCATTTTGATTTTTAAAAAAGAGACTAAACCATCTTTTGTTTTATAATATTATTTATATTATTCCTTTGAAAGATGTTGAGATATTGTAAAAAATGCGTAATGCCCGATAGTAAACCCGATATTTTTTTTGATGAAGAGTGTGTTTGTAGTGCTTGTAGAAATTATGAAAATAGAAAAATCATTAATTGGCAAGATAGAGAAAAAGAATTAAAAGGAATTTTACAAAGATATAAAAAGGAATCAAATTCAAGATGGGATTGCATTGTACCTGTAAGCGGGGGGAAAGATAGTACTTATCAAGTGATAAAAATGATTAATTTAGGAATGAATCCTTTATGTATTACTTCAACGACATGCGATGAATCTGAACTTGGAAGAAAAAATATCAATAATTTGAGAAGTCTTGGAGTCGACCACATACAATTTTCTCCTAATCCTATTACTCGTGCAAAACTTAATAAAATTGGTCTAGAACAGGTTGGAGATATTTCCTGGCCAGAACACGTAGGTATTTTCACTATACCGGTAAGAGCTGCTGTTGATTTCAAAGTACCACTTATTGTTTGGGGAGAGAATTCTCAAAATGAATATGGAGGTCCTGCAACCTCTATAAATAATAATATTCTTAATAGAAAATGGCTAGAGGAGTTTGGTGGACTACTTGGCATGCGAGTTTCAGATTTGCCTCATATGGCCAAGATAGATAAAAAAGATTTAATTTTATATAATTATCCAACTGATGATGAGCTAAAAGAAATAAAAGTAACAGGTTTATTTTTAGGACATTATCTTCCTTGGGATGGATATTCTAATTCTCTTTTGGCACAATCATATGGATTTAAAACTTACAATAAGATTGTAGAAGGTTCAATGGTTAACTATGAAAATTTAGATAATTATCAAACGGGAATACATGATTATTTTAAATTTCTTAAATTTGGATTTGGCAGGGCAACTGACTTGGCATGTTTGCATATTAGAAGAGGACGGATTACAAGAGAGGAAGGGTTGAAAATAGTACGAGACAACGACGGAAAATTCCCTTGGAAATATTTAGGTAAAGATATCAAAAAAGTAATAGAACCTTTAGAAATTAATTTAGATCAATTCATAGAAATTTGTGATACTTTTACAAATAAAAACCTTTTTATAAAAAATAAATCAGGGAAATTATTGAAAGATCAACATGGTAATTTAGAGAAGATTAATTACGATAATCAATGAATATAGGGATAATAAAATATGGACTTGGAAATATAGCTTCTGTTCATAATGCGATTAAAGCTTTAAATCAAAAATCAGAAATAATTGAAATACCAAAAGAGATTGATAATTTTGATTTTTTGATTTTACCTGGTGTAGGAAACTTTGCTGAATCAAAAAATATCCTAGATAAAGATGGTTGGACTGATTCTATATTAAATTCTGTGATTCATCAAAAAAAACCAATTTTAGGAATTTGCTTAGGGATGCAGCTTTTAGCTTCGTGGGGATATGAAGGGGCTTCAAATTGGAATAAGACAAAAATACCTGGTTTTAATCTTATTGAGGGTGAAGTTAAAAGTCTTCTTGATATTGGTTGTAATAGAAGAATTCCTCATATGGGATGGAATGAAATAAGTTGGCAATATTCACATAAAATTCTGGAAGGAATAAGTAAAAATACAGACTTCTACTTTGTACATAGTTATGTATTTGTGCCTTCTAATATTTCTCATATAATTGCAATATCAAATTATTCCTTACCAATAACAGCAGTAATTGCAAAAGATCATATTTGGGGAGTCCAATTTCATCCTGAAAAAAGCTCTAAAGCGGGATTAAGAGTAATAAAAAACTTTTTGAATCAATAAAATAAATATGTTAAAAGTAAGAATAATTCCAACCCTTTTGTATAAAGATTTTGGTCTTGTTAAAGGAAGAGGTTTTGACAGTTGGAGAAGAATAGGACCTGTATTGCCTGCTGTAAAAATATTTAATAGTAGAGAAGTAGATGAATTGATTTTCCTTGATATAGCCTCTACCAATAAGGGTACAAATCCAGACTATGAATCAATTAGTGAGTTAAGCAAATTTTGCTTTGTACCACTAACTGTTGGAGGTGGTATAAATAAAATAGAACAAGTAGATAAGCTAATTGAAATTGGTGCTGATAAGGTTTCTATTAATTCCGCAAGTTATGAAGATCCTGAAATAATTAGCAATGTGGCAAATAGATTTGGTAAGCAATGCGTTATTGCAAGTATTGATGTGAGATTTGAAAAAAATGAATGGATTTGTTACAAGAATTCAGGATTGAAAAGAACAAATAAAAACCTATTAAAATGGGCTAAAGAGCTGGAAAGCCTTGGGGCTGGAGAAATTTTAATTACCTCAATTGATAGAGATGGATCGATGAAAGGTTATGATCAGGAATTAATATCTTTACTAACTAAAAATCTAAGAATTCCAGTAATTGCCTCAGGTGGCGCGGGACCATATAATGATTTGTTTTTTGCAGTATCTAATGCAGGAGCGTCAGCGGTAGCAGCAGCTAGTATTTTTCAATTTACAGAATCTACTCCTAATGATATTAAAAACTATTTAAGGGAAAAAGGTATGCCTGTCAGAAAGAATTATTCAGATTTTTTCTAAAATATTATTTTCTTTTGAACTTTGATTAGCTTTTTAAAATTTAATTAATCATTATTTAGTTTATAATTCCAAAAAACAACAAATTTGACTTGGGCTTTAAAAATCTTTTATTCAAAAATAATAATTTAGCACTGTTAGGAGGTGAGCCAGTCCTTGATAGACCCTTAACTCCTTATAAAACTATTGGTTTTGCTGAACGTAAGGCAATATCAAAAGTAATGAAAACAGGAAATCTTTCTGGTTTTGTAGGGGCTTGGTGTGATCAATTTAATGGAGGTCCAATGGTAAGAAAGTTTGAGGAATTATGGAGTGAAAAATTTAAATGTAAATATTCTGTAAGTGTAAATTCAAATACATCTGGTTTGATAGCCGCTCTTGGCGCGATTGGGCTTTCTCCTGGTGATGAAGTTATTGTGCCTCCTATGACTATGTCAGCTACTGTCATGGCACCCTTGATTTATGGAGGGATACCAGTTTTTGTAGATATTGAAGAAGATTATTTTTGCATAGACTTAAATAAAGTAGAGTTAGCGATTAACCCCAAAACAAAAGCTATAATTGCAGTAAACCTTTTTGGACATCCTGCCCAATTAAGAAGACTAAGAGATTTAGCGGATAAAAATGGTATTTATTTAATTGAAGATTCAGCTCAATGTCCACTTGCTACAGAAAATAGTTTTTATGCAGGAACTATAGGCCATATAGGGGTATTTAGCCTTAATTATCATAAGCATATTCATACCGGGGAAGGAGGCTTATGTTGTACAGATGATGATGAACTCGCTTTACGCCTCCGTGCTATAAGAAATCATGGAGAAAATATAATTGAATCGTTAAACATACAAGACATTACAAATTTTGTAGGATTTAATTTTAGGATGACAGAACTTAATGCATCTATAGGAATAGAGCAATTAAAAAAAATAAATATTTTTGTCTCTGATAGAGAAAATATTGCCGAAAAACTTACTAAAAAACTTTCTTCTTGTGATGGTTTAAAGACTCCATTAGTAAGAGAAAATTGTAGACATGTCTACTATGTTTGGACTGCTAAAATTGATACTAACGAAACTGGAGTTTCAAGATACATTATTGCAAAGGCTTTAAAAGCTGAAGGTGTTCCAGTTGAGGAGGGTTACATTAAACCTCTATATTTATTACCTACATTCCAAAAAAGAATAGCGATAGGAAGAGATGGATGGCCCTTTAACTTAACAAGCAGAATATATGAAAAATCGATGTGCCCAACTGCAGAAAAACTTTATGAAAAGTCTCTTTTGGAGTTTTGTATATGTTCTTATGAATTAAACAATAAACAGTTGAGTAAAATTATTGATGCATTCCAAAAAGTTTTTGAAAATCTAAATTATCTTAAAGATTATGAGCTAAAAAATAGTGAAAAATAGTCTAAGAAAAGTTGCAAGTATTGAGGCGAGAATGGGATCTTCTCGCCTGCCAGGAAAAGTCCTTAAAAAATTTGGGAATGAAACAGCATTATCTCTTCTTGTAAAAAGATTAAAAAGATCCAAAACACTTGATGACATTGTTATTGCAACTACTGTTGAGAAGAAAGATGATTTAATATGTGATTGGTGTAAGTCAAATAAAATACCTTTTTTTAGAGGAAGTGAAGAAGATGTTCTTGATAGAGTTGTTAAGGCTCATGAATTTATGAAGTCTGATTTAGTTATTGAAATTACTGGCGATTGTCCTTTTACAGATCCAGCAATAATTGATTTGGCTGTAGAAACATTTTTAGCTAATAAAGTTGATGTAGTTTCAAATTGTGGAAATATTCTTTCATGGCCTCTTGGTCAATATGCCCAGGTATTTCCTTTAGAGTTATTAAAAAATATTAATGAAAGAGTTATTGATAAAGCAGTTCATGAACATGTGTCTTTATTTTTTTATGAGAATCCTGATTTATTTAAAATTTATGAATTGATTGCTCCAAAAAGATGGCAATACCCAAATATTAGGATTGTTCTAGATTATGAAGAGGACTTCATTTTTTTAACCAAGATATTCGAAAATTTATCCAAAAAATATGATATTTATTTTGGAATTGAAGAAATAATAAAATTTTTAAATGAGTACCCTAAATATTTAGATATTAATAAAAATCTTATCGAAAAGTCAGTAAGATAATTATGTTAAAAACTATCTTAATTGGATTTGGTAATATCGCTGCAAATTATGCTGATGATATTTTTATGAAGAAATGGTTCAAATACTCTACACACTTGCAGGTTTTAAGAGATCATCCAGATTTTTATCTAAAGGCTATTGTAGATGAGAATAGACTTGCATTTAATAAAGCAAAGTCGTTAAGGATAATACCAGAAGTTAAACAAAATATAGATCAGCTTGATGATCCTGATGAATTCGATGTCGCAATATTAGCAATCCCTCCAGAGAGTAGGCTAGACATTATAAATAAGCTTCCTAAAATTAGAGCCATAATTTTTGAAAAACCTCTAGCAACTGATATTAATTATGCTCATGAAATTATAGATCTTTGTCAAAAAAGGGGGATAATTGCAGAAGTTAATTTCCCAAGACGTTTTGATGAAAAAGTACTAGAAAATTTAGATAATTTACCAAATAAATTAGGGCATTTACAATCAGCTTTTGCTATTTATGGCAATGGTCTTAATAATAATGGCTCGCATTTGTTAGATTTAACCAGAATGCTAATTGGAGATTGTAAGTGGGTTCAATCTCTTGCTAATGGTTTATGTGATCATATCAGTCCAATCAAAAATGATTTAAATATACCATTCGCTTTAGGATTTAAAAATGGAGTTAAGTTATCCGTTCAAGTTGTAAAATTTGAAAACTACAGAGAAGTTTATCTTGATTTATGGGGAACTAAGGGTAGACTTTCATTCTTGCAGGAAGGCCTATTAAGTGCCTATTCCTCTTTAAAAAGGCATAGATTTTCTGAACATGATTATGAGTTAGAAAACGAAAATAGATTAATTTCACTAATGGATCAGAGTAATGCAATGTATAACTTATATGATTACCTAAATTTAAAAATAAAGAATAAAGACTTTTCCAATAAAAACTTAATTCACTCTTTAAAAGTGATTGAAATAATAAAAAAAATTGAAGTCTCATTTATTAGAAAGGATGAAAGAATATTTTTATGAATAAAGTTCTTGTTTTCGTTGAAGATCCAGGGGTGACAAACATGGTAATAGATTTTCCTAATATTTTGAAGAAATTTAATTTTAAAATTCAAATCATTGCTAATAATTATGCTTCAGAAATACTTTTAAAAAAAAATATTAGCCATATAAAAATATTAAATGAAAGAGAATTAATTAAATATCTAAAATCAAACGACTTTAATATTTTTTTAGTAGGAACATCAGAAAACAAAAATAGTTTGGGATTAAATTTAATAGATATTGCTAAAGATAAAAAAATATTGAGCATCGGTTTAGTAGATATGATGGCAAATTACAATTGTAGGTTTAGTGGTAATTCTACTGATCCATTATTTTACAAGCCTGATAAAATTATAGTAACTGATGAAAATACAAAATCAAAATTTATAAATATAGGTTTTGAAAAAGAAAATATATTTATTTGTTCGCACCCTCAAGAAGAAAGGCTCAAAAATTCAAAAGATAGCTTAATTAAACAAAAAATTAAAAATAAAAAAAATAGTCAAAGATGGTTATTTGTTGCAGAAAGTTCTGATATTTTAAATCCTAATGAAAGTTTTTTTAATAATGATTTTACGCTTTTAGGTAGAGGAAAATGTAAATGGAGAACAGGTATTGTTCTTGAGGAAATTATAGATATTGTTAAAACTTTTAATCCAAAGCCAGATTTAGTTTTAAGAATGCATCCCAAAAATAGTGAAAAGCAATTTGAGGATTGGTCAAATGAATTCGTTTTTGATGAAATATTAGATCCAATAGAAAGTGTTTTGCATTCGGATGTTGTTTTGGGGATGTCATCTAATCTTCTTGTTGAGGCAATGCATTTGGGTAAACCGGTATTCTCAGTTCTAACAAGATCCTCAGAAAAAGAATGGATGCATGAATTAAAAATGAATTTTATTTATTCAGTTTACAATAGAAAAAATTTAAATTGTTTATTAAATGATATTCTTAGAAAGAAATTTCCTAAGGTTAAAAACTATAAAAGCTTAAAAAAAAGGAAAAGGATTATAGAAGTATTAATAAATTTAAAAAAAAACAATTAAATTCTTTAATTTATTTTAATCCTTGATATATTTTTTCTTTTTTAGCTTTTTTTAAATCATTATCAACCATTTCAGAAATTAGTTCTTCGAGGTTAATTTTAGGTTCCCAATTAAGTTTTTTAGAAGCTTTCAATGGATTACCTATTAAGCTATCTACCTCTGCCGGTCTGTAATATCTTGGATCTACCCTGACTACTATTTCAAGATTATCTGATCTTCTCCCAACTTCATTTACTCCTTCTCCTTCCCATAATATGCCCATCAAATTATCATCTTTATTCCAATTTAATTTTTGTGCAGTTAGCTCTACAAAATGTCTAACTGATTCTTGTCTACCAGTTGCTATTACATAATCTTCTGGCATTTCTTGTTGAAGCATAAGCCATTGCATTTCACAATATTCTTTTGCATGGCCCCAATCCCTTAATGAATCTAAATTTCCTAAATATAATGTTTTTTGTAGACCCTCACTAATTCTTGATAAACCTCTGGTTATCTTTCTCGTAACAAATGTCTCCCCTCTTCTAGGGCTCTCATGGTTAAATAATATACCGTTGCAAGCATACATCTTGTACGATTCTCTATAGTTAATTGTAATCCAATGAGCATATAGTTTAGCTACTGCATATGGGCTCCTAGGGTAAAATGGTGTTTTTTCAGTTTGAGGAATTTCTTGTACTAATCCAAATAATTCACTAGTACTTGCCTGATAAATTCTCGCCTTTTTCTCAAGTCCTGTTAGTCTTACTGCTTCAAGTATTCTGAGAATGCCTAATCCATCGCAATTAGCTGTATATTCAGGCTGTTGGAAACTTACAGAAACGTGACTTTGGGCTCCCAAATTATAAATTTCATCAGGTTGAGTTTCTTTTATGATTTTAATAATATTGGTACTATCAGTTAAATCTCCATAATGAAGTCTAAACCTGCAATTTTTATCATGCGGGTCTTGATAAATATGATTAATTCTAGAAGTATTAAAACTACTTGATCTCCTTTTTATTCCGTGTACCTCGTAATTTTTTTTTAAAAGAAATTCTGCAAGATAGCTACCATCTTGACCTGTAATTCCAGTTATTAATGCTTTTTTTATCAATTTATTATCTTTTTTTAATAATAAAAATAATATCATATTTGAATTAATTGATATTCAATCTTTCATTAAGATTAAAAATAAAATTTGATTTTTATAAATTAAACATAAAAAAAATTTTTTTATTAAATTCTTTAGAATCCGCTAACATAAGAGCTTATTATTCTAATATTTAACTTACAAATAACAAAATTGACTATTAAATATATTTTTAAATCAGGGAGGAAAAATCGCCTTGCATCTTCTAATAAATATCCAAAAGAATTTTTTTACGGATTTTTCTATTTAATCAATCAAGGATTTGATGTTGATTTACTTGAAGAATGGGAATTAGGTAAAGATCAAAATAATAATTTAATTTTAAAAATATTTGATAAACTGTCATACATCATAAGCGGTTTTCCAATAAGGCTTTTTTTGTATTCCCTTAAAAAAAAGAATATAAATTTACTAAATAGTTCTGATATCTTATTAGTCACTACAAGTTCATTGGGTTTAACGTTTGGACTTTTAAAGAGTCTTGGGATTTTAAAAAAACCAGTTTTATTTTTTGTAATGGGTCTTTTACCATACGAGAAAAACTATTTTAGAAATAAACTATATAAATTTATATTGAAGGACGTTGAATTGGTTTGTATTTCTAAAAATGAGAAAAAGTATCTTGAAACCAATTTTAGGGAAGAGAAATTATCATATATACCCTTTGGGGTAGATGATGAATTTTGGGTGCCAAATCAAAAAAAAGAATTAAATAAAAAATACGTTTTAGCAATTGGAAATGATAATGCTAGAGATTGGCAAACACTCATAGAAGCTTGGGAGTTGAATTTTCCTAATTTAAAATTAGTCACGAATTTACCAGTCTTTACTAATAAAGAAAATATAGAAATTATTAAAGGAAATTGGGGAGGGGGATTTCTCAGTGATCTAGAGATCAAGAAACTATATTTAAATTCCTTTTATGTGATAATTCCACTTAAAGAAACAATTCAACCTGCAGGACAAAGCTGTTGCCTGCAAGCAATGGCATGTGGTAAGCCTGTAATTATGTCGAATATAAAAGGGATATGGGATAAGAATTTATTAATTAATAGAGAAAATATTTTTTTAATCAAACCAGATTCAGTTATAACTCTTCAAAATGCCATCAAAGAACTTAACAATAACAAAATCTTATACGATAGATTAGCTTCTTCATCGAGAAAA
>MDTB01131827.1_pt1 | contig 17121 bp, 18 predicted proteins | sample 811161 | NCBI WGS metagenome assembly MDTB01 (sample SAMN05326650, study PRJNA326480) | marine metagenome | isolation source: seawater | place: Mediterranean Sea | collected 2009
ATTTCTAATATCTGAAACATTCTCCTTAAATGTTACTCCACAAATTAAAATTTTAAATTTTTTGTATTTGGATTTATTTTCTTTAATTTTAACAATATTTTTTTTTTTATAAACTTAAACATTTGATTATTAATATTTCTGCCAGCTAATATTAATTTAGTTTTGTAGCCATTTTTTTTTGCTGAATAATCTAAATAATATGGATCAACTCCAATACAATGACCCCCTACTAACCCGGGACTAAATTTTAAAAAATTCCACTTTGTGTATGCAGCTTTAAGTGTCTCGTTAAAATTTATATTTAAATTTTCACAAATTTTAAAAACCTCATTCATAAATGCTATATTTATATCTCTTTGTGAATTTTCTAATAATTTTGCCATTTCTGCTATTCTTATTTCAGAAACTGATTTGATCATTTTTCTATTAATTATTTTTTCATATAATTCTTTAGTTAATTTTTTTGAAAAATTATCAGCACCAGAAGTAATTTTAACAATATTATTTAGAGTATGTTTTTTATCCCCTGGATTTATTCTTTCAGGACTTATTCCTAAAAAAAAATTTAATTTTTTTGCAAAAAGAATTTTTTTTAAAATTTTTTCTGTGCAACCAGGATAAACTGTTGACTCGATAACAACTAATTTACCTCTATTTAAATATTTTGAAACAAGTTTACATGCTTCTTTTAAGTCATTAATATTTGGTAATTTTGCCTTACTTACTGGTGTTGGAATGCAAAGTATAAAAACATCAGTATCTTTTAAATATTTTGACTCATATGTAAAAGTAATTTTTTTTTTAAATTTTGATAAAATATTTTTTGAAAATTCATTATTAGTATCAACAGATTTATTTAAACTAGTTATCCTACTTTTATTAATGTCATATCCAACTACATATTTGAATTTTTTTGCTATATTAATTATTAATGGAAGTCCTATATAACCAGTACCTATAACTGAGACTTTAGCCAATCCATTCTTGATTCTTTTCGCTAATAAGTTCTGTTCTTTTAACAATTTAAAAATTTTTATTTGGTTTAAAATCTTTTTGTGAATATAAATTAATTAATTGTTTTATGCCATGATCTAATGATATTTTTGCTTTAAATCCTTTAGACTCAATCTTTTCATTTGAAACAAAATAATCTCTTTTATCCTCATCTTCTCCCTCAAGAGAAATTTCATAATTAAAATCATCAATATGTGATTTTATTGTTTTACATAATTGTTCTTTCGTTAAATTAGCCTCACTTAATCCTAAATTATAAATTTCTCCTTTTAAATTTTCAAAATTATTCAGAGAAAACATAAATGCATTAGCTATATCTTCAATGTGAATATAGTTTCTTCTAAAATGAGGCTCATATAATTTTAAATATTTTTCAAAATACGCTATGTAGGTAAAATTATTAACTAATAAATCTATTCTCATTCTTGGCGAAGGTCCAAAAACAGTAGCTAGCCTAAAACTAATACTATTTTCTCTCTCCATTATTACCTTTTCTGCTTCAACTTTAGTTTTTCCATATAAACTTAATGGTTTTAAATCAGAAGTTTCATCACAAAATTTATCTTTTTCTCCCACACCATATCCACTATTTGAAACTGGCATAATTATTTTTACATCTTTATTCAAAAATTTAACTAATTTTTCAATCGACTCTTGATTTATTTCAAATGTATCGTTTGGTAATTTTTTACTAAGTGGTGCACCAACTATTGCTGCTAATGGTATTATAGCCTCAATGTCCTTAACTAAATTTTTAATCAAATCATAATCTCTAACATCTCCTTTAGTAAATTTAAAATTTTTATTTTCACTCAATGTATTACTAAGTTTTTGATTAAACATACAATTATCTAAACAATGTACATGATAATTGTTATCTAATAATTTAGGAATTAAGGAAGATCCAATGTACCCCAAACCACCCGTTACTAATATTTTCATAAAAAATTTTATTGAAGTATTATTGGTAAAGTTGATATTAGTAAATAGATAATTTAAAAAAACACATTTTTTAATGAGTAAAATTGCAATTTTTTGTCATGGTGTTCCCAACCTTGATTCCAATCAACCTAATGCAGATACTTTAATGCATGCTAAAAAGTTATCTGCATCAGGTCATGAAGTAAAAATTATATCCATATATAACGAAATATATCAATCAGACGAAACACAAGAATATTATAAAAAATTTAATGAAAATGAGAATAATATTCAAATTATAATCATACACCCATTATTAAACTCTTATTTTAAAAAAATATCAAATAGAGTAATTTTAAAATTATATCCCAATCTTATTGATAAAGAAATTATTAAACAAAGAGATAAAATATTAAATGAATTCAAACCTGATTTGGTTATTAATTTTTTTGAAAGAGCGATTGAACTCAACAGATCAATCAAAATAAAAAAAATCAACTTTTTAAGTATACCGCTGGATCTAATTGAAATTTTAAGATTCAAGCTTAATTTAAAAATGCTTTTAACTTTTAGCTTTTTAAACTCATTAATATTTATAATAAGTTATAAACTTAGGTTTAAATACCTGGTATATGATGCAAAAATCAATTTTATATCTTGTCCACAAAGTTATGATGTATTTAAAAAAAGAAAAATTAATAATTTAAGATTTTTTTTTCCCTTAAATAGAATTAAACCAAAAAATTTACCTAAAAATAAACAACTTCTAATGATAGGAAATTTAAAATCTACTTTTGTAATTGATGCCTTAAAACATTTAAATGATGAATTAGTTTTCGAAATTGAAAAACTTAAAGAAGAATTTAATTTAAGTATTATAATTGTTGGAAAATTTGAAAATGAGAAATATAAATATAAAAATCTTTTAAATAAAGATTGGATAATATTTAAAGGATGGGTGGATGATGTTAATCACTACTTTAAAGACTCATTGGCTTTATTTGTTCCTTCAAAATATAAACTAAGTGTTAGAACAAAAATTTTAGATGCTTTTTCTTCAGGCCTACCTGTAATAACTTATAAAGCAAATAACTTTGATAAAAAATTATTTAAAAATAATGAAAATATAATTTGCGCTGATAATTCAGATGAATTAATTTTAGGATTAAGAAATATTCTAGTAAATAAAGATTTTAGAAGTCATATTTCAAAAAATTCTTTTAGAACATATAATAAAAAAATATACGTTGAAAAAACTATAGATCAAAATATTAATTTGATAGAAAATAACCTATGAAAAAAAAAATTTGGATTGCTGGACATAAAGGGATGGTTGGATCATCCTTGGTTAGAGAATTTGAAAAAACAAATTATAAAATTTTAACAATTGATAAAAAAAAGTTAGATTTAAAAAACCAAACTAAAGTTGAAAAGTGGGTAAAAAAAAATAAACCTGACGTAATTATTATAGCAGCTGCAAAAGTTGGAGGTATAAAGCACAATTCAACTTATCCAGCAAATTTTATCTATGACAACTTAACTATTTCAACAAATATTATTCATTCAGCATACAAGAATAAAATACAAAAACTTGTTAATTTAGGATCTGCCTGTATATATCCAAAATTATGTAAGCAACCAATAAAAGAAGAATATTTATTAACAGGAGAATTAGAAAAAACTAATGAAGCTTATGCAATAGCAAAGATTGCAGCATTAAAAATGTGTCAATATTACAATAAACAATTCAAAACTAATTACTTATCCTTACAGCCTACAAATCTTTATGGTTATAATGATAATTTTAATTTAAAATCTTCTCATGTTTTGCCAGCACTAATTAGAAAATTTCATGAAGCTAAAATTAATAAAAAAAAAAGTGTAGAAATATGGGGAACGGGTAAAGCTACTAGAGAATTTATGTTTGTAGATGATTTAGCTTCTGCGATAAAATTTTTAATATCAAAAAAATTCAAAATGGATGTAATTAATGTTGGTTCTGGAGAAGAAATATCTATTAAAAAATTGGCTGAAAAAATTAAATCAATAATAGAATATGATGGTAAAATTATTTTTAACACAAAATATCCTGATGGAACTCCAAGAAGAATTGTATCAAGTAAAAAAATTAATCAACTTGGATGGAAATCAAAAATTAAATTAAATGATGGTATTAAATTGACTTACAATTACTTTCTTAAAAATTACAAACTATTTAAATAACTACTTATTTTATTGATAGACAGTCCATTATTATTTAATAGTTTCTCTCTACCGCCATTATCAAAAACATAATTTTCTTTTAAGTAAAATCCTTTAATTTTAAATAAATTATTATCCTCTATAACAGCAGTACTTAATGATGATAAAATTGAACTATTCTTAATTTGTTCATCGATCACAATAACATTTTTGTAGTTATTTAATATTTTGATTAATGAAATTGGAAATGGTTCATTTTTAAATAAATCTACTATGTCAAATTGCTCAGGATATTTTATTTTTTTCTTTTCAAATAATTCGAATATTCTATGAATCTGATAACCATTGGAAATAATTAAATTTTTTCTTAAATTTGTCTTAATTTTTGATTTAAAAATTTTATACCCTCGATTAATATCGATTAAAGATAATTCATTTTTTTGATATATTTGTTTAATTGGAAGTCTCTCTAATCTAGTAAAAGAAAAAATATTTTTTTTTACAAGTATTTTTGCAATCATTTTTGCAGAATTGCCGTCACTAGCAGTAAAAATATTTGCACCAATTATATTTTTTAAAACTCCCACATCTTCAGTTGCATAGTGAGTTGGTCCAGAGTCTGCATAACCCAATCCAATACCTGCAACAATTGTATTAATTGGTAATTTCATTATTGCTGAACAACATTTATGTTGCTCTAAACATCTTAAAGTAACAAAGGGTGCCATTGCATAAAGAAAAACTTTTTTTCCTTCAAGTGCTAAACCAGCTGCAACATTAACCATATTTTGTTCAGAAATACCACAATGTATAAATTGATTTTTTAAATCTTTTCTAAACTTATCTAGTGCAGGCGCTCCAAAATCAGCACTTAAAAAATATATATTCTTATTTTTTTTTGCACTTAAATATATTTCATCAATAAAACTATCTCTTTGAAATTCTAAATTTTGCACTTTCCCCTCAATTCTTCTAAATACAAAATACTTTCTTTTGTAGTAATTTTATTCCAGTAATGCCAATCTGGTTTATTCTCCATAATACTTAATCCTTTTCCTTTAATAGTATTTAGAAGCAAACAAGAAATTTTAGAATTTTTTAGTTTTTTTATCCCTGAACCTAAACTTTTATAGTCATGACCATTAATTTCCATTGTTTTAAATCCAAATCCTTTAATTTTTTTGATAATTGGATTTAATTTCATACAATCATCTGTTTTACCGAGAATAATTAAATTATTTATATCAATTATTATTTTTACATTTGTTAAGTTATAATTTTTTATAAAAAGTAAAGTTTCCCATGTTGAACCTTCATACAATTCACCTTCGCTAATTATTACATAAACATTATTTTTTAATTTATCTTTTTTATAGGTCATTGCAAAACCTGCTCCTATACCAAGACCGTGCCCTAAAGATCCACTGGTAACATCAATACCAGGAATACTATTATTTCCAAAAACTCTTAATTTACTTTTTTTTAAACTTCCCCAATTTTGCCAATCCTTTTTTGATATTACTTCAAAATCTCTTAATATTGGATATAAAGCTGAAGTAGCATGACCTTTGCTTAAAATTATTTTATCAGTAAATTTTTTTTTCTTTTTTGAATAATTAATAAAATTCCCATAAAATAAAACAGTTAAAAAATCTATAATAGAAAATATACTTCCCGGATGTCCTTGTTGCATTTCAGACATTTTTTTAAATAATTCATATCTAAGGATATTTGATTTATTTTTAAAAAAATTAACTTGTTTCATGTTTATTTATTTAAAATTATATGTATAAATTTAAAGAACTAATATAACATTAAATGATCGACGCAACATTTATAATACCCAATAATTCTGCTGGAATTTATCAGTCTTTATCTAATAATTTTTCAGCAATTGAGACACCTACATGGGCCTTATTACTTGCTCAATCTTGTAGATCAAAAGGATTTAAAGTTTCAATAATAGATACTCTAGCAGAAAATTTATCTGATCAAGATACTTTAAATCGAATAAAAGAGACAAAACCTAAAAATCTTGTGTTTGTAGTTTATGGACAAAATGTAAATGCCAGTACGGCAAATATGTCTGGTGCAACTAGGTTGTCAAATTTTATAAAAAATAATTATGATATAAGAATTTCTTATATAGGATCACATGTCCAAGCTTTACCAATTCAGACAATCAAAAATGAAAAAAGTATCGATATAGTTTTTACAAATGAAGGTGTTTATGCTCTACAAAATTTACTTAAAGAAGATATAGATTTCAGAGAATATAACAAAATAAATGGAATTGCATATAGAGACTTGCATAAGGAAATTAAAATTAATAAACCTGAAAAAATAGTTCCACAAGATAAAATGGATATAGATTTACCTGGCTATGCTTGGGATTTACTTCCTTTTAAAAATAAACCTTTTGATCTTTACAGAGCTCCTATGTGGCACGCAGAATATGATTCAAAAAATAGAACGCCTTACGCTGCTATTCAAACATCTCTTGGATGTCAGTTTGGATGCAACTTTTGTATGATAAATATAATTAATAGAGATGATAATGAGGAAATAGGAGTTGCTGGAAATTATAGTGGAATGAGATTTTGGACTCCAGACTTTATAATTAAAGAATTCGAAAAATTAATTGAATACGGTGTTTATACAATAAAAATTACCGATGAAATGTTTTTATTAAATCCAAAGTATTATAAACCACTATGTGAAAAGCTCGCTGAAAAAAACAAAGAAGACAGATTCAAAATTTGGGCATACTCGAGAATTGATACAGTAAAAAGGCCTGAAATTTTACAAATAGTAAGAAAAGCTGGAATCAAATGGCTTTGTCTAGGAATTGAAAGTGGTGATAAAAAAGTTCGATTAGAAGTTTCAAAAGGAAAGTTTGAAGATGTAGATGTAAAAACCGTAGTAGAAAAAATCCATGAGGCTGACATAGATGTTTTAGGAAACTATATATTTGGATTGCCTGGCGATAATCTTGAGACTATGAATAAAACTTTAAACTTGAGTAAGGAACTTTGTACATCCGGCTGGAATGCTTATGCTGCAATGGCACTACCAGGCAGCCAATTATATAAAGATGCAATTGATAAAAAAATAAGATTGCCTGAAAATTATGAAGGTTATTCATTCCATTCTTATAATACTATACCTTTGCCAACCGAGGAGTTGCCAGCTTATAAAATATTAGACTTTAGAGATAGAGCTTATATCGACTATCATAGCTCAATACCATTTCAAGAAAGAATAAAAAAAAGATTTGGAATGAAAGCTGTAAATTCGATAAATGATATGTTGAAAATTAAACTAAAAAGAAAAATTATTGAAGAAAATTCAATTTAATTAGTATAGCTCTGAGTATTCGACAAATATTGTACTTTTTTTTTTCTTTAAACATTCTTTGTATGATTTAAATATTTTTTTTTTATTATTTAGATTCACTACCTTTATATTTTTACACATAGATTTAAGCTCTTGAAAATAATTTTGAGTGTGTTGTAAACCAGCATCCATTGGCTTTTTAGATCCAACCAAAACTCTTACTATTACAAAAGGATTAAATTCGTTAGATGATATATCTTTTATTTTATCTAAATGATTAACTGTTTGATTTAAAGATAAAATAAAAAAATCAAATCTTGGGTAGCAAGTGACTGGAATAAATCCATTTAATGATAAGCCAATTGAAATACCCATTTGAGTATCTTCGAAAATTGGAAGTTCTATTTTTTTGGAATTACTTATTTTACTAAGAGAATTATATAACAAATTACCAGGTACTTTTACTGACTGACCAAGAAATATTGAGTTTCTATGCTTTGATACTAGCAACATTGATTTTTTAATTTCACTAATATAAGTCATTAAAAACTAACCCACTTTCCGGTTCCATGATGTGGATATTGTAATTTATATTGATAATAAAAAATATCTTTTGGATGATTAATTTTTTTAGATCCCCAGACTTTTTTTGTATCTGTATAAACACTTTTACCATTGTCTTCAATAACAAACTCTAATGGTAAATCAAAATTTCTCGAATAATTATATGCTTCAAAAAAGTTACCCATAAATGAAGTCATATCTCCAAGAAATAACCAAACTTTATTTTTTTCTTTTTTTTTTTTATTGATAAAGCTAGCCCTAAAGCTATTGGTATAATTCCACCGGCAATTGAAGAACTTAGAAATTTATTTTTTTTTGAAGATGAATACATACTTTTACCATTATAAATTTGTTTTCTTAAATTTGATGGATCAAAACCATGCAATAAAGCATGTGCATGATTTCTCCAAGAAGAACAAACCCAGTCATTTTTTGAAATATACCTAAAAATTTCTACTAATTGTTTTTCATTTCCTTTTGACAAATGTATTGGGAAAGGAATTTTTCCCATATTATAGTCTTTAAAAATTTCCTTTTCAAAATTAGTAATAATTTTTGAATTCTGTTTTTTTGATATTATTTTTTTATTTTTTGGAATATGAAACTTCATAATTAAACTTGTATTAAAAAACCATAGTATAAATTTGCAAAAATTAAAAACATTATACTGAATAAAAGATACATATATATTAATTTATTTTTATAAATAGATATTTTTTCATATTCAAAGTAACAAAATATTAATAAATAAAATAGTGGATCTATGTACTCTTGATGAACCACCTGAATAAAACATGCCTGAATAAAAATAATTATGAAAGGAAGTAAATTTTTAAAATTTTTTGATAAAATCAAATATATAAAAAAGCTTCCAAAACAATTATAAATCATAAATAAAAGCTGAATTAATTTTACATTTACCTCTAATGTATTAATAAAATAATAAGATATTTTTGATATAACACCATTGCCCCATAGTGATTTAAAGTCAGGTAATAGTATAAAATTAATTAATACTATTAATATTATAACTATAAATTCTCTTCTTTTTAAATCTTTTACTAAATCTTTAAGTTGATTATCCAAAATTAAAAATATGAAAAGAGGAATAAAATAAAAATTAACAATAGATAAAATGTAGCTTATGTTCACTAAATTCAAGCCAAACCTGTAAGATGGTTGAGGAGGTGTAATAGCACCCCATTGAGAAATTAAATAGATATAAGGTATTGCTGTAATAAAATATATTAAACTTATATAAAAAAAATCTTTGAAATTTTTTTTATGATTTAAGAAATATATGTAAGTAAAAAAGGATAAAAAAATAAATTTTTGTTCTGAATAAACTGCCAAAGAGGAAAAAATCGAAATAATAATTATATTTTGATATTTTATATTATTTAATGGAAGTAAAATCAAAGTAATAAAAAAAAATAAAAAAGGAAGATTTTCCTCTAACGCCCAAAAAGAAGTTGTCCTAAAATAAGGACTTAAAAGAATTAATGACGTTAAAGAAAGCGCTATATTTTTATCAAAATTATTTTGCTTTTTGATAAGTAGATAGAAAAATAGGGGGATAATGCAATTAAAAATAAAGTTCGATAACCTTAGAGAAAAATCAGAATAATTATAGGGATTAAAACTATTTAAAATTGCAAATAGCGGAGGTCTAGATGACTCATATTCAGTATGATTAATTGCATCTAGAATTCCTAGTTTAAAAATATTTACTGTTGATAAAGTATGTTCAAAATCAATTTTACCTCCGCCTGAAGAATTTTCATTAATAAAAAACCCAATAACAAAACTTAAATAGGATAATATTATTAATAAAATACTCCAATCTAAGTTTTTACTTTTAATCATTTAAGATTTAATTAGAATTTAAAACCTATTCCTTGTCTATCGCAGTTCCGACATATATCTATTTGGGTTCTTCCATTTTTAACATGATCATTTCTAAAATTTTTTACATCCTCACCAAACCACATATTTTGTAAATTAGTATCCTCATCTATTTTTCCGTAAGGGCTTGGTTTAGACCAAATTGCAAATTCACAACAAGGACACATATCTCTATTATTGTTTAAAGTTAGAGCCTTCCACGGCCAGTCACATGGTTTTTTTGAATTAAAGACAGTATCTCTTTGTTTTCCTTCTGAGTCTTCCATTCCTTTTGGATTACCTGCCCTAATATTGAACATTAAATTATTTTCATTTGCAAATTTTCTTGCCATGTCCAATTCATGCTTATTATGCTCATAAAGAATATAATCCAACATAACAATTGTATTAGCTTTATAAGTTTTTTTTAAAATCATGAACTGTTTTAAATTTTTTAATATTAAATCAACATTACCTTTTCTATGTTGAATTTGATGAACATTATTAGTAAAACCTGAAATATGAACTTTAAGAAAATCTAGTCCTGACTCAATTAGTTTTTTTGAATTATTTTCATTTAATAAAATTCCATTACTGGCGATTAAAGATAATAGCTTTTTATTAGTTGTATAATCTATTGCTTGATAAATTCCTTTATACATTAATGGTTCACCATTAACATATGGAATCATCATCATGCAGTCCTTGTAAAAGGCATCGACTACATTTTTGTAATGTATAAGGTCTAATTTAATCTTAGGAATATAATTATTTGACTTTGGATTTAGATCATAAATATTACCACTTGCATCTCTACAAAAAACACAATTTTCATTACATTCATTCCACAGATCTACAGATACAATTACTGGGGCTTTTCCTGATTTAGAACTTCTTAATAAGTATGATATGTTACAAATAAATAAATTATAAATTTTTCTTATTGTTATTTTGTTATTTATAAAAGCTAAAAGAAATATTTTAACCTTAACAAAAAAATAATAATTTCTCTTCTTAAAAAAATCTTTGACATTAATCATGCTTTTTATCTACATTTACAGTATTATTGACTATGTATTTAGGCCTACCTCTCAAAATTTCAAACATTTTACCAATATAAATTCCAATTGTACCCAATATTACTAATATTAGTCCACCTATAAATAATATTGCTAAAAATAACGAAGTCCATCCTGATGTAATATCATCACCAAACAATCTTTGAATAAAAAAATAAATAATTAAAAAAAAAGATATTATTGACATAATAAATCCAAAAATTAATGGTAAATACAATGGCACTAAAGAAAAACTTGTGATTCCTCTAACAACTTCTTTCCAAGGATTTAAAGTTTTAAAAGTTAGTATGTCAAATAATTTAAATTTTGTTTCTCCTTTGATTCTTGGTTTTCTCTCATAATCCAGAGTTATTTGTTTGAAACCTACCCAGTTAAACATCCCTCTAAGATATGGGTCATAGTCATTTGTACTAAGAATAATTTTTACAACTCTTTTTGTAAATAATTTGAAAATTCCTGAGTTTTCTGTAAGCTTTATCTCAGAAAAAACGTTAATTATTTTATAAGCATACTTTGTCATTAACATCTTAAAATAGTTTTCACCCTCTCTTTTTGTCCTCCGAGTATGGACAACTTCATAACCTTTTTCATAATGATAAATCATTTTTTCAATTAATTCTGGTGGGTCTTGCAAATCAGTATCTATTATTATTGCCGCATCACCACTCATATATTCTAATCCTGCATAAAAACATTCCTGCATTCCAAACTTTCTAGAAGTATTTATCAACTTTACTTTTTGATCTTTTCCACAAATTTCTCTTACTATCTGTTCTGATTTATCTGTTGAACAATCATTTATAAAAATAAATTCATAATCAGTTTTTTTTTTATTAAATAAATTTTTAATTTGATTGTAAAATGGATTTATATTTTCTTCCTCATTAAAAAAAGTTGAAATTATAGAAATAGTCACAATTTTTTATAAATTAAATTTGTTCATAATATTAACCAATCTATCAATTCTTATTTTTGTTAGACTTGGATAATTACCTATATAATATCCGAAATGATGAACTTTCTCTACATTCTTAAAGTGATTTAAATTAGTCTTTTTAAGATATTTTTTTAAATAAGGCTGTCTCAACTGATTGCCTCCTCCAGCATTTCCTCTTCTAAATTCAATTTTATTTTTCAACAAATAATCTTCAAATTTATCTCTGATTTTTATTTTATTGGAATTTAAAATAATTGGAAAAGCATAATTAGAAATACCTGATTGATTAAAATTTGAAAAATAAATATCTTTTCTTATTTTTTTAAAAAAATATTTAAAATTATTATTCCTTTTTTTATTATTTTTATTCAATCTTTTTATTTGATTTTGTCCAATTACTGCCTGGATTTCATTATTTCTAAAATTAAAACCTGGATTTAAAAAAATAAATTTCTGATTTAAATCTTTGTACTTTTTTGCAATTTTTTTTACTTTATCAAATTTACTCTCTCTTAACATTCCATGTCCTCTAAATCTTATGCAATAATCATAAATCTCTTTATTATTTGTACAAATCATTCCACCCTCGATAGTACTTAAATGATGTGCAAAATAATAAGAAAAATTTGAAACTAATCCTAGTGTACCTAATTTTCTATTTTTAAATGTTGCGCCATGAGATTCACATACATCTTCTATTAAAAAAATTTTTTTTCTTTTTAAAACTTTTAATAACTTTTGGGAAATACCATTAAAGCCTTGAGCATGAGTCATAAATACTGCAACTGTTTTTGAAGACAATGCATTAATTATTTTTTCATTATTCATCGATAGATTATTTAAATTAATATCAACAAATTTAGGCTTGAAGCCATTATTAATCACTGCCATTACATCGGAAGGCCATGTGAGTGGTGGTGTAATTATTTCTCCTGTTTTTTTTAACATATCTCTTATAGCAGAGATAGTTATGAAATTAGCTGATGAACCTGAATTTACAAAAACTGAGTACTTTACACCAAGCCATTGTGACCATTTTTTCTCAAATTTTTCTACCTCTTTATTTTGAGTTAAAATTGGTTTCTTTTTTAAAAAATTAATTACTTTTGTTATATCATCATTAGAAATATTATTTTCCATAAGAGGATGATTAAATTTATTTGGCATATGCTTTAATTATTGGTAAATAAGTCTAATTAATATAACCTAACAAATAATGCAATCTAAAATAGATAATTTTAAATCTTTTTTTAATGGCCATATAAATAAACTTAATAATTCTCTATTAGCATTAGATACTAAGAATATAGAAAAAGTTTCTGAAAAAATATTAAAAGTAATAAAAAATAAAAATCAAATTTTTGTCTGTGGAAATGGTGGATCTGCTGCAATAGCAAATCATTATGTTCCTGATTACTTAAAATTGATAAGACATAACACAAAATATAAACCGATAGTAAAAAGTCTATCCTCAGACTTAGAATTAATTACAGCAATTTCAAATGATATTAACTATTCGAAAATCTTTTCTTACCAAGCTGAAAGCTTATGTAAAAAAGGAGACTTATTAATTATTATTAGCTCTTCAGGAAATTCTAAAAATGTTATCAATTTAGCAAATTGGGCAAAAAAAAATAAGATATTCTCAATAAGTTTTACAGGTTTTGATGGAGGAAAATTAAAAAAAATTTCTAACCTAAATATACATATTAATATAAAAAATTATGGTCTAGTTGAAGACTCACATCATATTCTTATGCATGCTATAATGCATTATATAATAAAAAAAAATGCTAATAAAAAAAAATTAAGATTGTAATTTTATTCATTTGAAAAAATAACTGAACTTCCTAAATCAGAGAAATTAAATTTTACTTCTTCTAACTTATAAAGTTTTTTTCTAACTTTTTTTTGTTTATTTTTTGGTACGTAGAAAATCATAAATCCTCCTCCACCTGATCCTAATAATTTTCCACCTAAAGCTCCACTTGCCAAAGCTTCATCATAAATATTATCTATTTGAATTGAAGATACTTTTGTTGAAAGATTTTTTTTATATTTCCAATATTCGTTTAATAACAATCCGAACTCATGTAAATTTTTTCCAGATTTTAATATCTTCTTACATTCCTGAACTTGACTTTTTATTTCATGATAATGATTTATTTTTTTTTGAATTCTTTTTTTTTTATCTTTTTCAATTTTATCCGAAAATCTTGATTTACCAGAATAAAACATCATTAAGTTATTATCTAAATTATTACTTATTTCCTTTTTAATTTTTATTTTAGATACAACAAAATTTTTTTTAAAAAATTTAATTGAATTTAAGCCACCAAAAGCTGCCCAAACTTGATCTTGCATACCAACATTTTCTTTTATAACTTTTGACTCAATATAATACGCTTCTTTAGCTATTTTTTTTTTATCAAATTTTAAATCATATTTTTTATTAAAAGCATTTATTAAACCAACACAAAAACAAGAACTTGATCCAATTCCTGAGTTTCCAGGAAGATCCCCATCATAATGTATTTCTAAACCCTGTTTTATTAAATTATAGTGATTTAATATACCCTTGACCGTTGGATGATAGATGTCTGAAATTTTTTTAACATTTTCTATTCTTGACCAGCTTATTCTATATTTATGATCAAAAAACTTTTGCAAAGATCTTAACGACACATAGCAATATTTATCAATTGTTGTACCTATTACTTCACCATCATATTTTGAATAATATTCCTCAAAATCAGTACCACCTCCAAAAAAAGAAATTCTATATGGAGTTTTTGTTATAATCATTAAGTTAGAATAGTTATAATAGTTATAATTAAATAATTTATAAGATAACTAAAATAACATAATATGCGAGTCATTATTCTATAAAAACTTAATTAAAGAATTATGATTGGAATTTTAGTTGGAGGAAAAGGATCAAGAATCAAAGATTTTAAAAAAATACCGAAACCTCTTATAAAAATTAAAAATAGAGAAATTCTAAAATGGATAATCAATATATATACCAAGAATAAATTAAAAAAATTTATATTATTATGTAGAAGTGATAATTTAGAATATTTTAGAAAATTTAAAAAAAAATATAACAAAATTGAAATAGAAATAGTAGACACAGGATTAAATTCAGAAACTGGCAAAAGAATAAGTTATTTAAAAAAGTTTATAAATAATGATAAATTTTTTTATCTAACATATGGTGACACTCTAGCAGATTTTAATTCTAATTCTTGCCTAAAAAAATTTAAAAATTTTCAAATATTATTAAACATTTATAAAAAAAAGCTAGATTATGGAATGATATCAACTTTTAAAAATGTAGTTCAAAATTTTGAGGAAAAACAAGAGCAAAATATCAATGCAGGTTTTTATATAATTAAAAAGGATATCTTAGATTACATTAATTATAAAAATATTTCATTTGAAAAAGAAGTATTACCTAAATTTGTTAAAAAAAAATTAGTTACATTTAATATTGTAAAAAAATGGCATCCAATGGATAATAAATCAAATTACTATTCAATTGAAAATTGGGTTTATAAAAACTTTAAAAAATTTGATTTTGACTAATAGTACTTTTATTTAATTATTAAATAATCTTTTCTTATTTATTAAATTTCTTTTAATAAAGAATGAAGTTTTTTTTGAAATTTAATTTTATTTAAAATAGCATAATGATTATATTTTTTAATTTTATTATTAAAAATATTAACTATATATTTATAGTTTTTAATAACTTTTAGGTATTCTAATTTATTTAAGTTATCAATTTTTAAAGTAATTAATCTTGAATTATTGTTTGAAAAATTATCAATTACTATTGGTATTTCATTTTTCATAATAGAATAAAAATATCTAAATGGGCTATCATATGACCAGTTTTGATTTTTTTTTAAATGTAATGAATAAAAAAAAAAATTTCTTGATCTTACATTTAAAAATAACCTCTTATTATTATTAATTACTTTATTTTTAAGTAATTTATTGAATTTATAAATATAGTCACTTATTTTTAAAATTTTTTCATATCTATATTTATTAATTTGCCCAGATATCTTAATTTTTTTTTCTCTAGAAAGATTTTTTTTTATTTTTGGCAATATCGGTAAAATTAGATGAGAACTTAGACCATATTGAACTTTTAATTTTTTTTTTATTTCAGGATGTGCTACTAAAAATAAATCAATATGGGGTATCAATTTTTCTATATTATTTAATCTATTTTGCATATATTTGTGGTAAATATTGCTCGAAAAAAATTTATAAAAATATTTTTTTAATCTAAAAAATTTTTTTTCCATATTTTTTTTAAAATAATTTTTAACTTTTAAAAGTTTCCCTGAATTAAATTTTTTTAAAAGAAAAACAAAAATATTTAAAGGTTTGTTAAAATTTGATAAATTTGTGTCTTCATTTAAGTTATTATTTTCAAAAAATTCTGTTAAAAGTAAAACTAATTTTATATTTTTTTTTTTCTTTAAATCAATTATTTTGCTGACATCTTTTTTATCAAAATTTTCTATAAGAATTTGAATTGAATTCTGTTTAACTATTTTTGAATTTGTTACATTCTTTCCTAAATAAACTTTTAATATATAAACAATCTGTTTAATACTTTGAATACTTTTAAAGTTATTTGTATTTATATTTATTTTTTTTTTCATTTTTAAATTAGTAAAACGATTGATGTTTTATTTAAATAACTTCTTATTAAAGTCCCGCTTATATTTATTTTTTTTCTATACGAACACTTATGTCTTTTCATATCTAAATTTACAATTTTATTGCATTCTTTGCATAAGTAAGGCTCTTTTTCAAAATATAAATGCTGGTTTTTATATAATTAAAAATGAGGTTCTTGATTATATAAATAATAAAAATATATCTTTCGAATATGATGTATTGCCAAAATTTGTTAAAAGAAAATTGGTAACTTATAATACTTTAAATAAATGGAACCCCATGGATACTAAATATGACTTTTATTCAATAAATGACTGGGTATCAAAAAACTTTAAAAAGTATGATTTTTAAATTATATAATCATCAAATTTTTTAAATTCCTAGCTTCAATAATCTGTAATTTAATAAAAAGTAGATTATATCTTAAAATTATATAATAGAATTATTTCAAAGTGTAAAAATGAAAAAAAAAAGATTAAGAGG
>MDTB01035144.1_pt1 | contig 17120 bp, 13 predicted proteins | sample 811161 | NCBI WGS metagenome assembly MDTB01 (sample SAMN05326650, study PRJNA326480) | marine metagenome | isolation source: seawater | place: Mediterranean Sea | collected 2009
ATAGGAACAGTGAGGTCACTAGCATGATTGCCAGTATATTTAAGATATCTTGGGATGATCTGTAATCCTTCTGGAGCTTGATAATAAGTCCAGTGAAGGCTGCTAGTAAACCCAAGGCGCCTAGGAGACCGTTGTTATATAGAACCTCCAGAAGAAAATTATGAGGGAATACGAATTCGATGGTATTTGAGAATCTACTGTATTCCGAGAAATTTTCCCTAAACCCGCCAAACCCATGTCCAAAAATCCAATTTTGTAAACTGGAATCCAATTGCATTTTCCAGCTATCTCCCCATAGAACTAAACGTTCGTCAGTAATAGGATATGAATTTAACCTCAAGATATTTTCAATTTCGTTGTTCCCACTTTGGGAGAAGTCGACGCTGAGTAATAGGACTGAAAGAAAAAACAATAAACATAATGCAGTGATATAGGAGTGGTAATTATTTTTTAAGATTATCACGAGAATAACTGAGCCAATGAGCGAAGATAATCCAACCCAGGATGAAAAATAAAAAAGTAGTAGGAGTGAGTTGAATATTAGAAAGTATGCAATCCAGAGCTCGAAAGTCTTTGAGGCAGTTAGACAGTAATATACTGCTAGTATAAAGACAATGACTGTAAATAAAGAGGTGAAGTGTGGGTTATCCAAGAGCCCAAAGGGGAGTTTAAAAAAGAATATAGCGAAACTGTGTATCAGAGAAGTTGCGGTTACCAAGAAGAGGATCATATTACGGAGTGCGGTATTAAAGTTTCCTGGAAAAGTTAGGAATGGGATTAGGCCAGCTATAGCCATGAACGCAAATAGGTTGCGTTCGGATTCTCGGTGGTGGAGCATATCGTTGATAAAATGATCTAGCGCAAAAAACATGCCGGGGATGAGGAGCATACAAAGAACTATCTTAGGAATACTTTTAGTATTAAATAAGGAGGTGAGACAATATAAAAGAAAACAGATCTCAACTAGGGCAAGAAATGGTTTGTATGGTCCCAGGCCTGTCGCCGTGCAACACGCAAGTGCTAACAGCGATATTGTGGCTATATGGTGTAGCGCCTGGTTGAAATATTTTGTATTTAAAGTGGTCAGAAGCCGCTCCCATCCTGATATTAAGAACCAAGTCTAATTCGATAGTTTCCTGAAGGGTTATTACCAGAGCATACAATCCACTACAATAGCTTTCGAAGACCAAATTACTAGAGGTCAACTTTGAAAATTGTACCAATAATTCTGTGTGGTGGGATGGGTGCTAGACTTTGGCCGGTCTCGAGAGAACTATACCCTAAGCATTTGCTAACGATAATGAACGATAGATCGTTACTACAAGAGACCATATCGCGTTCAATAAGTTGTTTAAACGCTGAAAATCCGATCCTAGTATGTAGTGAAGAAACTCAGTTTCTAGTAGGAAGTCAGGTAGAAGAGGTTGGGGTAACTCCTGAAACGATTATTTTAGAACCCGTCAGTCGAGACACGGCCCCTGCAATTGCACTTGCTGCCTATCACGCAACTTTAAAAGAAGACGCTTTATTGGTCGTCTTCCCCTCCGATCATATTATTCGAGATCAGCATACATTCCAAGATTCCTTAGAGAATGCTATTTCATTGGCGCAAAAAGACTACTTGGTGACTCTTGGTATTAAGCCAACCCGAGCGGAGACGGGTTATGGTTATATTAGGGTTGGTGACCCCCTCGGATATGGACATCAGGTTCAGAAGTTTATAGAAAAACCTGATCTGGACTCTGCCAGGGAGTACGCTGGTAGTGACGACTACTATTGGAATAGTGGCATCTTTGTGTTCAAAGCGGGTAATTACCTAAGCGAGCTGAGTAATCTGCGTCCAGCTATTGCAAATGCTGCAATGCAAGCTATTCAAAAGTCGGTTAAGGAGGCAATTTTTACACGAGTATGTGAAAAATCTTTCGGTTCTTGCCCAAAGGAATCGATAGATTATGCTGTTATGGAGCAGACCAGCAAGGCTGCGATGGTGCCTCTAAACGCAGATTGGGGTGATCTTGGTTCATGGCATGCTATTTGGGAAGCGACGGATCATGATCCAAGTCATAATGCTTTTATTGGTGACGTAATTTCGGAAGATGTCAGTAATAGTTATATCAGAGCGGATCAACGACTAGTAGCAGCAGTGGGGATCGACAATCTCATTCTTGTTGAAACGGCAGACGCTGTTCTTGTCACGACACAAAAAGATGCCCAAAACGTTAAAAAAATTGTGCACAAGTTGCGACAGAATAAACGCGAGGAATCTCATAATCCTAGCAAGGTTCAAAAGCCATGGGGCTATTATGAAAGCATAGGTAGCGGGGCCGAGCATCAAGTAAAAAATATTCAGGTGGCTCCTGGCGCTAGTTTATCTCTTCAAAAGCATGTTCACCGTTCTGAGCATTGGATTGTAGTTTCTGGCACGGCTACAGTTACTTTAGGTGATACCATTTCTGTGCTCGAAAAAAATGAATCGATTTTTGTCCCAGCGGGTAGTGTGCATCGCTTGGCTAACTCTGGTGAGACTCCTCTCGAAATCATTGAAGTACAGGTTGGAACTTATCTGGGAGAGGATGATATTGTCAGACTTGATGACCAGTATGGTAGAGATTAATTTTAATTTGAAAAATAAGTGGAAATTGCTGCTAAAGTAGTTAGCCTGTTTCTCAAATCTTTGCTGTTTAAAATAAAAGCAAGTTCGTTAATATAGTGATTGATACAGTTCCTAACAAAACGCTTTGAATACGAGCTCACCACAAATTTTAGAATAATTCAGTCTATTAAAAGAAATATTTACTATGCTAAAAAAATGTCTATTCCCCGCAGCAGGTTATGGAACTAGGTTTCTACCAGCAACCAAGGCTATGCCCAAAGAGATGCTTCCAATTGTTAACAAGCCTTTGATCCAGTACGGAGTTGAGGAGGCAATCGAGGCAGGAATTACTGAGGTCGGCTTTGTTTCTGGACGGGGGAAACGAGCAATTGAAGATCATTTTGATATTTCTTACGAGCTAGAACACCAGATAGCCGGAAGTGATAAAGAATGCTTGCTAAGCGACATCCGAGATGTGATAGATCAATGTACTTTCTCTTACACTCGTCAGCTCGAGATGAAGGGTCTTGGTCATGCAATTCTCACAGGAGAAACTCTTGTTGGTAATGAGCCATTTGGAGTTATCTTGGCAGATGATTTTTGTGCGAACAGTGATAGCGGTGTATTCAAACAGATGGTTGAACTTTTTACTGAGTATCAATGCAGTATTGTTGCGATAGAAGAGGTGCCTGCTGACCAAACTGATAAGTATGGTATTGTGGAAGGGAAAGAAATCCAAGAGGGGTTATTCAAGGTTTCCAATATGATTGAGAAACCAGCGCCTGAGTTCGCGCCTACAAATCTTGCCATTATCGGAAGGTATATCCTCACCCCCGATATTTTTTCTATCATTCGTACTCTCAATCCTGGTGCCAATGGTGAAATTCAAATTACAGATGCTATTTGCGAGCAGGCAAAAAAAAGGATGGTCCTTGCTTATAAATTCAAGGGTAGACGGTTCGACTGCGGTAGTTTGGAGGGTTACGTTGGAGCAACAAATTACGTTTATGATGAATATCATCGTTAGGCTCGGTAAGTAGATGCATCTGACTATTATTGGGACAGGCTACGTGGGCCTTGTTACTGGCACTTGCTTTGCCGAAATGGGCAATGATGTTATCTGTATTGATATTGATAAAGCCAAGTTGACGCAATTACGTAAAGGCATTGTCCCAATTCATGAGCCAGGACTTGAGGCGTTGGTAAATGATAATTTGAGCGCGGGGCGTCTAGCCTTCTCAAATGACCTTGCAAGCGCGGTCAACAAATCAGAAGTAACTTTCATTGCTGTAGGAACCCCGCCCAAAGAAGATGGAAGTGCTGATTTAACTCACGTGGAAGCGGTTGCACGAAGGCTCGGTGAATGCATGGTTAATCCAACAGTCATCGTTAATAAATCTACTGTCCCCGTTGGTACGGGTGATAAAGTTCGAGATGTGATTACCAAAGCACTCAAGTATCGAGACCTTAGCGTAGAATTCGATGTGGTCAGTAATCCAGAGTTTTTACGAGAAGGAAATGCTATCAAGGATTTTATGTTTCCCGATCGTATTGTTGTTGGAACGAATAATCTGAAGAGTCAAAAGGTGATGGAAGAGTTATATGAGGCGTTCGCCAAAAAAGAAGATCGCATCCAGTATGTTGGTATCCGCGATGCCGAAATGATCAAGTATGCTGCGAACGCTATGTTAGCCACCAAGATCTCTTTTATGAATGAGGTCTCACTTATGTGTGATGAATTCGGCATTGATGTCGAGAATGTTCGTAAGGGTATTGGCTCTGATAGTCGTATCGGACCGTCCTTCATTTATCCTGGTTGTGGTTATGGTGGCTCTTGTTTTCCAAAAGATGTTAAAGCAATGATCTCAATGGCGACAGACGCCGGTATTGACGGAGCAATTTTTCGAGCGGTTGAGTCCAGAAATAATCAACAAAAGAGATTGATCGTTCATAAGGTTTGCCGTCACTTTGGTGAAGATTTGGCTGGTTATTGTTTTGGATTTTGGGGTCTTTCTTTTAAGCCTGAGACCGATGACATCAGAGAAGCTCCCAGTCTCGTTATTATTGAGGAGCTAATAGCTCGAGGCGCTCAAATTAGGGCTTACGACCCTGAAGCCCTAGAGTCTAGCAGGGCAGCTTTGGGTGAACGGAATATTACCTATGTTGAAGATCCGTACAGTGCAGTGGATGATGCCGATGCATTAATCGTGGTCACGGAATGGCGAGAGTTCAAGCAACCAGACTTTCGACGCTTGTGTAATTCTCTTAAGAAAAAACTTATTTTTGATGGCCGCAATATCTATCATCCGGCCCGTGTTGCAGAATATGGATTAATCTGTGAGGGCATTGGACGAAACTCTGCATTATTTGGAATAGAATGAACGTTCTCGTCACTGGTGCTGCTGGTTTTATAGGTTTTCATATAAGTAAGCGGCTTCTTGAAAGTGGTTATAAAGTATACGGATTGGATAATTTCTCCTCTTTCTATAATGTCTGTCTCAAAAGGGATCGATTGAAAGAGTTGGAAGGGGTCCCTGGCGAACTCAATTTTGAAGAACTAGATCTTCTTGATACCGACGCCTTAAGTTCTTTTTTCAAATTGGCGAACCCAGATTGTATTATTCATTTGGCTGCACAAGCGAATGTACGTTACTCAATAGAGCATCCTGTAGATGTAATCAACAACAATATCTTATCGTTTATGCATTTACTGGAACAGGCCCGACTATTCAGCGTAGGACATCTCGTCTATGCATCTTCGAGTTCGGTTTACGGTAACAACAAGGATATTCCTTTCAAGACTACTGGTAATGTTGATTATCCAGTATCGATGTATGCAGCGAGTAAAAAGTCGAATGAACTTATGGCTCATGTCTATAGTAGTTTATACAACATACCATCAACTGGATTGAGATTTTTTACAGTGTACGGTCCTTGGGGACGGCCAGATATGTCTACCTTTCTTTTCTCTAAGGCAATTTTTGAAGGAAAACCGATAAAACTATTTAATTATGGGAGGCATAGGAGAGATTTTACTTACATCAATGATGTGGTTGAAGGATTGGTTAAAGTACTCAATCAGCCTCCTGAAAGGAATGGTCAAGCTCCCTATGCGCTTTATAATATCGGGAATAATAAACCAGTCGAACTTTTAGCCTTTGTTCGTGTGCTTGAGGATATCATTGGGAAAAAGGCGCTAACTGAGGGTGTTCCAATGCAGCCGGGTGACGTTGCCGAGACCTATGCGGATATAAATGATTTGGTACGTGACTTCGATTACCGGCCAAGTACCAGTATTCAGTCTGGTATCAAAAAGTTCGTGACTTGGTATAAGGCTTATTATGGATACGAGTAGAGTATGCGGGTTTTAATATTCGGTTCAAGTGGTCAATTAGGTCAGGCATTACGCTTGACTGCGATAAGAGATACTGAAGTCACTTATGCGAGTCACAGCGATTGCGATATCAGTAATCAGCGATTAGTCGTACAATTCATGGATGCTGTTGAACCAGATTTCGTGATTAATTGCGCAGCTTACACTGCAGTTGATCGAGCAGAAGAAGAAGTTGAACATTGTTACCGTATAAACGCGCTAGCCCCTCAAATTATCGCTAAATGTTGTAGCCGTGTTCAGACGAGACGTCTAATTCATATCTCCACTGATTTTGTTTTCGACGGGGCTAAAAAAACGCCGTATAACGAGGAAGATACCCCTAATCCTGCGAGCGTGTATGGTGCTAGCAAACTAATGGGTGAAAATAAAATATTAGCAGAGATTCCCAACCAGGCAATGATTATAAGAACAGCATGGGTTTACCATGCAATAGGTTCAAACTTCGTCAATACGATGTTGCGATTAATGTCGCAAAGAAATGAATTGAATATAGTAGATGATCAAAAGGGTTCGCCTACGTTTGCTAGGTCGCTTGCCCAATTAATCTGGGATTTAATCCACGAGGGTAGATTTTTACCGGGTATCTATCATTGGACTGATGCTGGAGAAATTACCTGGTATGAGTTTGCGGAATCTATCTATGAAGAGGCCACAAGATATGGATTACTTTCGCAACCAGTAGTTATTAATCCGATTACGACTTCAGAATATCCTACGCTTGCTATCAGACCTTCTTACAGTGTCTTGGGCGGGGAGAAAATGGAAAGATTGATTAATCGAAAAAGGTCTTTTTGGAGAGATAATCTCCAATTGTTCTGTGAGGAATTACGGCAATGATAGGGAATCCGTACAGAGGTTTTACAATTTTTTTTACTGGCTTTTCAGGATCTGGGAAGTCCACAACAGGAAATTTACTAGTAAAGACCTTGGAAGATAGGCTCAGTCAACCTGTGACTATGTTAGACGGAGATGAAATAAGACAGCATTTATCTGCTGAATTGGGATTCTCGCAAAGAGATAGGAATATGAACGTTCGTCGTATTGGCTATGTGGCGAGCTTAATAACGAAACATGGTGGTATTGCTATCTGTGCACCAATCGCTCCGTATCGAGAAACTAGGCGTGAAGTTAGAGAAATGGTAGAGAAATATGGTGGCTTCATAGAGGTTCATATGGCGACTCCGCTTGAGGAATGCGAACGTCGAGATGTCAAAGGTCTTTATGCAAAAGCGAGATCCGGCGAGATAATTCAGTTTACCGGGATCAGTGATCCTTACGAAGTCCCCAACAAGGCTGAATTAAGTATTGATACTTCAGGAATCGCTCCTGAAAAGTCGTGCGAAATGGTAGTGGATAAACTGACACAGCTTGGTTATGTAAAAAAAAGCGATTGAATTCTTCCACAAATCGATTTTTAGGTGAAGGCTACTTAAATCTTGACCAAGAAGCATTTGTATTAAAAAGCCCCTGTTTTTTCTAGAAGTTCAATCAATCTTTCCACGCTTTCTTCAACAGTTATTTCATGAGTTGGTAAAATCAGATCTGCATCCTCTGGGACTTCATAGGGAAAACTTACTCCTGGAATCGTACTGACATTCTCTGACTGATAAATTCCATTAGAATCTCTCTCACGACAAATCTCGAGCGGTGCACTAAGATAAACGAGAAGGAGATTGTCGCCAACGCTTTCCCGAGCCTTTTTCCTAACGAGTGCATTCGGTGCTACGAAGGAACAAATTGTGATGATTCCGTTATTACTAATGATCTTTGCAATCTCAATTCCTCTCCTAATATTCTCAGATCGACTTTCTTCATCGAATCCTAAATCCTTGCTGGGACCAAGCCGCATAGTTTGTCCGTCAAGCACCAGAGAAGTTCGTCCCATTTCAAAGAGTTTCTTCTCTAGTGCGCAGGCGACGGTGCTCTTGCCGGCCCCAGAAAGTCCTGTCAGGAGAAGAACCTTTGGTTTTTGACCGAGACGCTTTTGGCGTTCTTCTCTTGTTACCAAGCTTTCCTTAGCCCGAAGAAGACCAGAGTCTCGTTCTGAATCCCAAGCTGCTTTGCTTTGATCATTAGCGACGCCGATTATCATTCCCGCACCTACAGTGACGTTGCTTAATCTATCGATGACAATGAACGAGCCAGTAATTCGATTTTCTTTATACGTGTCAAATGCGACACGCTGGGATAGAACTAGTTCACAGCGTCCAATCTCGTTTAGCTGTAAAGTCTTTGTGACCTCCTGTGCAAGCGTATTGATATCGATTTTAAATTTAATGTCCGTCACGGAGCCAGTAGTTTTCTTCGTCGCCTGCTTGAACAGATACTGCTTGCCTATTTCCATGGGCTCCTCTGTCATCCATACAAGTTGCACTTCTAAATAATCTGTAAAGTAAGGAGTATTGGTACTATGAACCAACATATCGCCTCGGCTGATATCGATTTCGTCTTCGAGGGTCAATGTCACGGCCTGTGGAGGGAAGGCTTCCTCTAACTCTCCTTCATAAGTAATAATGGAACTAATTTTACTAGTTTTTTTTGAGGGTAAGGCCATAACCTCATCGCCCTTTCTGACGAGACCAGATGCTACCGTGCCGCAATAACCTCGGAAATCAAGATTCGGTCTATTGACGTACTGAACGGGAAATCGAAAGTCAGTCATGTTTCTATCCGATGAGATCTGGATACCTTCTAACATGGTCATCAGAGGCGCCCCTTCATACCAAGACATTTGTTCGGATGACTCAACGACGTTATCCCCGTTAAGAGCAGACATTGGTAGGTAGCGAAGATCACCTGATATATCTAACTGTGTCGAAAATTCGGCGTAGTCCGCTTTAATCTTTTGGTAAACATCCTCTGAATAGTTCATGAGGTCCATTTTATTGATAGCAACAATAATATGTTTTATACCCAGCAAGGATACGATAAAGCTGTGGCGCTTTGTCTGGGTAAGAACTCCATTTCGTGCATCGATTAGAATGATTGCGAGGTCGGAATTTGAGGCACCAGTAACCATATTCCTTGTATATTGTTCATGCCCTGGCGTATCAGCAATTATAAACTTGCGTTTTTCAGTGGAGAAATATCGGTATGCTACATCAATCGTGATGCCTTGTTCTCTTTCTGCTTGAAGGCCATCAACGAGGAGAGCTAGGTCTAAGCCTTGGGCAACAGTACCCACCTTTGAGGAATCTGAGGCAACCGCTTCCAATTGGTCTTCGAAAATTAATTTTGCATCATATAAAAGTCTACCAATAAGAGTACTCTTACCATCGTCTACCGAGCCACATGTGAGGAATCGCAGTAGTTCCTTGTTTTCATGTTGCTTTAAGTAGGCATCAATATCTGTGGCGATTAAATCGCTCTTATGACTCACTTAGAAGTATCCTTCTTTCTTTTTTTGTTCCATTGAGCCTGCAGAGTCATGATCAATAATTCGTCCTTGTCTTTCAGACGTGGTAGTCAGTAGCATTTCTTGAATAATCTCAGGAATTGTCTCTGCTTCCGATTCAAACGCTCCGGTCAATGGGTAGCAGCCCAGTGTCCTGAATCGTACTTTCTTCATTTGAATATCTTCGTTGTCCGCGATGGGCATTCGATCATCGTCTACCATTATCCAGGTTCCATCTCGCATAACGACAGGACGCTCTTTTGCAAGATATAGAGGTACGATTGGGATGTCCTCGATATGGATGTATTGCCAGACATCTAGTTCGGTCCAGTTTGAAATTGGAAAAATGCGGATTTCTTCACCCTTGTTGTGCTCACCATTATAGATGTTCCATAACTCTGGGCGTTGGTTCTTTGGATCCCAGACGTGGTTTTTGTCTCGAAAGGAGTAAACACGTTCTTTCGCACGTGATTTCTCTTCGTCGCGACGTCCTCCACCTAGGACAGCATCAAATTGGTGTAAATCGAGAGCCTGCTTTAGAGCTTGAGTCTTCATGATATCCGTATGTTTCGCGCTACCATGATCAAAAGGGTTGATTCCCTGCTTTTTCCCTTCTTCATTTGTATAGACTATAAGATCTAAGTTATAGCGTTTCGCTAAGGTGTCACGTAACTTAATCATAGCCCTAAATTTCCAGGTAGTATCAACATGCATTAGGGGGAAGGGAATACGGCCCGGATAAAATGCTTTTCGGGCCAGCTGCAACATCGTCGCCGAGTCTTTGCCGATAGAATACAACATCACCGGATTATCAAACTCGGCAGCAACCTCACGCAATATATGGATGCTCTCTGCTTCCAAAGCCTTCAGATGTGTTAAGTTGAATCCAGACATATGTTAATTCCCCAAAGAAACCGAAATATAAAGGAATCAGTGATTTACCTCAACGAACTTTAAGTTGTTAGCTTATTCCAAACTCGTTTAAGCCGGTATATGTTTTTAAGTATCCCTGATAAGAATCTTTTAACGAAAGAAAATATATTTCTAAATTGTGCGCAATTTACTCGGCTCGTCGAGGCCGCTGTTTCTTGACTGAAAATTACTACCCTGTAAAATCGCCAGTCTCTATATCGAGGTGAAAGCGAGATATAGGAAGGATTGGGTGTTTAGCTCAGTTGGGAGAGCGACGCCCTTACAAGGCGTAGGTCGCAGGTTCGACCCCTGCAACACCCACCAATCATTCTATGGACCGGTAGTTCAGCTGGTTAGAATGCCGGCCTGTCACGCCGGAGGTCGCGGGTTCGAATCCCGTCCGGTCCGCCATTACTTCTAGTTAATTCGGAGTTAATCAAATAGTTAGGCTGTAAGATAAGTCCGACCCGGTCTTAGGTACTCGCATTGGTAACCGAATTTTCACTTATATCGACCTATTTCCGAAGATCCAGACGTCTTAGTACCCCGCGTTTTAAGCTTGGAACACCTGTGTTACCTGCATATAAGTAATGTAGACGATTAATCTAGTTTAAAAGCGTCTAAAGACACACTTTGAACAACTAGAGACCCCACCAGACTATCTTGAGGACTCTACGGTCGTTGCTTTTCCAGACCCAACAGATTTGGGCTGCGAGCCGCACCATCATAATAGTGTCTGCGTGCGTTTAGAGCGAAACGAGTAAACTCAACACTTTGAAGACGCGGAGACCGCTAAGCCACAACCTTTTTTAACCAAGATTTCCCATAGCATATGCCTCCGCGACGAACGATGAGCGGCATCCTCTCGATGCGTATTTTCATCGACCATCATCTCTTTCAGAAGGTCTTGAACAGTTCCAGAAAAAACGGTAATTGCTGCTTGTAGTGCTCCACGACAAACTCTTCGACACTCGCGATGGTCGAAAACAAAAAGGTTTTACCTCCAACTACCGCCATCAAGCCCAGCGCTCTACCAGCAACCACCCATAGGGGAGAAAATGTAGATCGGTGTTTCGGTATCAAAAGACTTTCAACAGACGCTAGATGCTTCGATTCAACCTCAAGATGGCAGTTCGCAAAAGCAACGACGGCGGGATCCCTTGCGCACCAAAGGATGCCTTTGTAGATATTGACCGCACCTAATTCGCCCGCGTGGTCTGAGCGAAGCAACGAAAGCTGCTGTGGAGAGAAATCGATTTTAAGCATTGTCACATGAGATCCGGGATGCTTTTTCCCGATTATTATTCAAGTTTTTCAAATCTATAGCTCCTATAATGGGAAAATCGCTGGGTATACGGCGAAAGATCCTCACAAGATGTCGTTGGAGAAAAAAGATAAGCGAAATATGTGTGCATATGCAGAACTTTGAAGACAGTAAACAAGCCAAGAAGCTATAGCAAACAGTTCTATCCCTAGCACGAATTTCGCAAAGCTTTGTAATCGGACAGGAAAAAAATAAACGAAATTAAAAAGGCTTTGATTTGACGAGGGTAGGCTAATCAAAAGAATCTCTTTCAGGGATAGGTTTGGGGGCGAAGACAGGACTTTTTCGCTATTACCTTCGGTATTGATAACCAATCAATGAGTAAAAATTTTAGGCTGCATATTTAATAATCATATTACTGATGTCTAACTACAGCGCTTCAGTTAAAAAGCTCATGGACCTCTCGGTCGGGTTGCAGGGGAGCAGGGGAAACCGAGAGCCCTGGTCCATGAGCAGTTAACGGTAGACCCTAACGCCAGCCCACAGCTTATCGGCTATTTCTTCCACGGGCTGATTTGCTCCGGACAGTAGCCATTGCGTTAGTGACTCTTGGGTATTGGGATAACTAATCTTTACAAAGTCATCCCCTTTTAACCAATTTCTAATTTCGGCAATCACCAGTTTATTGACAACTTTTGCGTAAGCCATCTTTGACAGAGCGACTGCATTTGACTCTTGCTCGATCTGTTTACCCACTGGTTTCGTTAAGACTCTTATTCCAAGTGTTAAGCACTCACTAATGAGCTCGAACCCGGTGTTACATATAACTGACTTTGAACTCAGGAGGTCCTCTTTAAACCTTAATCGTGAGGTTGTCCGTTTATGGATATTTCCTTGATCGGTATTTTGGAGTTTGGGATGATAGATATAAAAATCGTAATCTTTGATTTTCCGAAGCGATGTCGTTAGCTCTTCTATATCTTCAAAAGGTAAGTACACTACCACCTTGTTCTCCAATATTTCGCTCTCCGAAGCTGGCTTAATATCGATAATCGGAGGTAGTATTGGCTGGTTGAAATGATGCCAATGCAGGCCAACTTTTTTGCCAGCTGGGGCAAAATATTTCATAACTTTTTTTGAAAAAAAATTCCCACCTTGAACCGGAATATCGTAGTAAAAAGCGTATTGATGGCCAATCCCAATCGCTTTTTTCCTCCTGATTTCCGCCGCCCAAGTAACGATAGGTTCGTAATCGGAGATTATTAGGTCGTACCTGTCTACTTTTAGTCGAGCGACATCTTTAATTATTGTCACGGGTCTAAAATTAAGAAGAGTACTCGCTAATTGTACATTGCCATTTTTTATAACGAATGTGGCTCCTTCTCGCCAAATAATTTCGTTCGCTTCTATCGCAAGATCCTCTCTCTGTCTTCCAGAGATTAATACGTCGACTTCCACGTCAGAGTCATAGCGGTTTATACTTTCTATCATGGCAATGGATCTTGTAAGGTGTCCATTTCCGGTACCTTGTATGCCGTAAAGTATCCTCATGAGATCAGTATAAAATTGGTATATGCGAGCGCTGAACCCAGAAGACTTCCAACCATTACGTCAGATGGAAAATGAACCCCTAGAACCAAGCGGGAGAATGCTATTAATGCCGCCCAAATATAGCAGACTGAAAATATAGGCCCGTAAAAGAGAACAAGCGCGGATACCATTAAGAACGCCGCCGAGCTATGCCCTGAAGGGAAGCTAAACTCATCTGCTGCTTTAATAATACTCTGATAGTTGGATAAAACATCAGCAGGCCTTCGTCGTTTAAAGCTTTTTTTAGCAACTACATAGATAAATCTTTCCATGAGAAATGCACTAGTTAGGAACTGCGTAAATAAAAGAATGTCAGGAAACTCGAATAAAAAAAGAATGCAGGGTGTTAGCGGATATATGTGGCCGTTTCCTGAAGATGATAGCAACTTGGCAAGTACATCGAATCTTCTGAATGTGTTCCTTGAGGAAAAGAGTTCGAATGCGAGGAGGTCCCATCGATGAATAATATACAGTAGATGAAAAGCGCTGTTCATGGTCGAGAAGGATAGATTGCGAAGGTTAAGATTTTAGAAAAACAAGATTGGTTTTTATTAAGTTTTTATATAGATCTAATCAAGCTAGCGAAAGGCATAGTGAGGTTTGCCCGAAAATCAAGAACCCTTTAAAAGGTGATCACAAACAAGATTTATGTATTTCTGAATGCTTCTATCAGCAAGCAGAGGGTTCTTTGCATAAGTTTCAGACCTTTATCTATATGGGTAGAATTTCCCGTAACTGGCGCTGAAATGCTTTCTATCTTCGTCAAATTTTAGGGCCGGGAGACTCCATTAGTTGGATGATGGGCTTGTATTCTTTTATTCGTTGGGAAGTAAAAGATTTAGTCATTAAACATTTTGGATAGGACACTCAGGCATTTCTTTGAGAAATGTTCCTTATAGATAGCCGATCAGAAGAGTGGGCCCCACGATGGGGATTGGATCCCTCAGTTATGCGATCTTACCTGGAAAACTTATTTTGTCTTTAGTTAGATTTGCTTTATTCGCATAGATTTCGTGAAATAGACGAACGGCGATAGAGTCAGTTATTCCCCATTTCGTCGAGGTTATCGATTCAACATTGAGCTCTTGGCTAATTACCCTCAGAATCTCAAGAGCGTGATCAATGACATCAGCACGATCTGGCGAGAAACCATGCGCGGCAACTTTTTCAGCCACACTGAGATTCGACAACGCGACAATATTCTTATTTAACGTTTCAGTTTTTAAATCTTTGCTTCCCAAAATTTGCAGAAAGGAGCGAATATTACCCCCAATACCTATGAGCTTTTTTCTCGGGGCGATTGACTGAAGCCATTCTCTCATCCTTTCCCATTCTTTCTTTTTGTCCTTATTGAGCATATTTCTGACGCCACCAAGTTGGAATGATTTTATATTTGTTTCGGTGTCATTCCGTATAAAAAATTCCGTGCTCCCTCCGCCTATATCAACAAATAATTTTTTATCTCCCGTAAAACTTCTAGGATGGAATCTAATCAGGTTGGCTTCTTCAAGTCCTGAAATTATTCTAACGGGATGACTAATAGCAATCTCGATTTTTCGCCTTGCAGCTTCCGAGTTTTGGGTATCTCTGAGAGCAGAAGTAGCAATAATTTCATACCGAGCGACTTCTTTGGCTTTAAATATGTCAACACAATCGTTTATCACTTCGATAAGCTTCTCAATTTCTGGTCGACTAAGTTTACCTTCTTTATATACTTGCGAACCCAACCGGAGTGGATATCTGAATTGCTCCATGAATTCGATCGAAACAGGATTTGTTCTGAAAATTTTAGCTCTAATCGCATTAGTACCTATGTCTATTGCAGCTATTTTCATTTAATCATCGTCTGAATATTTACTAAGTACTGCGTATTGCTCATAGGACAACCGGTCGAACTCGATACCATCAATATTTACCTTGTAATTATTTATAGCTTTAGACCATGTTAATGGTTTCAACAACTTTTTATGGTCATATTCCGTTTGATTTAAGAGGAATCTTAGAGCGGTTAGTCTCGCGATCATCTTGTTATTAGCATTAATAACAATCCAAGGAGATGATTGTGTAGCTGTGCTTTTGAACATTTGATCTTTATACAAGGTAAAGGTGTCCCATTTGCTAACCATATGTTCGTCGTTAGTTGAAAATTTCCAGTATTTCAACTCAGAATATTTCCTAGCCTTTATTCGTTTTGCTTGCTGCGCTTTTGAAATTGAGAAATAAAACTTGATTATCTCTACACCTTCGCCTTTAAGTTTTTGCTCCCAAGGTAAGACTTTCTGCATAAAGTCTTTGTATTGGGTTTCCGAGCAATAACCCATTACTGGCTCTGTTAGGGCTCTGGTGTACCAAGAGCGGTCAAGGAACGCAATTTGTTTGTGTTTCGGTATTACATTTTCCCAACGTTCAAACCAGTGATTCGATTCCCACTCGGTTGGAACACCAAGATTAACGTAACTAAAGTTTTTGGGAATCAAATATTGGGTGAAAAATTTGGAAGTTGAACTTTTACCCGCGGTATCTCTTCCTTCGAAAACGACACAAAATCTCCTATTTTTCTTGATGACATCTTCCTGTAGTTTTAATAACTCAATCTGCAGACGCCTTTTTTCCGAGTAATAGGAGTTGTCGTTAAGTTTTTCGTATTCTTCTTGGTTAAACGTAATCAACATTTCGGGCTTTGTAAACCCCATACACTAATACTGACGGGGTCAGATCTTGAACTACGAAGTTAAAGAAATCAAGATTTTATTCAATTCCCCTAAATATTGATTTTTCACGCTGCGTAGTTCTCTTCTTACGCTCTTAAGAACGAAATCTGATGGTGAGAACTTGTGTCAGTGCTCTCGTCACTAGTGTTTGATCAATGTAGACTATGTATTCATTTTGCCCATTTCCAAAGCGTTCAGGTTGGGTATCTAGGAAAGGGAGTAGTTTACGGGCGACTTCGGGAAATTGACTTTTATGTCTATCGGTTCCGGATTATTTAGGATTTTTAATATACAGGGAAGGATAATTGCAAACAGATTTTGCTACTCTTTTAAATAATGATGATCGAGAGGCTATATTCGAGTACTTTGAGGAGAAAATAGAAAAGTACGAATGGTGCGAACCCCTTCATGACTGGCACGAAAACGTTGTCGATTCCGTTATCTCTATTCTGTTTTGGTTAAAACGAACCAGTATAGTCCAATTCGATGAAACGGCGCTTTACACTAGGTTAGATGAACTGGATGAGAAGTCAGGTAAATTTTGGTGGGCCTTCACCCTTTACAGTCCCGAGTGTAGAAGTAGTGAAGAGATATTGGAGGCAATGGGAGGTGGAGATCGAATTTTTCTTCACCAGCAATATCGTGAATTTTTCCATAGTGATATTTTCCAAAGCAATACAGATGACTTGTGCGACCTAATTGAGCTCTGTGAGCGATTAAAGCTCGGTATTGAATTTACCCAGTACTCCTTGTCCTGCTGGAGCGATGAGAAAATACTATCTAGTGAACCACCGATGTTTTTCATGTTCGAAAAAGACGGTTATACGAATTATGGTCATAGCTATTTCCACTCAACGAAAGTGCCGATTATCTGTGAGCAAGAGGTAGAAAAATCTATGTTCTGGATCACTAAGAATAGTGAAGTCAGTAATCGATTTGGTGTGTACTTTATTTATGATCAATTGGATTGCCTTGCTTATATCGGGGGAAGCACCTCGTGCATTTTGACGAGCGCGTCAGAAGCAATTGAACAAAAGGGTGTCACGAACTTTTCTAGGATCGTTTTCAAGGTTCCCCGAACAGATGGCGATGTCGATATCTATCAAAGTTTTTTCGTCGCTCTTCTTAATCCTTATCTTAATAACAATAGAATAGAAACATCCACACCATCCTTGCAGTTGCCAGAGCTAAAGGATACTGCGATATTGATTCAGTCTCGGATTAAGTTCTGCAAACTGGTCAAAAGCTATGTAAGATCTACA
>MDTB01232751.1_pt1 | contig 17119 bp, 18 predicted proteins | sample 811161 | NCBI WGS metagenome assembly MDTB01 (sample SAMN05326650, study PRJNA326480) | marine metagenome | isolation source: seawater | place: Mediterranean Sea | collected 2009
GCTGGATGTGGAAGCGCGGTAACGCGTGTAGCTGACCAGTACTAATAGCTCAATTGGCTTGATTTATGCACTGAAAAAAATTCCAATATATAGATATTTCATTCAAATAATTAATACATTTAGACGTCAATTAATTTGTGACTTTACTGTTCAATGTTTGAACGCTATTATATGTTCAATTTTTGAACATATATGAAAGAGAAACAAGATCATTTTGAAGTACTCAGAAGAGTACAAAAAAAACCTAACACCTCTCAAAGAGAGTTAGCTGAAGAGTTGGGTTTTAGCCTGGGAAAGCTTAACTATTGTTTAAAAGCTCTTCAAAAAAAAGGATTAGTTAAATTACAAAACTTCACAAAACAAGAAAACAAAATCAAATATTTTTCTTACGTAATTACCCCAAAAGGTATTGCTGAACGAACAAAACTAACAGTCAATTTTATGAAACAAAAGCTCAAAGAATATGATGAGCTTAAAAAAGAACTTAAAAAATAAAGATAATCATGTGGGCAATAATAAAATTTGATAAAAAAAAATTGGAGCATCTAAAAATTGACTTTTCAAATAAACTAGGAAAAGATTTTAAAATTTACAACCCAAAACTTTTAATACAAAGATACAAAAAAGATAAACTTGTAAATAAAGAATTCAGTTTACTTGGTGATTATTTGTTCTGTTACCACAAAGATTTTTACAATCCTCTCACACTTAAAAAATTACAATTTTGTCGAGGACTTAAAATGATATTAAATGGATTTATTAAATCTCAAAATCAAATTGATGAATTTATTAAAAAATGCAAAGCACTAGAAAATGAAAAAGGGCATTTATCTCAAAACTTTTACCAACTAAATCTAAATACTAATTATAAATTTGTTTCAGGTCCTTTTTCTGAAACAATTTTTAAAATCGTAAGTTTACAAAAAAATAAAATTGATATTTTGATGGGCAATTTAAAAACTAGTATTAAAAAAGGAAAGTTTTTATTTAGTCCAGCTTAAAAAATTATTATGCAACCATATAGTAAAAGTATACTTTTTGCTTTGTGCGGAGCTATGGCAATTTAGTAATCATATTCCAAATAAACCCATAATGTTAAAAACATTTAAAATCCTAAACAATTATGAAAAAAAACAATTTTTTTTCTTAGCTTTTTTAGTTATTTTGTCTTTACTTGTAGAGCTTTTAAGTCTCGGACTTATTCTGCCTGTTACAACTTATATCTTCTCTGATAGCTCGGATTTTACTAAATATATAAATAATTTTATTTTATTTGAAAATTTGGATAAAATACAAGTAGCTAACATTCTTTTAATATTGTTAGTATCTGCATTTTTCATAAAAAATCTTTTTTTATCATTTTTTTATTATTTTGAAAGCTATTATCTTTATAAAACTACTCAAAATATTTCAGTAAAACTATATAAAGTAATATTATTCAAAAGTATATTTGAACACCTTCATAGACATTCCTCTGAAGTAGTAAACAATTTAACAAATGAAACAAGGTTATTTGGAACATACTTAGCCGCTCTAATCGTATTGGTAACAGAAATTCCAATCCTATTTGGTATTTGTGTTTTTTTAATGTTTATAGAACCAATAGGGTTTTTATTAATCTGTACATCAAGTATAGTTTTAGGATCCATATACTTTTTGCTCACAAAAAAAAGACTTGCAAAAATGGGACATAACAGGTTGGAGGCTGACCAAAGCAAAGTTCAATATCTGCAAGAGATGATGAACGGTATAAAAGAAATTAAAATATACAAAAGAGAGAATTATTTTTTAAGTAAATTTAATCAAACTGCGCAAAGAGTAGCAAGAGTATATTATTTTTATGGATTTTTTTCAAAATTACCGAAATTATTTTATGAGTTTCTATTTGTAATCATTGTTGTATTAGTTATTTTTTATTTTAATCAACAGAATGCTGATCCTGGAGATTTTATCCCTTTTTTGTCAGTTTTGTTGGTCGCAAGCCTACGAATATTACCGTCGTTAAATAGAATATTTGGATCCACACAGCAATTAACCTTTACTAGACCCTCTAGAGATAGAATCTACAATGAAATTATTAATTCTGACACCGACCTTAACAAAAATATTGAGACTGAATTTAAAAATAAAATTCGATTCAAGAAAATCAATTACTCTTTTAACGCAAAACGCGGAAATATAATTTCTGATTTTTCTTTTGAATTACAAAAAGGTGATTTTTTATCTATATTCGGGCCAACTGGTACTGGTAAAAGCACCTTATTAAATTTATTTTCTGGTCTGCTTGAACCAGACTCAGGCGAAATATTTTTTGACAATAAAAAGATCGATTACTCCAAAACTAGTTGGTTTAATCATATCAGTTTTGTTCCACAATCAACTTTTTTATATGATGACTCTATTTTAGAGAATATTATTTTTGGCTCTGATAAAAAAAATATAAATCAAGCAAGACTAAATGAGTCCATCAAAATAGCTCAATTAGAAACTCTTATTAATAGACTTCCAGATGGAGTTAATACTGTTATAGGCGATAATGGAAAAAAATTGTCAGGAGGAGAAAAACAAAGAATTGGTATAGCTAGAGCCCTCTACAAAAATTCAGATATTTTAATTTTTGATGAGGCAACAAGTGCACTAGATGATAATACAGAAACCAAACTATTTGACTCATTAATTTCATCTATACAAAAAAACAAGCTATTCATATTCGTAACTCACAAAAAAAGTTTGATAAGATATTCAAATAAATCTATAGAATTATAATCTTGCCTAATTATGAAAAAAAATAACAAAGTGAAATTTATAGCTGAAGCAGGAATAAACCATAATGGTTCATTAAAAAGAGCTTTAAAATTAATCGATATTGCAGCAGAGGCAGGCGCTGACTATGTAAAATTTCAAGTTGCAAACTCAAACATCATCTCAAGATACGCTCCAAAAGCAAAGTACCAAATAAAATCCTCAAAAAATTTAAAAGAAACTCAACACGACATGATAAAAAAAATAGAGTTAAACTGGGATAAAATAAATTTACAATTGAAAAAACACTGCAAAAAAAAAGGCATTAAATTTTTGACAAGTGCGTTTACTTTGGAAGATGTATGGAAAGTAAAAAAATTAAATACTGAGATTTTTAAAATTGCCTCAGGAGAAATTACTAATTTCCCGCTTTTAAAACTTATAGGAAAAATTAATAAAAAAACGATTTTATCGACTGGCATGTCATCATTTAGAGAAATAGATAATGCAGTGAAAGTCTTGAGGAAAAGTGGACTTAAAAATAAAAACTTAATTATTATGCAATGCACTACAGCGTACCCCACTCCAGTCGAAGAACTTAATTTAAATTCAATATTGGAATTTAAAAAAAGATATAAAGTTGAAGTAGGTCTTTCTGATCATTCTTTAGGAACTTTAGCTCCAATAGCAGCCATTGGTTTGGGTGCGAGGTATATAGAAAAACACTTTACTATTTCCAAAAAATTAAATGGGCCAGATCATAAGGCTAGCTTGTCTCCTTTTGAACTAAAAAAATTAATAAAAGATATAAGAGATATAGAAAAATCTTTAGGCTCAAATAAAAAACCAATAACCAAAAGTGAAATAATTAACAAAACAATAGTAAGGCGTTCGGTTCATGCAAATAAAAATATAAAAATTGGAGAAAAATTTACTTATGAAAATACAGCTTTGAAAAGACCGAGCACAGGACTACCTTCAAACAAATGGGAAAAATTAATTGGTAAAAAATCCAAAAAAAATTATTTGAAAGATCAACCTATTAAATCTTTGTAATGAATACTGCTTTAGCAAATAAAATTATTAAAAAATTTAAAAGTTTAGAGTTAGCACCAAGCGTACTTCATGAGCCAACTTTTAAAGGTAATGAGCTTAAATATCTTAGAAATTGTGTCGAAACAGGCTATGTTTCTAGCGTTGGAAAATATGTAAATGTCTTCGAAAATAAAATTAAAAAAATTACAAATTCAAAATATGCAGTAGCTGTCATAAATGGAACTTACGCGCTTGAGCTCTCTCTCAGGTCTCTTGGGATAGGACCGAGCCATGAAATTTTGCTTCCTAGTCTAACTTTTGTAGCTACAGCCAACGCTGTCAAACACTCAGGCGGTATTCCACATTTTGTTGATGTTGACGAAGATACGTTTGGTGTATGTCCGATTAAACTTGATAAGTATTTAAAAAAAATTTCATACAAAAAAAATGGTAAACTCTTCAATAAAAAAACAAAAAAACAAATAAAAGCTCTTATTGCTGTCCATTTATATGGATTTGCTTGTAAAATAGATCTGCTACAAAAGCTTTGTAAAAAATACAATATTGAACTTTTAGAAGATGCCGCTGAGTCTATTGGTACAAAATATAAGAAAAAGCATCTTGGAAACTTTGGCAAACTGGGAACTATAAGTTTCAATGGAAACAAAACAATTACTTGTGGCAACGGTGGAATTATAATCACATCCAACAAAAAACTTGCTAAAAAGATAAAGCATTTGAGCACACAAGCGAAAAAGCAATATCAGTTTGAATATATACATGATGAAATAGGTTTTAATTTAAGGCTATCTAATATTAACGCTGCTATCGGATGTGCGCAATTAGAGCGTCTAACCTCAATATTAAAAAATAAAAGAAATAACTATAGAAAATATAAAAAAATCTTTCATGATTTCAAAACTATTAAAATTGTAAAAGAACCCAAACATACCACCGGGAATTATTGGTTGATATGTTTAAAATTAGAAAAAAACTCTAATATTAAAAACTATTTGTTAAAAAAACTTAATTTAGCAAATATAAATTGTAGAGCGATATGGAGACCTTTACATAAACTTAAGATTTACAAAAAGTATCAACATGATGATATGACTATAACTGATAAACTTTATAATTCTGTAATAAACATACCAAGCAGTCCATCTATAAAAATTTAAACATGATCACATTAGCAGTAATTTTAGCTAGGAAAGACTCAAAAAGGCTTAAAAATAAAAATAGATTAAAAATTAATGGAACTTCTTTAGTTGAAAGAGCAATTAAATTTGCAGCTTCACTTACCTTTATTGATAAAATTATATTTTCAACAAATGATAATTATTTTTTGAAAAAAAATAAGAACTCCAGGTTAATTACTATCAATAGACCAAAAAAACTTTCACACTCTAATTCTAGATCTGAAGATGCAATTTTGCATGCTGTTGAAAGGACACAAAAAAAATTAAATTTTAATAATATTATGATTTTATTATTGCAACCTACCTCACCATTTAGATCAAAAAAAATAATTACAAAAATGTATAATAAAATTAAAAGCCGAAAGAATACTTCTTTAATTTCTGTTTCTCCTTTGCAAAATAAAAAAAAAATATTTTACTCTATTCAAAAGGGAATACTTTTAAAGAGCACTAATAAGAATAAAGAAAAAAATTTTTTTCCTAATGGTAATTTTTATTTTGCAAAATATACTTTTCTAAAAAAAAATAGATCCTTTTACTGTAAGAATAAAACTTTACCGTATATAATTACTAATAAAAAACTTAAAATTGATATTGATACAAAAAAAGATTTTAATTTAGCAAAAAGGTATTCTTAAAATGAAAAAAATTACGATAATCGGATTAGGTTATGTTGGATTGCCAACATTTTTAGTTCTCTCAAACGTTAAGAAGAAAAAAAAATATTTATATGAGGTCGAGGGAATCGAAAAAGATGATGTTAAAGGAAGAAAAATCAGAGAAAATTTTGAGAAAAGAAAAAAATGGATTATGGCAAAGGATAAAATTTATAATAATTTTTTTAATTTATCAGCAAAAAGAAAATCAGTATATATTAATAATAATTTCAATAAATTAATTAATTCTAAAATTATAATTGTAAGCGTTAACTTTGATTTTAGTGAACAACTAAAAAATCCATTTAAAAATCTAATTGATTTATCAAAAGATATTGCAGAAAGAATACAAAAAAATGCTTTGCTTATTTTTGAAACCACTTTACCTCCAGGAACAACAAATAATGTTATTTTGCCAATTTTTAATAATATTTTAAAAAAAAGAAAAATGAAATTAGAAGACATATTATTTTGCTACTCTTATGAGAGAGTAATGCCTGGAAAAGATTATATTAAATCAATAAAGTCAAACTATAGATGTTACTCAGGACTAAACGGCAAATCTAAAAGAAATTGTAAGTTTTTTTTTAAATCATTTATTGATGTAAAAAAATTTCCTCTCACTGAGTTTAATAGTATTATTGAATGCGAGACAGCGAAAATTTTAGAAAATTCCTATAGAGCTACAAATATAGCATTAATTGATGAGTGGACCAAAGCCAGCAAAATTATGAATATTAATTTAAAAAAAGTTATTGAAGCTATTAGATTAAGAAAATCACATTCAAATATAATGTGGCCTGGACTTGGTGTAGGTGGATATTGTTTAACCAAGGATCCAAGTTTTGTTAAATTCTCAATGAAAAAATTTTTCAAAAAAAATATTAAATTCCCAATTGTAGAAAGCACATCATTAATTAATAAGAATATGTTTAAAACCTCTGTAAATTTTATTTTAGAAAATATTAAAACTTTGAACAAAAAAAGAGTTTTAATTTGCGGAATAACCTATAGAGAAGATACAAATGACATGAGATATAGCCCTGCAGTTGATTTACTAAAAGCTATAAAGTTAAAGGGTGCGAAAGTTTCAATTTACGATCCATATTATACTTCTGCAAACAATAGCGACAAACTTGATTTCATCGACTGTTTCAAAACTAATTTTGACATAATTTTATTTTGTGTGGCACACAGTGAATTTAAAAAGATATCATTAAAAAGTTTAAAAAATAAAATAATATTTGATTTAAATAGAGTACTTACTGACAACCAGAAAAATTCTATTAACAAGAGAAAAAATAACTCTTTCTATTTAGATTCTTAAAAATGAAAAAAAGAAAAAAAATTCTAATAACTGGTGGGGCAGGTTTCATAGGGTTCCATCTTGCAAAAACTTTAGCTTTACAAAATCATGAGGTGACAATAATTGATGATTTATCAAGGGGCATGAGAGATAAAGATTTTAAAGAATTAATAAAGCTCAAAAAAATCAGATTTAAAAAATCTAATCTTGAAAAATCTGTCCAAATTAACAAAAAGGATTTTGACTTTATTTTTCATTTAGCTGCCGTAGTAGGCGTTAAGAACGTTATTAAACAACCAATGAATGTTCTTGAAAAAAATGTTAAATTACTTTTTAGTATAATGAATTTTGCAAAAAAACAAAAAAAATTAAAAAGATTTTTTTTTCTATCTACCAGTGAAATTTATGCTGGTTCATTAAAAAACAAACTACTCAAATTTCCAACTTCAGAAAAGTCCATCTTAAGCTTAGATGAGTTAAATAACAAACGAAGCACTTATATGTTATCTAAAATTTATTGTGAAGCTTTAGTAAATTTTTCAAAATTACCTTATACTATACTAAGACCTCATAACATTTATGGTCCTAGAATGGGAATGTCCCACGTTATTCCTGAAATTACAGCAAAAGCCCTAAAAAAAAATAAAACTTTAAAAATTGTAAATTCACATCATACAAGAACTTTTTGTTATATAAATGATGCCATTAAGATGATTTTAAAAATAATGGAAAAAAAGAATACTTTAGGAAAAACATATAATTTAGGAGATCAAAGATATGAAATTAAAATTAAGGACTTAGTTGTGAAAATTATTAAAATTTTAAATGTTAAAAAAAAATTTAAGATAGACAAGAATAATTATAATGCCTCTCCATTAAGAAGAGTTCCTGAAATGAAAAAACTATTTAAAGATATTAATTTTAAAATAAAATCAAACTTTGACGTAAACTTACGTGAAACAATCGAATGGTACGAATTTTATCTAAATAAGTATTAATTTATGAATTCTAATTATTTTATAAATAACAATAAAACTATAAAAGATGCTTTATATTCTTTAGAAAAAAACAAGCAAAAATGCTTAATAGTTTTAGACAAAAATTCAAAATTTTTTGGAACGCTTACCGATGGTGATGTCAGAAGGGCTATTTTAACCAATGCTAATATTAACAATATAGTAAAACCATATGTAAGAAAAAAATCTTTCACAATAGATGAGGATAAATTTAAAAAACTTTCAATAATTCAAGTTGAAAAACTAATTAATGATTATTCTAAAAAAAAAATTTATTTAATTCCCATTCTTAATAAGAAGGGTTTTGTAGTTAATTTTATCGACAAAGACATTAAAAAAACTGAGCTAAATAAGGTTCCTTTGATAGTCATGGCTGGTGGAAAAGGGGTCAGATTGAGACCATTTACAGATATTTTTCCTAAACCTTTAATTCCTGTAGACAATATTCCAGCCGCTGAACAAATTATAAATTTATTTAGACAAAGTGGAATAAATAAAATTTTTTTCAGTGTTAATTTTAAAAAAGACTTGATCAAATCCTATTTTAAAGACAAGCCATATAAAATTAATTATATTGAAGAGAAAAAAAGTTTAGGAACTGTTGGATCACTGGCATTTGTTAAAAAAAAAATTACCTCAGATTTTTTTGTAAGTAATTGTGACACAATATTGAAGATTAATTTGAATGATTTTTATGATTATCATAAAAAAAGCAATTTTTTAATTACTATAGTTGTTGCTACCAAAAACTTTAAGTTACCGTATGGATCATGTGAATTAGACAAAAAAGGTAATTTAAAACAGATAACTGAAAAACCTAATTCAAACTATTTAGTAAACGCAGGCCTTTATTTAATGAGTCCAAAAGTAATAAAATTTCTAAAAAAAAATTCACCAATGGATATGGATCAGTTAATTAAAATTGCAAAAAGTAAAAAGCAAAAAATCGGTGTTTATCCTATTTCAGAAAAAAATTGGTACGATGTTGGCGAATGGTCAGAATATAATAAATTAATATTCAATCAGCAATAAGAGTTATGTCCCTTTCAAAAAAAAAAACTTTGATAATTCTTACCAACCAAATACTAACTGCTCATAATTATAATGTTTTATGTTGTAATACAAAAAAAAAGGATTGGAAAATAGAATACTGGAGCATTCTTCCATTATTAGGACCGAAAATTTTTAAAAAATTTTATGATAACTCAGTTGCAATAAGAAAAGATAAAAACTTCAAATATATAAATAATTTAAAAGAATTAATTATTAACTTAAAAAAAATTGGTAGAAATTTCTATTACACAAATGATTTTAATCAAAAGCTAGTTGGATTGATAATAGACAAAATTTTTTCTTTAAAAGGAGGAAAAAGAATTTTATTCTTAAGTGGAGATATTGCACCATTCCTAGAAGAAATTAAATGGTCACAATATTTTTCATTTTATTTTAAAAAAAAAAAATCAAAATTAGTTTCAGGCATTTTTTCTCAACTAATTTTAAAACCCTATATTTTTTTAATAAAAATATTATTTTCTAAACCTAAATACTATTTTTTTAGTAATTCTCCCTTATATTCAAAATATAAAGATGAAATTGGAAATAAAAAAGTTTTTGCATTTAAGCACAGTGATATTTTAGAGTATAAAAAGATAAAAAAAAAAATCAAAGAGAAACATTTAGTTTTTATTGATCAAGTCCGTGGAGAAGAATTTGATAGTCAATTAAATAAATTTTTTTTTTCTCCAAATAAAAATGATATAAATAATTACTGGAAGGATTTAAATTATTTTTTCAATCATCTTGAAACTTTGTTCCCAGGTAAAAAAATAAAAATTGCTTCACATCATAGAAGATTTAAAAAAAATTTTCCAATTAATAAAAAATTTTATTTTTATAAAACTTTAAAACTAATTATGGAGTCTAAACTAGTTATATCAAGTAGTTCCAATTCTTTAATTTTTGCTTTATTAATGGGAAAACCAATTCTACTGGTAAATCACAAAATATACGAAAATTATTCTTTTGTAAGTATTTTTGCTGTTAATCTCCTAAAAAAATATTTAGGATCTAAATTAATTGATATAAGCAATATTAAAGAAATTAGTTCTTTGAATAAAAAAAGTATTTTACAAACTAATAAAAAAAAATATAAGAAGTATTTAAGAAATATTATTCATTTAAATAAATTTGAAAATAAAGGAAATTTAATCGAGGTGATAACCAAAAACTTAAAATTTGAAAATTAAAATGACAAAAAAAAATTTTGATCAAAAAGTTAAAAGAACCAAAAAACTTCATAAAGCAATTAAAATAAATCTTAAAAGACGTACTATTATTGTTGATGATAAGCTTGTGCATCATAAAAATGTACCTATACCAAGTTGGATTGAGTTAAGCATTATAGATGTTTGTAATAGATCTTGCTCTTTTTGCCCAAAAGCTGATCCCAAAGTAGCTCCAAACACCTATCAAAAGATGAGTATGCTTTTAATTGAAAAACTTACAAATGACTTGAAGAAAATTAATTATCAGGGCTCGGTAACTTTATGTGGATATGGAGAGCCAATGTTGCACAAGGGAGTTTATGATATTTCAAGAAAATTAGCTGAGGCTGCGTTTGTGGAGGTAGTAACCAATGGAGACACACTGAAACCAACTTCAATAAATAAGCTATATAACTCTAATGTAAATAAATTATTAATTAGTATGTATGACGGCCCCAAACAAAGAATAAAATTCAAAAAAATGATTGAAGAAGCAAAAGTTCCAGAAGATTTTGTGATTTTAAGAGATAGATGGCATGGAGCAGATAAAGATTATGGATTAAAGTTAACAAACAGAACTGGAACTATTAATATCGGCAATCAAGATGAACTTGGTGTATTCACTTTTTGTAATTATCCATCTTATTCAGTTTTAATTGATTGGAATGGAGATGTTTTCTTATGCCCACAAGATTGGCAGAGAAGAGTCACCACTGGTAACGTTATGCAAGAGGATTTTTTTAATATCTGGACAGGCACTGCACTGACAAAATATAGAAAAAATTTATTAAATGGCAAACGATGTGACAGCCCTTGTTCAGAGTGTAATGCAGAGGGAACAGTTTTAGGCAAAACTCATGCAGAGGAGTGGAGAAAAATTTACAAAATTAGCTAATGATTTTATTTAACGAAGGATATAATAAATATTCCGACTTTTACACAAAAGGCAAAGGTTCAATTGTCTATTCCTCAAAAAAATCTTATATAGACCTCTCTTGTGGCGCTGGAACTTTGCTCTTAGGTCACAATAGCAAAATTAGAATATCAAGTATTAAAGATTATCTCAAAAAAGGTCTATCACAATTTAGTCATCCTAATAAAAGCGCTGTTGATTTATCAAAAAGTTTAAAAAAAGTTTTTCCAAAATTTCATAAGTTTGTACTCTGTAACACTGGAGCAGAGGCAAACATTAAGGCTTTACGAATAGCGAGAGCAGCAACCGGTAAAGATCTTGTTATAAATGTAAATGGAAGCTGGCATGGTTCAGTAGACCAATTTTTATTTAATATAAAAAATAATTATAATTTCCACGAAGACAATAATAAGAGCAACATTACCAGTCTTTCAGATGGAATAGACCCAAAATTAACTAATAATTTAAAATATATACCATTCAATAATATTATCCTTACAAAAAAAATATTAGAAAAAAATAAAAAAAAAATTTGTTGTGTATTAGTTGAACCAATTCAAGGAGGTTTTCCAACTGCTGAGAGTAAAGTATACTTAAAATTTCTTAGTACCTATTGCAAAAAAAATAATATAATTTTGTTTTTTGACGAGATATTATCAGGTATTCGAATTAATTGCTCGTCAGTTCAAACTGAATTTGGAATAAATACAGGAATATCAACTTTTGGGAAAATTATAGGCGGGGGAATGCCAATAGGTTTAATAGGAATAAGCAAAGAAGTTTATTTAAAGTTAAAGAAAAAAAATAAAAAAATCTTTTTTGGTGGGACATATTCCGGCAATTCATTATCTACTTATGTTGGGAAAAAAACTCTTGACTACATTATAAAAAATAAAAAAAAAATTTTTCAAAGTTTAGAAACAAAGTCGGAAAAATTTGTACGAGAACTAAATAAATTTGCTAAAAAAAATGAAGTCGATGTTCAGGTTATAAGATTTCATTCAATAATAAGAATTATTTTTTCTAGTAAAAAAATTAAAGATAGACCCCAAAGAGATTTCCTTGAAAAATCAAAATCGGCACAAAGACAAAAATTTATTTCGTATTTAAATGATCAAGGTATTTATTTTCCAGGTAACGGTATTATATTTTTTAATTATTCTTTGAGAAATGCTGAATTGAATTATTTAATAGATAAATTCAAAAAGGGACTTAAAAAATATTTTTAAAAATGAATTTAAAGAAAACGTTTAGAGGAAAAAAAGTTATCGTTACCGGCCACACAGGTTTTAAAGGATCCTGGCTTACGCTTTGGCTTACTCTTTTGGGCGCAAAAGTGTTAGGTATATCGTTGAATAACCACACAAATCCATCTCATTTTAAAGCTTTAAATATAAAAAAAAATTTAAAAACTTATAATATTGACATAAGAAACGAAAAAAAATTAAGTAAAATTATCAAAAATTACAAACCACAATATCTTTTTCATTTAGCGGCACAGTCTCTGGTAAACAAATCTTACAACGAACCATCTTACACGTGGCAAACAAATACTTTTGGAACAATTAACATTTTAGAGTCACTTAGAAAGCTTAAAAATCATTGTGTAGCGATTATTATTACAAGTGATAAAGTTTATAAAAATTTTGAAATTAAGAGAGGTTATAAAGAAAACGACCGTTTAGGTGGCATCGATCCTTATAGCGCTTCAAAAGCATCAGCAGAGCTAGCATTATATAGTTATATAAAATCATACTTTAAAAAAAAATCTAAGGTTAGAATTGGAATAGCTAGAGCAGGAAATGTTATTGGTGGAGGAGATTGGTCAAATAATCGTTTAATACCCGACTGTATAAAATCTTGTGCAAAAAAAAATAAATTAAAAATTAGAAATCCAAATTCTACACGCCCTTGGCAACATGTTATAGAAGCAGTCTATGGTTATTTGACTTTAGCAAAATTTTTGAAAAAAAACCATAAATTACATGGTGAGTCTTTTAATTTTGGCCCAAGCAATTCTACCAATAAAAATGTAATAAAAGTAATTAAAGAAATGAGAAAACATTGGAAAGAAATTAATTTTAAAATTGAGAAAAAAAATTTTAATTATGAGAGTAAACTTTTACAATTAAACAGTTCAAAATCAAAACAAATGCTTAAATGGAAATGTATATTAAATTTTAGAGAGACAGTAAAACTAACCACATTATGGTATAAAAACTTTTATAGCAAAAATATCAATAGTTTTGCATTTTCAAAAAGCCAAATTCTACAATACGAAAAGAAAATAATTAACAGAAAATGAAAGTTGTTATTTTAGCAGGCGGACTCGGAACAAGACTACAAGAACTGACCAAGACAATCCCCAAACCAATGGTAAAAGTTGGTGGAAAACCACTAATTGAGCATATAATGCTACATTATTCGAATTATGGTTATAAAGACTTTTATATAGCTCTTGGGTACAAAGGCAAATTAATAAAAAAATATTTTAAAAAAAAAAAGTTTAAAAAATGGAACATAAATTTAATCGAAACTGGAAAAAATACTATGACAGGCGGACGATTAAAAAGATTGTCTAAGTATTTAGATAACAACACATTTCTAATGACTTACGGAGATGGAATTTCAAATATAAATTTAAACAAATTAGTCAAATTTCATAAAAAACACAATAAAATGATAACCTTATCTGCTGTAAGACCACCAGCCAGATTTGGGGCAATAAAAATTTCTGGAAGCAAAGTTAAATATTTTAAGGAAAAATCTAAATTAGATGAAGGTTGGATAAATGGTGGTTTTTTCGTAATTGAAAAAAATTTTTTAAGATTAATTAATAATGATAAAACGTTTTTAGAAAGAGAACCGTTAGAAAAAGCATGTAAAAATAATCAACTGTTAGCTTTCAAACATAATGGCTTTTGGCAATGTATGGATACTATGAGAGATAAAATACAATTAGATACTGCGTTAAAAAAAAAATTACACAAAATTAAAAATTAATATTATTAAATGAAATTATTAATAACTGGTGGCACAGGTTTTATAGGATATCACTTAGCAAAAAAAGCGGTGAGTAAAGGATGGAAAGTCACTAGCGTATCATCGAATAAACCAAAAAAAAAAAGATTTTTAAAAAAAGTTAAATATATCAAATGTAATTTAAGCAATAAAAAAAGGTTAGAAAAAATTCTTAACGCTAATTTTAACCATGTAGTAAATCTAGCCGGGTATGTCGATCACTCTAATAAAAACCAAACTTATAAAAGTCATTACTTAGGATGTGTAAATTTAGCAAACGCATTAATTAACAAAAAAATTAATTCGTTCATTCAAATGGGCAGTAGTCTTGAGTATGGAAAAAAAAAATCACCCCATAATGAGCTTATGAAGTGTAATCCGATTTCTATTTATGCAAAATCAAAATATCTATCATCAAAATATCTACTTGATCTAAACAAAAATAATAATTTTCCGGCTGTGATATTCAGATTGTACCAAGCTTATGGCGGTAAACAGGATAATAATAGGTTAATCCCTATTACAATTAGTAATTGTTTGAAAAATCAGCAGTTTCCATGTTCTGAAGGAAGTCAAAAAAGAGATTTTTTATTTATTGATGATCTCACAAGAGCTTTATTTTTAGCCATGTCGAAAAAAAGAAGTAAGGGGCATATTTTTAACATAGGCACGGGTAGACCTGTTAAGGTAAAACACATCATTAAAAAAATTCAAAAATTAATTGGTTCAGGACATCCAAAATTAGGTAAAATAAAATTAAGATCTGAGGAAAGTTCATCATCTTATCCAAATATTAAAAAAGCAAAAAGCATATTGAACTGGTCACCAAAAATTACCCTTGAAAGGGGTCTTAAACTTACAATCAAAGATTTTTAATGGTGGGTGTGATAAGAATTGAACTTATGACCTCTACGATGTCAACGTAGCGTTCTACCACTGAACTACACACCCTTTTATTAAGTATCTTATATTCCCAAAAATTAATTTCTATATTAAAATATATATTATGGCAATTTTAAATAAATATCTTTTGAAATCATTACAATTATTAATTTATTTATTTCCACTATCTTTTATTTTTGGAAATATGATTATGAATTTTTTTGTTATTTTAATTTCAATAATAGGAATTGCTTATTACAATAAGGACTTATTAAATTGGACAGATAAAAAACCACTAATTTTAATTAGTATATTTTTTTTTCTATTAGTAACATCAACTTCACTTCAAATATTTTTAGAAAGCAATTATGACGATTCAATTAAATCATTATATTTCTTACGATTTCTTATATTATTATTTGTCATCAAAACTATGATAGTGAAAAATGATTTGAAATTGCAATATTTTTTTTCTGTCTGCCTAATAATCTCAATATTTCTTTCAATAGATATTATAATACAATATTTATTTAATAAAAATTTAGTTGGATTTAAACCAATAGAATTTAAAGGGTATAGTGAAAATTTGAAATATCATACTGGAATGTTCGGTGAGGAATTAATTGCTGGAGGGTATTTACAAATGTTTGCAATGCTAGGAATTTTCTCAATATTTAATATATTCAAAAGTAAACAAAAAATACTGTTATATTCTGTTTTTTTTATATTAATAATCTTATTTTTAGTTACTTTATCATTAGCGGGAAATAGAATGCCATTGATTTTATTTATTTTCTTTCTTTTTGTTTCATCATTAATCATAAAGCTTAAAAATAAAAGGCTTTATTTTTTTGGTACATCTATATTAATATTACTACTATTTACTTTAGTGTCTTTAAAGTCTGACATATTTACAAAAAGGTTTGCTAATTTCTTTGGTAGTATACCTAGTCCAGTCTTAATTATAAAAGAATTAAAAAAAGATTATCCAAATTTAAAAAAGTATGAAAGTTCAGGAAAACCATTTCATACTTTAAACGAATTCGAAACAACTTTAAATTATGAAAATTACCCTTTTTTTTCAGGGCATTTGTCTATTTATATTACTTCTATCGACCTGTTTATAGATAAACCAATTTTGGGAAGAGGTATTAAATCATTTAGGAACAATTGTATCAAAAAAATACATCTTCCAAATAGAGTTTGTGAGAGCCATCCTCATAATTTTACTTTAGAGATTCTCAATGATACTGGAGCAATAGGTTTAATTATATTAATTATATTAGTTATTTATTTACTATTTTTTAATTACAAAGACTATAGACTCGGGCCCTTAAAAAGATCACAAATATCCGACTGGTTCTACTTAACAATAGTTATGACTATTTTTATTCAATTTTTCCCCTTTAAAAGCTCTGGTAGTTTTTTTTCTACTTTTAATGCGGCTTACACATTTTTGATTATTGGAATTTCAATTGGTCTTAACGAACTCAGACATAAAAAAACATATAAAAAAAGATAATTTTCTTTAATAATTGTCTTTTTTTCTTATTTACAATTTATCAAGAAAATAATATAAAAATGCGCCTGGTAATTATTGCGAAGGGGCAATACCCGAATCCATTCCGAACTCGGAAGTCAAGTCCTTCAGCGCCGATGGTACTATGTCTTAAGGCACGGGAGAGTAGGACGTTGCCAGGCTAAAAAATTATGAAAGTTGCTAGCTCATTAAAGTCATTAAAAAAAAGAGACCTTAACTCAAAATTAGTTAAAAGGAGAGGTAAGGTTTATATAATAAATAAAAAAAATCCAAAATTTAAAGCTCGCCAAGGATAATTATGGACGAGCAAGACCACAAGAAAACCTGGGATGTTTTTACTAAGTTTGTTTTGTGGGGAACAGTTATCGTTATATTAATACTAGTAATACTCGCTATTACACTATTATAAATAATATATTAAACTATGATCGTTGGCTCAATTAAAGAAGATTTAACATTAGAAAAAAGAGTTTCTTTAACTCCTGAAACTGCAAAAAATATTATAGGTTTAGGACTTCAAGTATATATTGAGAAAGATTACGCTA
>MDTB01127718.1_pt1 | contig 17118 bp, 15 predicted proteins | sample 811161 | NCBI WGS metagenome assembly MDTB01 (sample SAMN05326650, study PRJNA326480) | marine metagenome | isolation source: seawater | place: Mediterranean Sea | collected 2009
TGAAAGGCCAGAAATTGAAGAAAAATTATTAAATAACATACCTTTTTACAATTATAGAAATATATTAAAACCAGGCTTAAGCGGTTGGGCGCAAGTTAATTATCCATATGGTGCAAGCGTTTTTGATTCCGCTCAAAAACTTAGTTATGATATTTATTATGTAACCAACTTTTCCTTTTTTTTAGACTTATTGATTTTATTCAAAACAGTAAAATTAATTTTTAATTTAAAGGGTTACAAGCCATCTTGATTAATTATAAATAATTATTAAATTTGATAAATACAAAATAAGAAAGGTTTTTAATTTTAAAAATTGTAATTAATTTTCCTATAAAACGAAAAAAAGTGTGTGTTAGAATTCAAAAGTTTTAAAGAAAACAATATATGAAAGATAAATATAAAAATTCAAAAGTTGCTGTTATATTAGGATTTTACAATGGTAATCAGTTTATATTACCTCAACTAGAAAGCATACTTAAGCAAACTCATAAAGACTTAGATATATTCATTTTTGATGACAATTCGACCGAAACTAACAATTATCTAAAAAGTTATCTGGATCTTAATTCATATCCAAATATAAAAATTATTAGAAGGAAAAAAAACTTAGGATATGCCAAAAACTTCCTGCAAGGTCTTAAAGAGGTTGGAGAAGAGTATGAATATTTTGCATTTAGTGATCAAGATGACGTTTGGAGAGAAAATAAAATTGAGATGGCAATAAATCATTTGAATAAAAAAGAATACAAAAAAATTGCAAAACTTTATTTCTCACGAACTGCATACTATTGTTCAGATTGCATGAATGAAATAGGTTCATCAAGAATATTTAACAAGCCAATTTCTTTCTCTAATGCACTATTACAAAATATAGCTGGAGGCAATACAATTGTAATGAACTCAAGCGCAAGAAGAGTTGTTATTCAAACAGTTGGTGAAAGTAATTTTATATCTCATGATTGGTGGTGTTATCTAATCATTTCTGGAGCAGGTGGGAAAATAATTTTCGACAAAACTAAAACACTAAAATATAGGCAGCATATAAAAAATTTAATTGGCATGAACATAGGTTTTGATAATCAAAAATCAAGATTTCTTGAATTTGTTAATGGTAAAGTTAAAACTTGGTTGGATTCAAATATAGAGAATTTATCAAAACATAAATATCTTTTAAGCAAAAATAATTTACAAATACTTAACAATTTCTCTAAAGCAAGAAGATCTAAAAATATTTTTTTGAGGTTATTTTACTTTTACAGATCAGGAGTTTATAGACAGTCTTCAATTGAGAATTTTGTTTTTATTATTGGAATTATTTTTAAAAAAATTTAAGAAATTTTTATTAAGATCAGAGTTTTAATCTAAAATTAAAAGTATCTTTTGAAATCCAGAATGAATTACCAAAAGCAAACAAATAGAAAAGGTATTATTCTAGCAGGAGGTAAGGGGACAAGATTATTTCCAATTACAACTGTTGTTAGTAAGCAGTTGCTACCTATTTATGATAAACCGATGATTTATTATCCTCTCTCAACTCTTATGTTGTCTGGGATAAGAGAAATCTTAATAATTACAAATGAGAAAGATGAAATATTATTTAGAGATTTGTTGGGTAATGGCCAAAAATTTGGAATTTCTATTGAATACAAAACTCAAAAAAAACCAGAAGGTATAGCTCAAGCTTTTATCATTGCTGATGAATTTATTAAAGGTAATTCTGTTACCCTTATTTTGGGAGATAATATCTTTTATGGTAAAGGTTTGATAAATTTGCTTGAGAAATCAAATAATAATAATAATGCAACTATATTTGCTTATCCAGTTAAAGATCCAGAAAGATATGGAGTAGTAGAATTTAATAAGAAATTTGAAGTTATTTCAATTGAAGAAAAGCCAAAAAAGCCCAAGAGTAATTATGCAATAACAGGCATTTATTATTATGACAATACTGTATTAGAAAAGGCAAAATCTATTAAACCCTCAAAGAGAGGTGAATTAGAAATAAGTGATATTAATAACTTATACCTCGAAGAAAATTGTCTTAATGTTGAGCTTTTCGGTAGAGGATTAGCTTGGTTAGATACTGGTACTTTTGATTCTTTAAATGAAGCGTCACTATTCATAAAGACACTTGAGAATAGACAAGGTCTTAAAATATCTTGCCCTGAAGAAATTGCCTGGAGAAAGGGTTGGATTGATGATGAGCAATTAATGACTTTATCTAAGTCACTAAAAAAGAGTGGCTATGGGAAATATTTAATTTCACTTTTAAATCAGTAAAACATGAAAGTAAATTACGAAAAATGTTTTAATCAGAATGGCAACCTTATTGAAGGACCGCTGATTATAAGTCCCAATGTTATTTTTGATGAAAGAGGCTTTTTTCAAGAAAGTTGGAATAAAAGAATATTCAATCAAGTACTTTTAAAAAATGGTCAAAATGAGGCATTATTTGTTCAAGACAATCATTCCAAGTCATCTAAAGGAACATTAAGAGGTCTTCATTATCAAAAGGATCCTTATTCTCAAGGAAAGTTAGTAAGATGTATTAATGGAGAAATATTTGATGTGGCTGTAGATTTGAGGTTAAATTCAAAAACTTTTCTTAGCTATATTTTTATATATTTAAGTAGTCAAAATCAGAAACAATTTTGGATCCCAAGGGGTTTTGCACATGGATTTTTAACATTAACTGACAATACTGAAGTTTTTTATAAAGCAACTAACTATTGGAATAAAGATTCAGAATTTAGCTTAAATTGGAACGATCCAGATATTAATATAAATTGGCCAATATCTTCACTCAACAAAAACTTGAATATTAGCGAAAAAGATAAAAATGCTCTTTATTTTTCCCAGATTAATAATAAATATTTATTTTTATGAAAATATTAATAACTGGGATTGATGGTCAACTTGGTAATCAATTAAAAAAAAGTTCATTAAGAGGGCTAAAAGTAATAGGGCTAAAAAGAAAGCAGTTTAATCTTTTAGATAATGATCATTGCAAAAAAACAATTCTCGAACTTAAACCAGATTGGATTATTAATACAGCCGCATTTACTGCTGTAGATAGTGCTGAAAAAGAAATTAAAAAAGCATTTGATATTAATGCAAAAGCAGTTGAAACCATAGCTAAAACAATTTCTAGCTATGGCGGAAGGCTTCTGCAAATAAGCACAGACTTTGTATTTGATGGATCAAAAAAAACACCCTATTTACCTACTGACAAATGTAATCCTATCAATGTATACGGAGCCTCAAAACTAGAGGGTGAAAATTTATCGTTGAAATATCCAGGGACTCTAATTCTTAGGACTAGCTGGCTTTATGGACCATCAGGAAACAACTTTTGCTTGAAAATATTAGATCTTCACAATAAAGCTGCAAAACAATCAAAAAACATCAGGGTAGTCAATGATCAAATTGGATCTCCCACTGATACTATTCAACTATCCAAAATTTGTTGGGGGTTAATAAAAAAACAAAGTAAGAATGAAATCAATGAAAGAATCTTTCATTGGAGTAACAGGGGAATTATCAGTTGGTATGATTTTGCAATTTCAATTGGTAAATATGCTGAAGAATATGGATTAATAGAAAAAGCCGCTTCAGTAAAATCCGTTTCATCTCTTGATTACAAAACCATTGCAAAAAGGCCAGCTTTTTCTGCATTAAATTGTACTAATACAGAAAAATTATTGAATATTAAACAGCTAGATTGGGTTGAAGCATTAAAATCAAACTTGAGAATATATTCAGAAAGGAAAGGAGGAAAATGAGAATTTTAATAACCGGAGGTGCTGGATTTATTGGGAAGAATTTGATACTTAAATTACTTTTATCAAAAAATAATATAGTATTTAATATCGATAAACTTAACTATGCAAGTTATGAAAAACCTATTAAAGATTATTGTTTAAAAAGTAATAATAAACAATATCAATTCTTAGAAATTGATTTAGCTAATGAATCAGAAACCTTTGATGCCGTTAAACATGCAAATCCTGATATTATTTTTCATCTAGCCGCAGAAAGTCATGTAGACAGATCAATATCTAAACCATTTGATTTTATACAAACAAATATTTTGGGAACCTATAATTTGTTATCAGCATCCTTAGATTTTTATAGAAATTTAAATTCTGAAAAACAAAAACAATTCAAATTCTTACATATTAGTACTGACGAAGTATTTGGATCACTCGGACCAACTGGATATTTTTCTGAGACTACAGCTTATGATCCAAGAAGTCCTTATTCTGCTTCAAAAGCTAGTAGTGATCATTTGGTTATGGCCTGGTATCACACTTATTCTTTACCTGTAATAATTTCAAATTGCTCAAACAATTATGGCCCATGGCAATATCCAGAAAAACTAATCCCAAAAATCATTTTCAATGCCCTTAAGGGGAGGGAAATACCTATATATGGTAATGGTTCAAATATTAGAGATTGGTTATTTGTTGAAGATCATGTAAATGCATTAATTTTGCTGTCAAAATTTGGAAAAATCGGAGAAAATTATTGTATTGGTGGGAATGGAGAAAAATCCAATAATGATGTTGCAAATGAAATATGTCAAATATTAGATAAAAAATTTCCAAATAATTTTTCAAAAAATCATCTAATCAAATATGTTGAAGATAGGCCTGGTCATGATCAAAGATATTCAATTAATTTTTCAAAAATAAAAAATCTACATGGTTGGGAACCAAGTTATAATTTTTCTGAGGGTTTGTTAAAAACTGTAGATTGGTATATTAAAAATATTACTTGGGTAGAAAAAGTTTTAAAATAATTTCTTTATTTTAATTTTCTTTTATTTTTTTCTTAAGATTTCTTTGTCATAAACTTCAAACTTAGAATCATAAGTTTCTGCAAATCTATGAAAATCTAAACCTATTTTTTGCCACTTTCGATTTTTCTTAAAGATAAATTCTTCTATTCCTGTTTCAAAAAAATATATTTTTATAAGTTCAATATATTGATTTAATTTAACTAAAATTTGTATAAATTTAAATTTATACAGTATTAATTCAATAAAACTTAATAACCTTAATTTAAAAAGCATCTTTCCAATTAATTGAAATAAATTTATTCTCAATAAAAGGAATTTATATTTTTTTAGGTTAACTAAAGAATGACAAAATTCATTAATAAATAATGTACCTAATGATTGTCCTCCTATATGAGGATATAATAAATCTTTTCTTTTTAGAAAAGATGTCCATTTCTTATATCTTTTTATATCTAAATTACTAACTTGACGAACTGAATTCTCGCCAATTATAAATTTATAAATATTAAAAAAAGTTGTCTCATCCTCTTCAAGTAAATCTTTTTCATAAAGCGTTATTTTATTAAGCAAATTATTTAAATATAAATCTTTAAAATAATTAGGATCTGATGTTATAAGATTTTGCAATTTAGGAATAGAGAATTTACTCATACAAAAATCATCAAATAGGTGATTTACACTAAAAACAGGTATCCCTAAAGACGCAGCTTCTAAATTTAATTGAGTTAATTCATCAAATGTTATTAAAGCTTTGGAGGAAAGAAGAATTTTGAATAATTCACTTCTTTCTTTAGGATAATTTCTTGTTATTAACTGTATATCTTCTTTACTAAAAAGATCCATTATTTTATCAGGGATTTTTCTTAGTTTTCCTTTCCCTGTATAAATTGCGACTGAATCTTTTTCAAAATAATTTTGATATTTTAAAGCAGCTCTCCAATAGCGATCAATTTTAGTTTGGTAATAATAAAATTTTTCAGCTTTTGGATCACAACATGATGAAAAGGGAAGACTGTAATCTCCTATTTTAGGAAAAGAATTTTTCCCAAGAAGAGAATAAGGTGCAAGTTGCCAAAAAACAATTTTTAAACCCTTTTTTCTGGCAAGCTTGATTTTATGTTTTGAAGTTGTATCGTTAACGATAAAGAAATCATTTTTTTGCGCATTTTTAAAATTAAATTCTACTAGAAATTTAGTTTTAGTTTTCAAATTTTTTAACCCAGTATTTAAAATAACCCTTGGTAAAAAAATTGTTTGAAAATCCTTTTTTGTATTTAAGAATTTAAATAAATTATAGACACACAAAACCCCATTACTCTTTTCTGTATATGGTGGCATCTCAATATAAACTTTCTTCATAAGAATGTTTTTTTAGATTCTATCATTTAAGAATTTTGGATTTTAAAAGAATAGATTTTTCTTTAATAAATTAAGTTGAACTATCATTTGAAAAATTATTTATAACATCAACTTCAAAATCCATCATTTCCTGTGTTAACCCAGGGTAAGTTCCCAAGAAAAGAGTATCTTCCATTATTTGATCTGAACCTTTTGTATCTACAGCGATTCTGAATGCTGATGGTCTATTCTTCTTTAATTCTACAAAAGCTGGCTGTCTTATAAGATTTCCACCAAAAAGCATCCTATTCCCGATCTTATTTCTATCCAACATTTTAGCTAAATCAGTCCTATTAAAAAAAGCCTCTTTTTTGACTGCTATCTTGAATCCAAACCAAGAACAATCAGTTTTACATCCGCTATCATCCCAAGAGAAGCCTTTTTGAGGATCCCAGCTAGTTGCATGAGTAGGTAATGCAAAATCTAAAAATTCCTGACTTTTAATTAATCCTCTTCTTAAGTAATTCCAATTATCTTTTCGTAGTTGAATAAACTCTGGAAGTCTTTTTAACTGGACCCTTCCAATTGCAGCTTGAATGTCTAGAGGTTTTAAATTAAATCCAAGATGACTGTAAGTATACTTATGATCATAACCTTTTGGTAAGTCGCCTAATTGCCACTCGAAACGCTTGTTACAAGTATTATCAACTCCGCTTGGGCACCAACAATCCCTTCCCCAATCCCTAAAACTTTCTGCTATGACAGCAAGTTTTTTACTATTAATGATATTTACAGCACCCCCCTCCCCCATAGTCAGATGATGGGGAGGATAAAAACTTTGAGTACTTAAATCACCCCAAGTTCCAGTCCATCTGATTATGTTTTCATCTCCATCATATAAGCCAGGACTATTTTCAAAAAATCCTAACCTATTAGCTATGTCTTTTGGCATAGAATATGAACATCCCAAAGCATCGCAATTATCTTCAATTAGCCATAAACCATATTTTCTACAAAATTTAATAGTTTTCAAAAGATTAAAAGGATTTCCTAGGGCGTGAGCCATCATTACAGCTTTTGTTTTCCCTGGTTTATATGCAGCTTCTAATTGATCACAGTTTGGATTCCCTGTAATTGGATCCGCATCAATAAAAACAGGTACTGCTCCAATCTGAATAATTGGTGCAACAGTAGTTGGGAATCCAGCCGCTACTGTTATTACTTCATCATTATTATTTAAACGTTTTTCAAAATTAATCTTATGAGAAGTAAGTGCAGATATAGCAATTAAGTTAGCGCTCGAACCAGAATTAACAAGTAAAGTCTTTTTTGTACCTAAAAATTTAGATAATTCACTCTCCATATTCAGGCCTTCAGATCCTAAAGTTAACCAAAAATCTAAAGTTGAAGAAACTGCTGCTTCTACTTCATCTTCAGTGAAGACTCTTCCTGCATAAGGTATGACATCTCCTATATTCCAAGGAAACTTAGATGGATCTGTAGATGGCCTGTAAGAAGCATGAACTTCTCTAGAGTAATCTCTGGTTAATTTTAGGATTTTCTTTTTTAGTTCACTTAATTCTGACAAGGATTTTAACTATCTAGATATAACAATAAATCATATTCGCAACATTCAAAAGCTGTTTTTGAATTAAGTTCAAAATTCTTATACCAATTTATAGTTAATTCAACTGTTTGTTTGAAATTTAATTTTGGCCTCCATAGCAACATATTATTAGCTTTATCTATAACAAGATTGAGCTTTCCAGCTTCATGAGGCATATTCTCTTTTTTATTAATAACGAATTTACCATCCCAATGCTTTAAGCATTCTTTTACTAATTCTCTGACTGTTTGATTGGAGTGCATATCTGGCCCAAAATTAAAAGACGATGCTATATTTCTATCTTCTGTTTTATGTAATTTTTCTGCAAGAATTATATATCCAGCAAGAGGCTCTATTACATGTTGCCAAGGTCTTGTAGATAGTGGATTTCTTATTTCTATTTTATTATTTCTTACTAATGCTCTTGATATGTCTGGCACAATTCTATTAGCAGACCAATCTCCTCCTCCAATAACGTTACCTGCGCGAGCTGAGGCTATAAATATATGATCTTTTTGATTTTTTGAAGGACCACAGAAACTTTCTCTCCAGGAATGAATGGCAATTTCAGCAGCTGCTTTACTACTACTATAAGGATCATTTCCTCCTAACTTATCAATTTCTCGATAACCATATACCCATTCATTATTTTGATATACCTTATCAGTGGTAATAAAAACTGAACTACATTTTTGATTATTACTAATAATGGATTCTAATATATTAATTGTTCCGATTACATTTATTTCCCAAGTTTCAAAAGGTTTTGCATATGAAGTTAGGACAAGTGGTTGAGCCGCCAAATGAAAAACTATTTCAGGTTTAAAATCATTGATAATATTTTTAATTTTGTCTTTAGACCTAATATCACAAATATTATGTTCAATATCTTTTTTGAGATTCAGCAAATCAAATAAATTCTTCTCAGATTCTGGTTCTAAACTTATTCCACAGACCTTAACACCCATTTTTAATAGCCATAAAGTAAGCCAGCTCCCTTTGAATCCCGTGTGCCCAGTAACAAGTACCTTTTTATTTTTCCAAAAAGATATATCAGGATTATTTCTTAAGCTATCTTCCATTACTCCCAACATTTCCATGGAGCATCCTTAGAGCCCCATAATTCTTCTAAAGTATTTTTATCTCTAAGAGTATCCATTGGTTGCCAAAAACCTTCATGATGATAAGCCGAAAGTTCTCCCTCTTTGGCTAATTTTTTTAAGGGACTCTGTTCCCATATAGAATTATCACCATCAATATAATTTATTACCTCTGGATCTAATACAAAAAATCCTCCATTAATCCAACTATTATCGCCTTTAGGCTTTTCTTGAAAAGAAAAAACTTTCCCTCTTTCAAACTCTAATGAGCCAAATCTGCCAGGAGGCTGCACTGCCGTTAAAGTTGCTTTAGTATTAGATTTCTTATGAAAATCGATTAAATTCTTAATATTTATATCAGCAAGTCCATCTCCATATGTAAAACAAAAAGTTTCATCGTTTAGGTAATCAGATACTCTTTTTAATCTTCCTCCAGTCATAGTTGAGTCTCCTGTATCAACCAAAGAAACATTCCAAGGCTCAGCTCTTTTGGAATGAACTTCCATTTTATTATTTTTCATATTAAAAGTAACATCTGAAGTATGTAAAAAATAATTAGCGAAAAATTCTTTAATTACGTATCCCTTATATCCGCAACAAATAACAAAGTCGTTAATACCATAACTGCTGTATATCTTCATTATGTGCCAAAGGATAGGCTTATTCCCTATTTCAACCATGGGTTTAGGCTTAATGGATGTCTCCTCTGAGATTCTCGTTCCTAAACCACCGGCAAGTATTACAGCTTTCACGTCACAAATAACTTTAAAATTATGATATCACGCGGGAACTATTCGATCTAAGATAATTTAGGATTTTACCCTTTAATTAGTACAAAATTTTTTCGATAATGATAGAATGCTCAAAATTTAAGTAAAATGAGAGTATCAGATTTTATTGCAAAAAGATTAAAATTCCTTGGTTGTGAAGAAGTCTTCATGGTTACAGGTGGAGCCGCAATGCATCTTAATGATAGTTTTGGAAATATTTTTAAAGATAAAGTTCATTTCCTCCATAACGAACAATCATGTTCCATAGCGGCAGATAGTTATGCAAGAATTAAAAACTTTCCCGCTATTGTTAATGTCACTGCAGGTCCTGGAAGTATTAATGCAATAAATGGTGTTTTTGGAGCTTATGTTGACTCACTTCCAATGATAGTAGTTTCTGGACAGGCAAAAAGAGAAACACTTGTCAAAAACTCAAATGTTGACAATCTAAGACAGCTTGGGGATCAAGAAGTGGATATTGTTCACATGGTAGAGAAAGTCACAAAAGAATCTATTCTTTTAGAGGATCCATATAAGGTGGCGGAAATTGTTGATCAAGCTTTTATCAAGTCCATTGATGGTAGGAAAGGACCTGTATGGATCGATGTGCCAATTGATGTTCAAGCAACTCCTCTCGATAAAAATTTCTCTGATCTTATCAAAAGACCATTAGAGAGAGGAGATTATAAAGATACAGATAGATGTTTAATGATAAGTGATGATAACTTAAACCAAGTTGTTAATAATTTGATAAATTCTCGGAAACCTATTTTATATGTGGGAAGCGGTATTAGACTAAGCGACTCTTATCATGAACTTTTAGATTTCCTCCAAAAGTGGCCAATTGCCACTGTAACTGGTTGGAATAGTAATGATTTATTATGGGATGATCACCCAAATTATTGCGGCAGGCCTGGATCTGTTGGTAATAGATCTGGAAATTTCGCCGTTCAATTATCTGATTGTGTAATAACTATTGGTTGTCGCCTAAACATTAGACAAGTTAGTTACAATTGGAAATCTTTTGCAAAGAATGCTTGGAAATGTCATATAGATATTGATAAGGCTGAATTGGAAAAACCAACCCTTAGTTCTGATTTAAAGATACATGGAGAAATAAAACATTTTTTTAAAAGATTGGATAAGGAACTCGAAAACAATTTCAAGAATCAGGAGGGGGAAACTCTTCTCAAATGGAATTCTTGGATTTTATTCAACAAAAAACTTTTAAAAGATTTTCCTGCAACATTACCTTGTCAAAAAATTAATAATAAATTGATTAATCCATACTTCTTTGTAGATAAACTTTTTAGCACATTAAGTGAAAACGAAATCGTTGTTTGTGGGGATGGAACAGCATGTGTTGTTACATTTCAAGCGGCAATTATAAAAAAAGGTCAACGTCTTTTTCACAATTCTGGATGTGCTTCCATGGGTTATGAAATACCTGCAGCTATAGGAGCACATTATGCCTCAGGTAAAGAAATTATTTGTATTGCAGGTGACGGTTCTATTATGATGAACCTTCAAGAATTATCTATAATAGGCTCTTTGTCTTTACCTATAAAAGTTTTTATTTTAAATAACGAAGGTTATCATTCAATAAGACAAACTCAACAAAACTATTTTCCTGATAACCTTGTTGGTTGTGGTTTAGATTCCGGTCTTCCCTTCCCTAATTTCAAGGATTTGGCTAAAGGTTTTTCTATGGCATATAAATATAGCGAAATTGAGGATAATTTAAAAAAAGAAATTGAGGAAACCACACTATACAATGGTCCAATAATTCATGAAATAAAATTAAATCTAAATCAAGCATTCGAGCCTAAGTTGTCTAGCAAAAAATTAGCAGATGGATCTATGACTACTTCCGAATTGGAAGACATGGCTCCATTCCTTTCAGAAGAAAAAATGAATCAGATAATCAACTTAGCATCGGAAATATAGTATGAATTTAATATTTGATTTTGATGGGACTTTAGCTGATTCATCTTTAGGAATTTATGAAGCATTTAAGTATAGTTGTAAAAAAAATAATCTTGATTATCCTGATTTAGGTTCATTCAAAAAAATTATTGGTCCTCCTATTAATAAATTAATACATAAAGTATTTCCGAATATGGAGCCAATTAAAAAAGAAAAATTTATATCTAATTTTAGAAAATCGTATGATAATGATTTTTACAAGAAATTTGAATGGTATAAAGGCGTTCCTGAAACATTAACTTTTTTGCGAGAAAGTAATGAAAATAGACTTTATATCATTACAAATAAACCTACGAGTATATGTATCAAGATTTTAAAAGAATCTAAGCTTTATCAACTTTTTGATACTGTAATTGGTGTAGATTACTTGTCTTATATTGGAAGTAAACAAGCTAAAAAATTTAGTGAAAAATCTCTCGCTATAAATTATTTAATTTCCCAAAAAAGTCTTAACAAAAAACAATGCATTTATATTGGCGATACTATTGAAGATAAAGTTTCATCTGAAAAAAGTGGTATTCAATTTATACCCGCTTTATATGGCTTTTATGAATGGAACATTAGTGATTCTTCAAATTTCAAATTAAAAACTATTTCTAATTTAATAAATCACAATATTTTTTCTTAGAATGATTTTTGTCCACTAGGGTTTAGAATTTTCTAAAGCATCAAATAATTATGAATGTTTTAGAGAAGAAAATGTGCGATATACTGAAACGTTCTTGCGAGTATTATGGTGCAATAGGTACAAAAGCAGAATTTGAAGCAGAAGGCACAAGAACTGATGAGCTTCTTAGATTAATAGAAATAGCTAATAAATCAGGTGCAAAAATTGCTTTAAAAATTGGAGGATGTGAAGCAATCAAAGATCTTTATGAATCTAAACAATTTGGAGTTAATTATATTATTGCTCCAATGGTAGAAACTCCTTATGCTCTAGAGAAATTCATTAATGCTAGAAACATAGTTTATAGCGATACTGAAGCGGAAGATACTAATTTTTTATTTAACTGTGAAACATTTACTACTTTTCAGAATATAGATGCAATAACTGATATTTGTTTAAAAAATAAAAATTCAATTGATGGCATTGTTTTTGGTCGAGTTGATTATGTAGGCTCTTTAGGTCTAAGTCGAAGTGCAATTGAAAGTGATGAAGTTACTGATTCAGTTTTAATAGTTTCAAAAAAATGCAAAAAACATAATATTGATTTTGTGGTTGGTGGAGCAGTTTCATATGATGCAAGATCTAATCTTAGAAAATTTAAAGAAAGTTATCTTTCCAGATTCGAAACTCGGAAAATTATATTTGATAGTAAAGCTTTAGATTTAAATGATTTAGATTTAGCCTTAAAAGATGCTGTTCATTTCGAGTTGCTATGGTTAATAAATAAAAGAGAATACTATAGCGGAATATTTAAAGAAGATTGCAAGAGAATTGAGATGCTTGAATCTAGATGGAAAATACTTAATGATAATTAGTTTATTTTTATAAATATCTAATGAATGAACCGATTATATTAACTGGGTCTACTGGCTGGGTGGGGAAGAACTTTCTCCACGAACTTCAAAAAAGAATACCCCCAAAAGAATTCAATAATAAGGTTTTTGCTTTTGGGAGTAAATCTGGACAAGTAAAATCAACTGCCTATATTAAATCAGAGGAAATTATTATTCCTATATATCCATTATCATCAATAAAAAATATGTTCAAAAATATACCTTATTTAAATGTTATACACACCGCTTTTTTAAGAAAGGAAAAAATCAAACATCTTGGTTTAAATAAATATATAGAAATCAATAGGTACATTACTAATCAAGTAAGACATATATTAGCGAGTTCTACAGATTCAAAGTTAATAGATATATCAACTGGAGCTGCATGTATTTTAGAAAATAAGGAAGCTAAAAATCAAAAAATAGAAACTGACCCTTATGGATTTTTAAAATTAGAAGAAGAAAAAAGCTTAAGTTCTGAATCAAAATGTCTAGTAATGAGAATATATGCTCTAAGCGGAAAATTTATAACTAACCCGAATTTATTTGCTTTAGGAGATTTTTTGTTAACTGCTATTCGTAATGAAAAGATTTACTTACATTCAAAAACAAATATTATCCGAAGCTACGGTTACGCAGGTGAAATAGCAGCTTCAGGTGTAGGTTTTTTGTATTTAAATAAATTTAGTAAGAAAAAATCTATTCTGAACTGTGCATCTCACACCATTAACTTATTAGAACTTGCTAAAAAGATTTCAAAACTTTATAAATTGCCCTTAGTAGATTCAAATATTGATTATTCTCTTGAAGAAAACAAATATATATGCGATATTAAAGCATTCCGTAACTTGCTCATAGAATTAAATATTGAACCAATAACGTTAGAGAAACAAATAGAAATAACTTATAATTATATAAAGAAAATGTTATGAGAATAAAAAGCAAAACCTTAAAGGCTTTAATACCCATATTAAGATCTCTACCAAAGAAAAGGAAGATAGGTTTAATTAGCCTAATTCCGTTAGCAGTCTTTTCTGGAGTCACAGATTTTCTTGTTGTTGGCACAATTGCTCAACTTTTTTCAACAATAATAAAGGATGAATCAACGAATACATTTCCAAATTTTTTATCCGCAATTTTACCCCAGAACTCTGAATCATATGCGCTTAGTTTAGTCTTCGCATTTATTTTTCTAACTTGGCTTTCTTCTACATCAAAGATAATTTTAAGGGCTTTAAATATTCGTTTAAAAACCAATGTTCGCAGAGATTTAAGCGAAACTGCTCAAAGAAAAATAATGTCTCAAAGTTATGAATATTTCATCGGTCGAGATCCTTCAGAGAAAGGTCAGCTTGCTGCATCCATTTTAATAAATATTTCTAGAGTGACCGAAGAATTAGTACAACCTTTACTTCAGATGACGAGTGGATTAGTTGTTATAGCATTTCTTTCAAGTGCAATTTTTATAGTTGGGAAGCAATTGGCCGGAATATTAATATTCACCTTAATATTAAGTTTTTTCCTTATTACTTATGGAATAACTCCCTACTTAAGATACGCTGCAAAAACAAGATTAAAAATTGATTTGCAACGCAACAATATAATGCGCGAATCTATGAGAAATATATTAGATATTCAACTTTCAAATACTGAGAAATATTTTCAATCAAAGTATGCAGAACTTGGAGAAAAAGGAGTTCCAATTATATGGAAAGGAGAGGTATTACCGGAAATTCCAAGAGCTTTAATTGAGCCAATTGGAATTTCTTTTATATTTTTACTAGGATTATTTCCTATTATCTTTAATCCAGGAAGCAAGCAAATACTTGAAATAATTCCATATTTAGCAACTGTAGCCATCACCGCATTAAAACTAACTCTACCTATGCAAGAAACCTTTAGAGCTATAACTTCTATTAGAGCTTGTTTACCTAATTTAGAAGAAACTTTAAAATTAATCGATTTAAAAACAGAAAGATTTAGACTTGATTCCCCTGGGGCATTGCAAAAAGATGAATTAACTATTTCAAAAAATGTTGAGATTTATCATGCAAGTTATAGATATCCAACTTCAACAAAAATGATCCTTCAAGATATTTCTTTGTCTATTCCAGTTGGGAGTCGTGTTGCCTTTGTAGGTAAAACAGGAAGCGGGAAATCTACAACTGCAAATCTTCTTTTAGGTTTATTAATGCCTCATCATGGCTCTATTAAAGTTGATGATGTTGTCTTAGAAGACTATATGATCCCAGCATGGCAATCACATTGCTCATATGTACCTCAAGAAATAAATTTACTAAGCAGTACTATCGCGGAAAATATTGCCTTCGGTCAAGATAGAGAGAATATTAATAAGAACAGGATATGGGAAGCTTTAAAATCCTCTCAATTAGAAGATTTTGTCAAAGATATGCCAGATCAATTGGAAACAAAAGTTGGACAGAATGGTACTCGCCTTTCAGGAGGACAACGTCAAAGATTAGCTATTGCAAGAGCATTTTATAAAAAAGCAAAATTTTTAGTACTTGATGAAGCGACAAGTTCATTAGATAACAAAACAGAAAGTGACTTAATGAGTGCAGTTGACTTAATTGGCAAAGATTGCACAGTAGTGATTATTGCTCACAGATTATCTACCATAATGAATGCTGATTGTATATATGAATTTGAGAGAGGAAAAATAAAAGCTTCTGGTACATTTGAGGAATTAAAGTCTTCATCTGACAGCTTCAAAGATATGTCTTTATTAAGAAAAAAATTTCTTAAATAGAATTCAATTCAAAACAAATAATTCTTCTAATATAGTTTTTTCGTAAGAACTAAATTTCATGAAATTATAATTATCAATTTTGGTTATATCAGAACTCGATTTATTAGGCGAGGCAGTTTTTTTAAAAACTTGATTAACTTCAAAATTTAATACACCATAATGAATACTTAAAAAATTAATAAAATTTTTATTGATTTTAAAATTTTTCTTTTGATCTAAGAAAATTAAGCCTAATTTATTCAAAGAAATAAGTTCTTTAATATAAGAAGCATTATCTTCCCATAATTTTTTTATTTCATCATTTGAATAGTGCCATAGTATATTCAAAGTTTGATTTGGATTTTTTGAACAAACTAATGTCAAAATATATCGAAGTTGATAAGTTGCTAATTCAGGAAGTACTTCAATGCCCCAATTAATAGAATCATTCTCAGACAACTTTTCATTTTTAAGTTTTATACTAATCATTTCTATAATTGCCCGCCTATCTCTGGGCAAGAAATCTGAATCACAAGCTCCATTCCATATTGCTCTTTTTGATAATTCTTTTTTAAATTTATCCACAGTAATATTTGCCCGAAATGAATGTTTAAGATGAGATATAGTTCTATTTAAAGTATCTCTAAGCGTAAGTACATAAATATTTGGACAATTTTCTGCTTTCCAAATATGAGACGAAGTTTCACTTATTGAATTTGAATTTATTGGAAGTCTTAATACTCCACTATTATGGTGGTGGATTAGAATTCTATGATCATTAAGTAAATTCTGTTTTTTCAAAATTAAATTCATATCTTTGTTAGCCAAAATCCCTAAACCTATTTGAGGATCATAAATTGTATTATTTTGGTACTCTCTGCAATCAGATTTAGAGTACATCTTATCCCAATAATCGGTATCAACAAAATGTCTTGAATCAAGTTTAATTACATAGTTTGAATCTTCAGCTGCATTATCGCAATGATTTATTAACTCTCTCCAAATACTATTGCCAGCTGTTTTAGGTATATGAATTAGATGGGTTATTGTAGAACTCATTTATATAAAAACAAAATTCAAATTAATTTCATTATAACTTATCAAAAAATATAAAATTAATAAAATAAAAAATTTATAAATAAAAGAAAAAATATATTCTTATCAAATCATCACAATATTTTTCAATAAGAAAATTAAATTTTAAATATAATCTTATATAATGCTAAATATAAATAAATTATAAAAAATTAGATTTTTTAAGTGCAAAA
>MDTB01122708.1_pt1 | contig 17117 bp, 15 predicted proteins | sample 811161 | NCBI WGS metagenome assembly MDTB01 (sample SAMN05326650, study PRJNA326480) | marine metagenome | isolation source: seawater | place: Mediterranean Sea | collected 2009
ACCGAGCTTCAGTATTTCTCCCGTGCTGGTGACCAAGCGAACCCCTAGAACATTGTTGACCGTGAGGCCGTATTTCAAGCAGTGCACGCCCCCGGCATTTTCTGCGACGTTGCCGCCGATGCTGCAGGCAATTTGAGAGGACGGGTCTGGCGCATAGTAAAGGCCGTGGACGCCAGCCGCTTCAGAAATGGCGGCGTTTCTAACCCCTGGCTGTACGCGAGCCATCCGACCCACGCAGTCAACGTCAAGAATCTCGGTCATTCTGGAAAGCCCTAGCACGACACCCTCGCGATGGGGCCGGGCGCCTCCGGATAGACCCGTTCCCGCTCCCCGGGGAATGATGGACACACTGTGCCTGGCGCAGGCCTTAACGATACGCACAACCTGCTGCTCATTTTCCGGCAGAGCCACCACCCAGGGCATCTCTTTGATCGCCGTCAGGCCATCTGTCTCATAGGGCTTGAGCCCGGCTTGATCAGTAATGACCCCGTCGACGGGCAGGATCTTTTTGAGCTCCTTAAGCAGCGCCCTTTGGTCTGTTTTATTGACGTCCATCGGGGCATTATGCAGGACCAAATGCTCCGAAAACACCCGGACCAGCGGGGGTCGAGGTTGGGATCCTAAAATGCTAGTCGAGTGCCGACACCGGGCGTTACGGCCCGTAATCAGCTACTCTAGGTCGCGGCACCCCCATGCAGCCCTGACCAATCAGCGATAGATCGAGATCAATTCATGGACCAACACATAGTTAATGCAAAAATAGTCAACGAGGGCACCATAATTGAGGGTGATCTTGTTATTCGAGACCAACGAATTGCCGGTATCGGCGCGACGCCGCGCCCAGGTGCAGACGTTTTTGATGCCCAAGGCGCCTTCCTGTTGCCGGGGATGATTGATGACCAAGTGCACTTTCGGGAACCTGGGATGGAGCATAAGGGGACCATCGCCACAGAATCTGCAGCCGCAGTGGCCGGCGGCATCACCAGCTATATGGAAATGCCCAACTGCGACCCACTGACCATTAGCGAAGCGGCGCTCATCGACAAGCGCACCCGCGCATCAGGATGCTCTGCAGCAAACTATGGTTTTTACCTCGGCGCAACCAACGATAATCTCGAAGCGATCAAAAGCGTTGATCATTCTCTGACCTGCGGGGTGAAGGTCTTCATGGGCGCGAGCACAGGCAATATGCTGGTGGACGACGCAACGACGCTGGAAGCGATTTTTGCAGCAACGCCACTGCTCGTAGCAACCCACTGTGAGGATACGCCCATGATCCAGGCGGCCGAGGCGGCCGCAGCCGCAAAGTGGGGAGAAGATATTCCCTTTTCCGAGCATCCGAACATCCGTTCCGAAGATGCGTGCTATGCCTCCAGCTCGCTAGCCGTTGGCCTAGCGAAAAAGCACGGCACGAAGCTACATGTCCTCCACCTGACCACCGCTAAGGAACTCGCGTTGTTTGAAACCGGCCCTCTGACCGATAAGCGCATTACCGCAGAGGCCTGTGTTCACCATCTTTTTTTCAGTGCGGAGGACTACGCTGAGCGTGGCGCCTTCATCAAGTGCAATCCTGCCATCAAGACGACCGAAGATAGGGCCGCTCTGATTCGTGCGGTCATTGAAGATCGCATCGACGTTATCGCAACAGATCATGCACCACATACGCTTGAGGAGAAGCAGCGCAAATACGCCAAGGCCCCTGCTGGCCTGCCGCTGGTGCAACATGCCCTTCTCAGCCTTATGGACCGGTTTACGGACGGCACCTTTAGCCTTGAGAAGATTGTGCACAAAACGGCTCATGCACCGGCAACCCTGTATCAGGTAGCGGAGCGCGGCTTCATTCGAGAGGGGTATTTTGCGGACCTGACCCTCATCGCGCCAAATCACGAAGCAGAGACACCGGCTCAGGAGACCTCTGTTTTGAGCAAATGCGGGTGGAGCCCGTTCGCTGGCCACACATTCAGCCACCGAGTAGAGGCAACCTGGGTCAATGGCAGTTTGCGCTATCATCAGGGCGCCGTGCTGCCGGGACCTATGGGCGAGGCTTTGCGCTATTCCCGTCCCTAGGCTATACACGCAGCCATCGCGCATCCTTCGCCAATCAAGTGGGGAGACTTGAATGAAGAAGTTCCTAGTTATTACCGCCGTTATCACCGGACTGCTGCTGGTGGTGGGCTATGTGTTCAGAGCCCCGCTCACCATGATCGCCGCGGGTTGGGCCATGACGCCGAATCTGAGTTTTGCTGACGACACTCGCTCACCTGACCCTGATTACGCCATGCCCAATCGCTGGGCAGCGCTGCCTGATCGAGAGGACTTTGCAGATGTGATCCCAGATCATCTTGCCGCAGACACCCTAAAGGCCCAGCCGGTCGACGTATTCTTTATCCACCCGACAACCTATACCCCCGGCGAGCACTGGAATCAGCCCCTGGACCACACGGAGGCGAACCAACGCGTGGATTACTGGGTCATGCGAGATCAGGCAAGCGCCTTCAACGGCTGCTGCAATGTTTACGCGCCTCGATATCGTCAAGCGAACCTCGCCGCTTTCTTTGATGCCAGTATGGAAAACAACGGGCAACAAGCGCTGGACCTGGCCTATCAGGATGTAGCGAGCGCATTCCGCTATTTCATCGAAAATTTTAATGACGGCAGACCCTTCATCATCGCCGGTCACAGTCAGGGCTCCTTTCACGGCAACAGACTTCTACGAGAGCAGATAATCGGGACAGCGCTTGGTGACAGGATGATTGCCGCCTATACGGTGGGTTTTCCCATAGAGGCCGATGCTCGCGTTGACGTCTGCAAGACGCCAACGCAAACCAACTGTCAGATATCCTGGAACGCCAATGAGGAAGATGCTGCCTTCAGCCACGGCCAACCCACGAGCGTCTGCGTTAATCCGCTAACCTGGGACAGTGCGGAGCCCTCGGCGACCGAGGCCGCCAACCTCGGTGCCATCACATTCGCGGCTGGGACTTCAGTGGAGGTGGCCGCGGTTGGCGCAAGCTGTGAGAACGGCCAATTGATCCTGCGCGGCCTGCAGTCGGAAAGTTTCTCCTACTTCCCCTTCGGCCCAGGGAACTTTCATATCTATGACTACGCCTTGTTCTATATGAATATTCGCCAGAACCTAGGTGAGCGCGTTTCTGCCTATCTAGCCCAGGCCGGGGAGGCTACCCTAACGAAGTGAGGGGAGTTGATAACCCTGAGCGGCTAAGTCTGCGCGAACTATTTTTTTGTCCATCTTACCCGTGGACGTTAGCGGGATGCTGTCCACATAGAGAACGTCATCCGGAAGCTGCCACTTGGCGAACGCCGTTTCGCAGTGGTCAAGAATCTGCTCTGTGCTGACCTCTGCTCCCGCGCCGAGGACCACTAGCGCGATAGGCCGTTCGTCCCACTTCGGATGCGGCTGGGCCACCACGCAGGCTTGGGCTACTCCCGCAAGACCGACGATGTGATTTTCTAAGTCGACAGAAGATATCCACTCGCCACCGCTCTTAACCAAGTCCTTGGAACGGTCGGCAATAATCAGATATTCCTCAGGATCGATTTTCCCCACGTCACCCGTAATCAACCAACCCTCATGAAACTTGTCTGGCTGGGGATTGTTGAAGTACTCAGAGCAAATCCAGGGGCCGCGAATTAAGATTTCCCCTACCGTTTCTCCGTCGTGAGGCAGGCGATTAAATTTTTCGTCAAAAATATCGACCTCTAAACCGGGCATCAACTGTCCTGCCTTTGCCACGTTTTCAAACTGTTCATCTTCACTGATATCTAGCTGGGATCGTTTCATCACCCGGCGCGACAGCGTGGCCAGGGGCGATGTCTCGGTCATTCCCCAGCCATGGATCATCTCGACACCCAGCGTGTCCCAGAACCACCGAATCAGTGAGGGCGGTGGCGCGCTGCCCCCACAGGTTAGGCGAGATAAGGAGGAAAAATCATAGGCGTCGGGGTTAGCTTCATAGAGTGACTTGACCCCCTGCCAAATCGTTGGCACACCGGCGGAAAGGGTCACCCCCTCGGCTACCATTAATTCCATCAGGCGGGCCGGGTCCATAAATCGATGGGGCATAACCTGCTTGCACCCGAGCATCAATGCTGCCCAGGGCACACCCCACCCCATGGCATGGAACATGGGCACGACGCCACAGACGGTGTCGGCTCCGGATAAGCCCATGGCGTCAGTCATCCCTTGAGCCATGGTGTGCAGGTATTGTGAGCGATGCTCGTACTCAACGCCCTTGGGATTACCGGTCGTGCCGCTGGTATAGCAAAGGCCCAGGGGGGAGTTCTCATCGATCTGAGGCCACTCGTATGTGGTGGGTTGACCGGCAATGAACGTCTCGTAATCCACCACATTGGGCAGCTTCGTAGACCACCCCTCGAAGCCTTCTTCAGTGGCAACAATCACTTGGCGCACCTGGGGTATCTTGCCCTGCATTTTTTCCAGCAATGGCAGGATATCCGCATCAACGATAATGAGCTGATCCTCAGCATGATTGATGATGTATTCGAGATCGCGCTCGGATAGACGAATATTCAGGGTATGCAGCACGGCGCCCATGCCCGCGCAAGCGTGGTAGGCCTCAAGATGACGGGAACCATTCCACATAAAGGTGCCGACCCGGTCACCAATGCCAATACCGGCTCCTGCTAACGCGTGTGCTAACTGATGGGCACGATCTCTTGTTTCTTTATAGCTTTGTCGTCGCACGCCACTTTCGGTGAGGGTAACCACTTCCTCATTGGGCGCAACCCGCGCACCACGATCAATAATATTCGACATCAATAAGGGGGTACGCTGCATGGCCATTGTGCTTTCCTCCAGTGTTCAGGCGTTGCTCCAGTCGCCGAGTCTAACACCGCATTTCATTACCCTGTATAGGCCCTGGCCCAAAGCCCTAGACGGCCAGGGCGTGAGTAAAGAACTGACGTGCGCCTTAAGTTCCGCCCAAGACGCCCTGTTGTTGCAAAGCTTCAATTTCATCTGCGGGATAGCCGAGCTCAAGCAGGATTTCTGAATTGTGTTCCCCTAAGATCGGTGCGTGGCGGTGCATCGCGGAGGGCGTCTTGTCGAATTGGGCAGCCGGCCTGGGCTGGCGTATCCGCCCAGCCACCGGGTGATCGTATTCGTGTATCAAATCGTTGGCCTTAATCTGGTCGTGTTCGATGACCTCTTCTCTGGACAACACAGGCGCACAGGGCACCCCCTCAGCATCGAGCAGCTCGAGCCAGTGGGCGCAGGAATCGGTGGCCAGAACCTGAGCGGTTAAATTCAGGCGTTCTGTAGCGTTGACCGCACGGTCGTTCACGGTCTTGAAGCGCTCGTCCTCAAGCCACTCGAGATGGCCCAGGGCTTTACACATGCCCTGCCACTCCTTGTTGCTCATGGCACCCGCCGTGATGTAACCGTCGGCTGTCTGAAAGATCAGGTCAGGGGAGAGCTGTGCACGAGCAGCCTTGACCTCTCGACCTACCAGCGTGAAACCGGCCATACCCTCGGGCCAGAGGTAGGCCACCATCGTGTCGAGCATGGCCAGACGAATATGCTGGCCTTCGCCGCTTCGCTCCCTGGCGAACAATGCCGCAGTGATAGCCTGAGCTGCAGTCAGCGCCGTGGTCTTGTCCGGGATAATGGTTCTGATCATCTTCGGACGCCCCGTCTCACCCTCTGCCTGAATCGACGCTAACCCTGAGAGCGCCTGAATGACTGGGTCATAGACCCTCTGATGAGCATAGGGCCCCTGTTCGCCAAAACCGCTAATCGAGACGTAAATAATATCCTGCCGAAGCGCTCTGACCGCTTGCTCACCGAAGCCCATTCGCGCCAGCGTGCCTGGGCGAAAATTTTGCACCAGGACGTCGGCGGTCTTGATCAATTTGCTCAGAATTTCGGTCCCCTCGTCGGTTTTCAAATCTACCGATAGAGCCCTTTTTGAGCGATTAGAAGAGATAAAGGTCGACGTAATGCCCGAACGATTGGGTCCCGCACCGCGAACTAAGTCCCCGGAGAGTGCCTCGACCTTTATGACGTCGGCACCCTGATCCGCCAACATCATGGTGGCCACGGGCCCTGATATCATGGAGGTGAGATCAATAATGCGTATCCCTGTTAAAGGTCCCCGTGCTTCCTCCTGCATTGCTTCTCCTAAATCTTCTTATGCGGTGAAATTCGACCATCCGGTTGCGATCTGTACGCCAAATCGGCTTTCATCTTGTCCCAATAGCGATTAGAGGTCCATCTGCCCAGGTGCGAATAGCCGTCGTTCGCGGATGGCATACCAATCGTTTGAATTTTAGGGCCGCTTGTCGGTTAACGCCTGGATTGCTGAGGACTCGCCCTTAGGTCATGTCTAAGCAGTTTTTTTGGATTCACACATGAGCGACTCAACCAGCAACTGGCGAGCAAAGGCCGGTCTCGACAAAGTATTCCTCAACCGCGAGCATGCCTGCCTATTCGGCGTCTGCAGCGGGGTGGCCGACTATTTCGAGATGGAGCGAGGCATTGTGCGCACCTGCACCGTCATTGGAGCCATCTTCTTCTCTAACCTAACTATCGCGGCCTATCTCATCGCCTGGGTACTCCTGGAGGAGAAGCCCAAAAACAGCGAGAAAGATGTGAACTGAAGGGCGTCTAGCAGCAATTGGTGTCCAGCAGGCGCACGCTAAGCCGGAGGCCGTTGAGCTTGGTACTGATCTTAATGGGCATATAGCCAAGCTCTTCTGATAGCCAATATCTCACTGGGGTATGGATACTGCCCTCTTCAAATTCAACGGGGACAGCTCGCACTGGCAGGCCACTCAACGTACGTTGACCGACCTTAAAGGGCCTGGCCTTTCCCTCGGGGGTAAACCGGTAGCGCCCTACCGTATCGTCTACATAGCTCAAAAAAATCTCCCGGTCGCCCCGGGCCAGATAACAGCCCAACACAGAAAACTGGCTTAACTTATCCACATAGACCGCATCGTCCCAGGGAAAGCTCAACGCCAGGTCAGTAGCAGTTTTCTGACCTGGCCGCTGGGTGGCGCCTTCGTAATGAATTTCGTCGCCTTCAACATCAAAGACCACGCGGTCATTAAAGCGCCAACCCGGGCTCCTTCCATGATTGTGATAGCCCTCAGGAGTGTAGTCACAGTCCTCTAGCCTAAAGAGAGAAACATGGTGATTCTGGGCAAAGGCGTGGGTCAGATCGCTGCTTAGGCGATAAGACGTTCCCGCAGACGCTGACTGCATCTCTGCGCGAATGCCCACAGGCACCCCGAAGACGTATACCCCGTAGGTGAATTGATAGGTTTCAGCATTCTCAAAACGCTCATCCCCTTGAGACGCCCAAGGCTCCGCACGGGTCAACATACAAGCGCCCACTAAAAAAAGCAGGCAGCTAAGGGGTCTCATCGCCGTCCGTTTTAGGCGAATCAGTCCGCTGGGCTCGCCACTGCTTGAAGGCATCTAGCTCATCGCTTATCTGAGAGAGCACGTAACTTATGATCGCCGCATCGTCTACCAGGCCCCAGCCCAGCAAAAAGTCCGGCACAACATCCAGGGGCACCAAGAAGTAAATAACCGCTGCCGCCACGGTAATCATGGTTTCCTTAGATACGTCTCGATACTCACCGCTGGCATAGACCTGCAGTAGCTCGATCAGCAGTTGAAGCTGCTCCCTCACTTCCCCAATTTTGGTACTCGTGGTTTGCTTTAGTTTTTCAGCGGCTGCAGATAAAACGCGCTTGAGTTCCCCGGGAGAACCCAGCAGTCGAGCACCTCGGCCGCGATAGCGCTTCAGTCCGCGCGGTGGCTTATCCATCGACCGCCACTCCCTGGCTCAGATCGAGACTCAGAAAGTTGAGCATCCAGCGGCTAAGCAGGCGTTCATCGGTGTCTACGGCCAAACTCTGGATGCCGCGCTCGTACACCTGTTCCCCAAGCATCTCTCTCCTCAGCGTCATCAGCTCACGGGCATAAGCCTTATTGAATTCCGGATGACCCTGAACGGTCATCACCTTATCGCCCACGGTGAATCCGCCGAGGGGGCAAAGGTCACTGGTCGCGAAGAGTTCGGCGTGGGGCGGCAAGCGCTGAACCTGATCCTTGTGGCTGGACAAGAGCCGAAAAGCGTGGGGCGCCGGCTGCATCCAGGCAGGCTGGCTGATGACGCGAGAGCGGTGCACACCCACCGCCCATCCGTCTGCGGCGGGGGCCACTTCCCCACCAAAAAAATGCGCCATCAGCTGATGCCCAAAGCAAACTCCAAGAATCTTGCGCTCACGCGCCAGGGCATCTCTCACGAAGCCTGCCAGGTTCGTGATCCATGGGAGGTCGTCGTAAACGCTGTGGCGGCTGCCCGTTATCAAATAGGCATCACATGAATCGTCATGGGGCAAACTTCGCTGCACATCAAAGGTGCTCAGCATGATGTCAGCACCCATCTCCTTAAATAGCCGGGCGAACATGGCTGGATAATCACCATGCTCGGCCTGCAGGGGTGCTAGGACCGAATCGGTTTGCAGAATGCCCAAATGTAGCGTCATCAAATAATCTCGAAATACCGCTCAAGCTGCCAACTGTTGAGATGACGGTGGTATTCACGCGCTTCCCATCGGCGAGTCATAACAAAGTGTTCTACAAAGGTGTCTCCGAACAGCCTCCGGGCAGTCTTGGAGGCGTCCAGGGCGTCCGCGGCGTCACCCAGGTGAGAGGCAAAACGCAATTCCCCCGGTAGGTTTGCCTCTATATAATAGGCGTTTCCTTGAACCGGTTCTCCGGGCTCGATGGCCTCCTCAATACCCGCTAAGGCCGCCGCGAGCACGGCCGCCTGAACAAGGTAAGGATTGGCATCTGCGCCGCCCACGCGACACTCAATGCGTTGACTGCCCGCATCCCCTCCGATCACGCGAATCGCCGTGGTGCGATTCTCCACACCCCACGTTGCGGCCGTCGGCGCCCAGGCACCCTGAACCAAGCGCGTATAGCTATTGATCGTCGGCGCCAGAAACGCCAGAAACTCTCTCAGATAGCGACGCATGCCGCCCACCGCGTGGCGCTGAAGCGTGGACATCTTGGCAGGCCCAGCGTCATCAAAAAAAACGCCTCTGCCTTCTTTGTCCAGCAGACTCACATGCAAGTGACCGCTTTGTCCAGGGTAATCCATGGACCATTTCGCCATAAAGGTCGCCATCATGTCCCTTCGCTGAAAGAAAACTTTGGCGAAGGTCTTGAAGAGCACGGCTCTATCCGCTGCCTCCATGCCGTCCGTGGCCATCAGCGCCGCCTCCCATACTCCAGGGCCGGTTTCGCAGTGCAAACCCTCTAGCTCGCAGCCCAACCCTCTGCAGTAATCCATGAAATCTATAAAGTGTTGCGATTGAGCCGATGCCCGAAGCACCGAGTATCCAAAATTACCGGGCGTCAGGGACGTCAAACCACGATAGCCCTTCTCCCGCACCGTATGCGGGCTTTCATTAAAAACGAAAAATTCATATTCAAAGCCTGATCGAGGGCTGAGGCCATGCTCGGCATAGCGATCCAAAATTGATCGCAACAACGTTCGCGGACAGAGGGGATGGTCGCTGCCGTCGGCGGCGACAAACTCGGCGATGAAGTAGGGACAATTCTCTTCGGCGAGCCATCGCTCTGATTCAACGAGGAGACGGAAGCCCGTATCCGGAAAGCCCGTGTGCCAGCCGGTCTGGATTCCCTGATCATAGAGCTGATCATCTACATCCCAGCCAAAGACGCAGTCGCAAAACCCTCCATTTTTATGGAGCAGGCTGGCGAACTTGTTGAGGCCCACGTACTTGCCACGCAGCACGCCATCTACATCAGCCAGGCCCAGCTTGACCTGGGTCACGCCTAATTTTCGATAGTGATCTAGTCGGTCATCCAAAATTCGGTCTGGAGGCAGGTGCTTTGCTGTTCCAGTATCGTTGGACGTTTCACCTTCGCTCATAGTGCTTCTCGTCGTTGGATTCGACTGATGGTACGCAACAAGCACAAAGGAGGCGAGATCAGAGCAGGGGAGAATGTTACTTTCCGAAACGTACAAGGCTTAAAATTGAGATTTTCTCGCTATCGTTAACTTTTGGTGCACTGTTTCCCCCAATTAGCCTGTGGATAAGTTTGAGGATAACTTGCGGACTGAATGTGGGAAGTGGCTGTATATTATTCCTCTAACCAATTCCTTACTCTTTAGATAAATAGTTATTTACATATTTTTCAATGAGTTATAGGAATTTTTTGACTCTCGTTAAGAAGGATGCCCGCCATCTCAAAGCGTGGATGAGGTTTCACCTCACATGTGCATAACGCTTTTGTTGGCATGTTAGCGACCACTAACCGCACAGCCCTGGACTGGTCACAAAACTTTAACATTTCCCCTCAAAAAAACCCTCACTGATATTGAAAACGGTTTCCATAAGTGGCGCTCGTTGGTCTCGATTTTCGGCTTCTTCAACGGCGCATTTTAGTGGATAGGGAACAGGTCAGCTCGGCGCCTAAAGCGCCAACTCAGTGCATCAAATTGAACATTTTTCGGCGATATTTGGTCGCCAGCTCATGTCCCTTGCCGAGCAGGTGGAAGACTCTGATCATGGTCGTGCGCCCGATATCGTCCATGAACGACCGGTCTTGGCCCATGATGTCCAGGCCCGCTGTCAGAGCGTCTTCGTAGGCTTCGGCAACCACGCTCTGGACGGCCAAGGCATAGCGGGCCTCAAGGTTTTCAGGTTCCGCAGCCAGGCGTCCCAGCAACGTATCTCTGGAATCCATTGCGCCAGCTTCCTCGAGAAATTCCAGTCGAGTCTGAGGGCGGAGCCGATCCTCCGTGTCCTCGGCGATAGTCGCCAAGACCCGGCGCGCCTCTGCGTCGTCCCCCTTCCGAACCAGCACATCGGCCAGCTCAACCCTGAGGCTTTGATTGTTTGGCTCGTCTTGAATACTTTGCTGCAGCAGGGCGAGGGCCCCGTCGAACTCTCCGGCGGCCAGCAAGCTCTCAACATCTCCCTTCAACAGGTCTCCCGAAGAGGCGGTGAGCTTTTCAATGAGGGCGGTGAGCTGCGCGTCATCTACCGGCCCCTCTAGCTGATCCACTATTTGGCCTTGGTGTATGACCCGAATGCTGGGGAGCCCCTGCACCTGAAGACGCTGGGCGAGGTTTTGATCCTGAGCAACATCCGACAGCGCTAGGCCCGCCTTACCGTCGTACGCTGGCAAGAGGCGCTCCAAGCTTTCCTTGACCTGGACTGAGGGAGGCACCTGGGCCGCCCAAAAGAGCAAAAACATCGGCTTTGCTGCCGAAGCGTCGACCACTTCAGTCTGAAAATTTTCCATAGAAACGGAGACACCGACTTCCCCTTGCACAATCTACCTCCTTGATCCTAGCCCGGCCCGGACCGCTTACATCACCTTATCGAAAGATATTTGCCGAGACATGGGCTGCTCTCCGATCCAGTCAAAGCCCTCAGCCTGAGTGGCAATCGTAAGACTGGCAACTTGGGCCTGCAAATCTTTGAACATTTCCAGCACTTTAGCTCGTGAATTATTTTGCTCACTGATATGGCCAATGGCCACATGTAAGTCCGGGTGCGCAATTTGCTGCAAAAGTGATCGCGCCTGGACGTTGGACAAGTGGCCAAAGTCCTCCCCGACACGTCGCTTGAGCGCAGGAGGATAGCTGCCCCGCATGAGCATTTCTCGGTCGTGGTTAGCTTCCAAAAGCAAATAGCGACAATCTGAAAATTGGGTCACAACATGTTGAGTCACGCTGCCCAAGTCCGACAGGACCCCTATTTTTTCGTCGCCCGCGGAAAGCACGAACTGGGTAGGTTCCCGGGCATCATGAGGCACCCGGACTGGATTTATTCGGACCCCGGCCACCTCAAATTCCGCATCGCCGTCGAACCCTGTTGCGCTGAGTTCTGCGGGCGCTCGCTGCAGGGTTCCGAAAGAGGCAAAAACAGGAATCTGGTAGCGGTGTGACAACGCAGCGACCCCTGAAATATGGTCGCTGTGTTCATGGCTCACTAAAATCGCCGTGATATCACCAGGGCTCAGGCGCGCTCGCGCCAGGCGTTGCTCGACCTGACGCAGGTTGAAACCACAGTCGATCAAGAAAAGCCCGCCCCCTATGGAGACCAGCGTGCCATTCCCTCGGCTGCCACTACCCAGTGAGGCAAGTCCCATCAGGTAGCATATTCTCGTATGAGGACCAGGATTTCCTGGGCTCGATCAAAATCCTGAAGAGGACCGTCTGCCTGCCAGACCGTTACCTTGAAAGCGTCTCCCGAAGGCTCCTGAATAGGCCCCTCGGTACGCAAAATCACCTCCAGATCTGAACCCCCACAGCTAAACGTTACCCTGCATAAAATGCCCCCACCCTCTTTTCCGGTGAACACGCTTTGAGGAATGCTGATCGAGAGCTGGCCCTCCTCTCGATTCTGCTCGTTTACCAAAATGTCAGCGTTCTGCATGGCCTGAGTCAGCGTTGCCCAAGCCCGATCCTCATCTAGATAAAGAGTCAGTTCGGGTAATCCCTCAGGATTTCGCAGTAGGCCCGTTTTCGGCAGGCTGCCAATCTGTAGCGCCACCTGTGAAACTGTGGTTTCCGCGACGCGGGCTGCGATATATTCCCCAATCTGCTGCAGCAGGGCCGTCTCAGCCGCCGCTAAGTCTGAATCCATGGCCTGAATCGTTACCATCGAAGCGTCGGCTTCATCCCCAAGAACATCATTGTCATGCCGCAAATGAACCTCGGTAGATTGAGGCTGCAACCCTTGCTCTACACGTATTAGAAACCTGTCTGCGCCTTGCGCCATGCCCGCTTGGCTTTTAGCTTCTCTGGTGACGCGACGAACCACATCTCGCACCGCCTCGCCATCATTGCTCAACCACTGGGTCGTGAGCCGACCAACGCTTGGTCGATCCGAGGATAGCGACACCCCGTTGTCCGCAAAGAACTGCTTTATCTTAGGCCACGCGGAGGTGGGTGGCTCGGGTATGACGAGCCAATTCCGTGAGCTGAGGCGTTGTACACGCACCTCATTTCGGTTGTCGGATGCGTACAGCGCATTAGGGAGAGGGGGTCGAGCAGGATAGAACGACGCATTGCGTTGCTCGGCAATCGTGGGAACTGGCAGCGCGTCCTGGATGGAGTCGCCGTTCAGTCCCTCTGGAATCTGCATCGGCGGCAGAGGCCGTGTGTCGATGTAAGACTCCCTTTCCTCCTCACCAAGGCCGACAAGGCCACCCACATCCGGGACCCAGCTGCAGCCCACCATGACCGCGCAACTCGTTAACAACACAGCTTTCTTCATTATTTAGCAGCTCCCGCAAGGTCAATTCGTTGGCGCACCTCAGCACGGTGCTCATCACTCAAAGGGATTAGAGGCAGCCGAATCCCTGCGTTGATACGTCCCAGGTCATGTAGCGCCCACTTGGTGGGCGCGGGGGACGATTCGACAAATAAGATTTCGTGCACGGGCTGCAGCTGACGATCAATCTCCCGAGCACGTTCAACGTCCCCAGCTGCCCAAGCATTGAAGAACCCTGCCATCTTCCCTGGCAGGACGTTCGCCGTGACGGATATCGCACCGACCGCTCCCAACTCCAGCATTTGGAGTGTCTGAGCATCTTCGCCAGAGACGACGAAAAAGTCGTCTTTGCCCGCGGCGGCCACCGACGCCAGGATTTCTGCTACGCGATGGGCGTCACCGCAGGCCTCTTTAATCCCTACGATCCCGTCAATCTGGGCAAGCCTAGCAACCGTTTCTGCTGACAAATCACAGCCCGTTCGAGGCGGTACGTTATACAGCACGATGGGCACGGACGACGCTGCGGCGATGGCCTGATAGTGCCGAAACAATCCCTCCTGAGTCGGCCTGTTGTAGTAAGGCGTGACCAAAAGACAGGCGTCTGCACCCAGTTCCTGAGCTTCGCGGGTCTGATGAATGGCCTCCTGTGTAGCGTTGCTGCCTGTGCCTGCAATAACCGGCACTCGGCCGGCTACGCGATCAATTGTTCTTTTGATCACCTGGAGGTGTTCTGTCGTATCCAGGGTCGCGGACTCCCCCGTGGTGCCCATCGGTACAATGCCGTGCGTGCCGCTTTCAACGTGCCACTCGATAAGATCATCCAGGGCACGCCAGTCCACATCACCCACCTCGGTCATGGGCGTTACCAGTGCAACAATACTCCCTGTCAGCATGCGTGCTACCCGACGTCTTTAGAATTGCAGGATGGTACGCAGGCTTCGAGCGATGGACAAGCATGGCACTCAGAAGCGCGGCCAGCCGACTTAGCCCGTTGGCGGCGCTTCCTCCGACTGACGCGGCCAGGCCACGTAGATCGCCTTGATCAGGGTTGCCAACGGGATCGCAAAGAAGACACCCCATAGCCCCGCCATGCCGCCAAAGGCTAAGACCGAAATAATGATGGTGATGGGATGCAGATCCACCGCCTCTGAGAAGAGCAGCGGGACCAAGACATTACCATCCAAAAACTGGATCAAACCATAGGCTGCCATAATCCAGCCTAGCTCCCAGGACCAACCGAACTGCAGCACGGCGACCGCAAAGACAGGAAACGTCACCACGGCTGCGCCAATGAAGGGAATCAGCACAGAAATGCCTACCAGCACCCCAAGCAGGGCCGCGTAATTCAAGTCGAACAACAGAAAGACCGTAAAAGAGGCCAAACCAACAATGACAATTTCTATCGCCTTCCCGCGAACATAGTTGCCAAGTTGAACATTCATTTCGGTCCCCACTGCACTCAGCAGCGGACGGGGCTGAGGCAAAATAGAGCGCCAAAAAGCCATCAGCTCATCTTTGTCCTTGAGCAAGAAAAATACGGATATTGGGACCAGAATCAGATAGACCAGCAGCCCGAAGAGCGAGAAGACCTGGGAAAATGCATTCTCCAGCAAGGTGCCACTCAGATTGCCCAGCTCCCGTGTGGCCTGCTCTACCACCGCAGTGATTTGACTCTGAGTCACGAACTCGGGGAACTGCTCAGCCAGGCGCAACATGCCTTCACGCAGCCTAACCACCAGATTCGGAAGCAGGCTAACCAGGCTGCTTACCTGGGAGGAGACCAGGGGCGCCACAAGCAGCACCATGGCCATCACGGCACCCAAGAAAACCATCATGGCCACAGTGATTGCCGCTAATCTCGGGACGCGCACGGCTTCCAGTCGGCGCACCAGATCTTGAAGCAGAAAGGCGATCACGAGCCCGGTCAGGACAGGCGCCAGGGCTTCACCGAGGGTGAGGATCACGACCCCAACTGCCACCAGCATCAAGACCAAATAGACGGCGTCTGGCTGGGAAAAATAGCGATTTATCCAGCGACCGATGATGGTCAGGAAATTCATCGCTGCTTCTGCATCACGTAGCGAAACACGCCGTCCTGCACCTCTGACTGCAATAGGCTATGGCCGCTTTGTCGAGCAAACACCTCGAAGTCTCGCTCGGAACCCGGATCAGTCGCCCACACCTGGAGCAATTGTCCGACGCTCATCCCATTTAATGCACGTTTGGCCTTGAGCAGGGGCATTGGGCAAACCAAGCCTTTAACATCTAGCTCTATTAGCTCTGGCGGCGACTCGAGGTTGTCTTTTTTCATGCTGGCGAATGTAACACATTGTCCCTATTGAGGTGCCTCAGCGGCCAGATAGAAGGCGAGAATTCCTCATGGTTTAACGGGCAGGGCATGCCTAGTTTGGGCGAGCCAGAGAAGAAACGGGAGCCCAGGGCGTGAGCAACCTGAAACCAACCAACGTAACGTGAGGCGTGAAGAAATGATTCCATCACGGATCTGATGGCGTACTATCAAGCTATGCAGTCGCGTCATGCTAAAACGCTCTCCCACCTTTTATTCAGTTCACTGGTTGGACTGTGTTCTTTGTGCCATGCGGCGCCGATTGATCTGCCAAATCTTGGCGATGGCGCATCTCGCCTCATTTCTCCGCAACTGGAGCAAGAGATTGGATCAGCCTTTCTCAAACAGCTTCACGCATCTTTGCCCTTAGTCGGCGACCCGATTCTTCAGTACTACGTGGAGACCCAGCTTGCCGATTTGGTGCAGTATTCCAATCTTCGCAGCCCGCTCCAGGCGGTCGTTATCGTGGACCATGAAGAACTCAATGCCTTTGCCGCGCCTGGCGGGATCATTGGCATCAATCTGGGCCTGATGATTTATGCGAGAGATCTTGACGAGTATGCGTCGGTCATGGCCCACGAACTGGCCCACCTCAGTCAACGCCATTTTGCGAGGAGGGTTGAGGCACAACAAGCCGCGTCTATTCCCACTCTGGTGAGTACCATCGCGGCGATCCTCGTCGGTGTCGCGGGGGGATCGGATGCGGGCCTTGCCGCGCTCACAACCGCCCAAGCCATGGGCCAGGCTTCCCAACTGCGCTTTAGCCGGGAGCGAGAAATCGAGGCAGACCGTATTGGTCTGAATACCCTCGTTCGAGCCAACCTTGACCCCGCGGGCATGGCTCGGATGTTTGAGCGCATGCAGCAGGCCTATAGATTTACTCGCAAACCGCCTGAATTTTTGCTCACGCACCCACTCTCGGAAAGCCGAATTAGCGATGCAAAGAGCCAAGCCAGAGACTACGAAAAGACCCCCCCTCGCCAGGCCAGACCGGAGCGCGCGGAAGACTATCAGCTGATGCGCGCCCGTGCGGAGAGTCGCTTCAGCCAAAACCCCCGCAATGAGATCAAAACCTATCGCAAAGCCCGGAGCAAAAACGTTGATGATGCTGCGGTGACCTACGCCCTCGCTCTGGCGCTGAGCAAGAATGGAGAGCATGTCGAAGCCGTGGACCTAATGCGCGGCATCTATCAAGCCGACTCCAACCGCGTCCTGATGATGGCGGCCTTTGCAGAGCTGTTGATCGCTGCCGAGCAGTACCGCGAGGCGAGGCAAATTCTAGAGCGAGGGTTAGCCCTGTACCCCGACAGCTACCCGCTTTCCATGATGCTGGCTCGTGCCGCTACGGCAGAAAAACGCTACGCCGTGGCAGAAATTCTCCTCGAAGGACAATCTAAACGGCGACCCGTGGATCTCAGCGTTTGGTTTGAACTGGCAGAAACGGCCGGCCTGG
>MDTB01147833.1_pt1 | contig 17116 bp, 2 predicted proteins | sample 811161 | NCBI WGS metagenome assembly MDTB01 (sample SAMN05326650, study PRJNA326480) | marine metagenome | isolation source: seawater | place: Mediterranean Sea | collected 2009
ATGTCAACAACATTAACAATTCAGATGTTTGGTTATATGAATTAGATGACTTTGGACAGATTGAAAATCTTTGGGACAAAGTCCCGACCACTGTTGGTAACAATGCCATTTACAATTCCTTGGGCACTGACAGAAGAAATATCTACAATGTTGTAACCAAAAACAACGATGCTATTGATCTAGTGTTTGGTGATGGCAATTTTTCTAATATTCCTTCAGGAGCATTCAGAGCCTATTACAGACAGTCAGATAATGCAACTTATTCTGTGCAACCAGCAGACATGACCGGTATTACTTTTGCGTTGGGTTACACAGACAAAAATGGTGCTCCACAGACCCTGACAGTGTCAGCGTCATTACAACAGTCAATATACAATGCCGCGGCAACAGAATCATCAGATTCAATTAAACAAAAAGCACCTCAAGCATATTATTCACAAAACAGAATGATCACTGCAGAAGATTACAATGTGGTGCCATTGTCAGCATCACAGGAAATTATCAAAGTTAGATCAGTCAATAGAACTGCTTCTGGAATCAGCAGAGCCAAAGAAATCATTGATCCAACAGGAGCATATTCAAATGTGTCTGTGTTTGCAGAGGATGGAGTGTTGTACAGAGAAGAAACAGAACCAGCATTCACATTTACTTTCAACAACAACAATGAAATATTAAGCACGATTAACAATTCAGTTGAAAGTAAATTAAAAGAAGCCACAGCAAGACAGTTTTTTTATTTAAAATATGGCACAAAAGATTTAAGTTCATTAAGTGCGTCTTGGGTATCAACTACTACAGGCACAAACACTAACACTGGTTATTTTAATGCAGGTGGTCCTTTGGCAGTTGGCGGATTTTCAACGTCAAATTTAAAATATGCCAAAGTTGGATCACTAGTTAAATTTACATCTCCTGACACTAGAGAATTTTTAAATGGCAAATTAGTAACTGCCGGCACAGACAATGCACAAGACAGAGCCTGGGTAAAAATTTCTGCTGTTGTAGGCGATGGGTCAAACAGCGGAGAAGGTAATCTAGAATCAGGACTAGGACCAATAACACTTAACGACATTATACCAGCAAACGCAGTTTTAAACGCTGTGTTTCCAGTGTTTACCACAACTTTTACAACAGCATTGAAAGATGATCTAATTGACAGAATCAATGCCTATGAAGAATTTGGATTAAGATTCAATGAAGAAACAGGCGAATGGTCAGTGATCACTTCAGCAAATTTAAGTGCTTCTTCCGTGTTTTCAATTACTAATGCAGGGGACACAACTGCAACCAATTTAGATCAAAGTTGGTTTTTTAAATTTACAAATGACGGAAACACTTACACAGTCACTTATAGGTCTTTAGCATATCTTTTTGAGTCCGAAGGGCAAAACAAATTTCATTATGACAAAACTGAAAAAGTCTATGACTATACCACTGGCACTAGTGTAAAAGACAGAATCAAGGTGCTAAAAAACAACACCGTACCTAGCACAGGGTTAGGTATTGGTTATCCAATTAATTGGCAGATTGTTGACACAGTGGAGGAATCAGATGGTTACCAAGACAATAGAAAAGTGCAGGTTGGATTTTTTGACGGCGACGACGATGGTGTAGTTGATAATCCTGAAATATTTGATATTATTGTTGATCCAGAAACTTCTCCAGCAACAAAATTTGTATTTTTTGAAAAATATTTAAGTTACAACAACATTGAAAGATTTAGACCTTACGCCAGCACAAACTTTGTTGTTACACAAAACGAGACAGATATTACACTACCTGGTTCATACGCTGACGGACAACTGTTCTACTTTTATGACAGTGCAGAAAATGTTATTAAAAAGTATGATTCAAGCACAATCACATTAAGCACTACTACAGATTACAGAGCCAGAAGAGGTAGATCCAATATTAATTTCCAATACAAACATCATGCAGGACAAGACACCAGAATTGATCCAAGTGTTAGCAATATTGTAGACATTTACATGTTGGAAAGAAGTTATGATTCAAGATTTAGAACCTGGTTAAAAGATGGTGGAACCAAACCTTCTGCATCAACATCGGATCAATTACGAATAAGTTATTCAGGATTTTTAAATCCATTAAAAGGTCTATCAGATCAAATAGTTTATCACCCTGTAAAATATAAAATATTGTTTGGTTCAAAAGCAGACAGCGAATTTCAAGCAACATTCAAAGTTGTAAAAAACACAGCCACAAATGTAACCAATGCTGTTATTCAAACAAGAGTCATACAAGCAATTAACGAATTTTTTGCCTTGGATAATTTTGATTTTGGCGACACATTTTATTTTACAGAATTAGCGGCATATGTTCATCAACAATTAGCACCTGATTTGCTTTCTGTTGTGATTGTGCCAAATCAATCTGGACAAAGTTTTGGATCATTATTCCAAGTGTCTGGAGCAGACGACGAAATTTTTATCAGTGGGGCCACCGTTGATGATGTTTCTATAATTGATGCTATCAGTGCCAATCAATTGGCGGCTTCTGGCACAGTTGTTACATCAACCACAGACACAACATCAAGCACAAGATCAACATCAGCAGTATCTTCGGTGACCTCTAGTAGTGCAGGAAGTGGAAGTTCATCATCCAGTTCAGGCAGTAGCGGGTCAGGATACTAGCGATGGCAGATAAACCAGTTAATTCACAAACAAATAATGTAACCTACAAAGACAAAAACGGTGTGGTTATACGAAGATCTATAGCACATTTACCTAGTTTTTATAGAACAGACAGCAACGAAAGATTTTTATCAAGCACAGTTGACCAATTGATCCAACCTGGAGCCTTAGAAAGGCTAGATGGTTTTATCGGGCATGAATATGCCTACACAAGAAACACAAACAAAGATCAATATCTTACTGCCACAAGCACAGATAGAAAAAACTATCAATTAGAACCTGCTGTCACATACACAGACAGAGACACATCTAGTGTAAATCCCGAAGATCAAGTTAAGTTTACAGGCACATACGACGATTACATAAATCAAATAAAATATTTTGGTGGACTAGTAGATAATCATGATAGATTAAACAAGGAAAAAGTTTATGCATGGAATCCTGCTATAGATTTTGACAAACTAGTAAATTACAGAGAGTACTATTGGTTACCAGATGGTCCAAATCCCATCACAATAAGTGCCGTTGGCACAGGTACTGTCACAGAAATAGATGTGGTAAACAACGCGGCAGATGCATACAATTTCAGCACTAGGTCAGGAGTTGACAATCCAACGCTAACACTTTACAGAGGTAACACTTACAAATTTATAGTTAATGCCGCGGGTCATCCTTTTTACATAATGACAGAACCATTCAAGACAGGAGTAGCAGTAGACGGTTCTACTTCTGTTTTGTATACATCAGGAGTTACAAATGCAGGCACAGACAGTGGCACAGTTGAGTTTATTGTGCCAACAAACGCTCCAGATGTGCTTTATTATCAAGGCGGAAATCATTCTGCCATGCATGGAGTTATCAATGTGCAAACAGTTGACAGTTCAACAAATATAAATGTCTCTGAAGATATTCTTGGTGCAAAAAATTACACCACATCGTCAGGAGTGGGTCTATCAAATGGAATGAAAATTAAGTTTGGTTCTAATGTAACAGATACAGCCACGTACTCAGCCAAAGAATTTTATGTGGAAGGTGTTGGAGAAGCCATTACATTCACAAGCACATCTGACCTCATTACTCCGGAAAGTTATTCTACTGAAACATCAGAAACTTATGATGATGTTGCCTATGATGCACGTCCTTACGCAATTGCTTTTTACAGACCTGAAACAAAAGATTATATCACAATTAAAAGAGATTCATTAGACCAAAATGCTTGGTCGAGATATAATAGGTGGTTTCATAAATCTGTAATTGAAGCCACAGCAACCGCTAATGGTTATACTGCTGATCTTTTAGAAGATGACAGAGCCAAAAGACCTATCATTGAATTTGATTCAGGACTGGCTTTATACAATCACGGAGTTCAGGCCAAAACGTCAGTGGCACTAGTTGACACAGTGACAACTGATGCTTTTAGTAATATTGTAAATCAAACAGGCTATATTATTGATGGAATATCTTTACAAAATGGCATGCGAGTATTGTTTACAGCAGACACAGACAGTTTAGTAAAAAATAAAATCTTTACTGTAAATTTTGTTGATGTGGGAGACAGCACAGCGGCCAAAGTTATTGCTTTGACACCAACAACAGACACAGACCCAGCAGACGGTGAGAATGTTTTTGTAGAACTAGGCACAAGTAATCAAGGTAAAACTTATTTTTACGAAGAAGATACAAAAACATGGCAAACTGGACAAACAAAAACAGAAGTAAACCAACAACCATTGTTTGATATGTTTGACAATTCTCATAACAGTTTTGCTAACACCACAGTGTATCCAAACAGTTCATTTACAGGTGCAAAAGTTTTTGCTTTTAAAACTTCAACTACAGCAGTGACGGATACCGTTTTAGGTATTAAAGTCAAATACAAGACAATAAACAATGTTGGTGATATTGTTTTTGAAAGTGATTTGTCATCAGGCACATTTACATACAAAAGCGGAGACGATTTTTTAAGCAAACAATATGCGTCAGGACACTTGCATTATACAACAAGTAGAACAACACACAATTCAAGAAGTTCATGGGTACAAAGAACTACTGAAAGCAAACAAAGGGTTATTAGAACTTTTGTTGTTACAGCAGATGAAAAAACTTTATTTCCTATAGACGTATATAAAAATAGTGCGTCTCTTTCAGATCTAGAAGTCAGTGTTGATGTCAATCATGTGAGACAGGACCTTACAACTGATTACACTTTACAAAATGGCACAACTAACAAATATGTTAGTTTTGTTGATGAACTTAAAGTTGGCGACCTCGTAAAAATTCAAACATATTCGTCAGCAACCAAAGTTGATGGCACTGGTCTATATGAAGTTCCAGAAAATTTATCAATTAATCCTTTGAATGCACAAGAAGACGAATTTACTTTTGGAGAAGTTTTAAATCATGTGCATGACATACACGAAAAAAATACAGATTTAACAGGTAAGATTCCTGGTGCGACAAATTTACGTGATTTACCTGATGTAAGAACAAAAGGCGGAACAATTTTACAACATTCGGCTCCACTACCTGCAGGTATTTTTAATTTAATAGATCAAAATGCCAATGCAATTAAATCAATAGACTACGCAAATTTAGAATATCAAAAATTTAAAGAAAACTTTTTATCTATAAGCACAGGAAAAAGTTTTGAAGGCAATGTGGCAGATTATGTTGATCAATTAATAGAAACAATAACCAAAGACAAAACATCTAGTTTTGCTTTTTATTATGAAGACATGATTGGTACTGGTGCAAATGTATCAACTAGAACATATACTGTGCAGGATTCTTCGGAAGTGGATTATGCAATTGATTCTCAACATTCAATGACCACTGTCAGCAGTAGGGCAGTGTATGTTTATTTGAATGACACTCAACTTTTAGTAGACACAGACTATACTTTTAGTACAACTGATGATAGCATAAACATTAAAACAGCACTTGCTGAAGGTGATATCATAAAAATAAAAGATTATGGCGACACAACCGGAAGTTTTATTCCGCCAACTCCTACAAAATTAGGCCTATATCCAAAGTTCAAACCTGAATCTGTTACAGACAACACATACAGAACAAGCAAAACAGTAATAGTTGGTCATGACGGATCAAGAACTATTGCATATGGTGACTATCGAGATGACTTGCTGTTAGAATTAGAAAAAAGAATTTACAATAACTGTAAAACTCCATACGATTCTTCTCTGTTAAAAACTGCAGATGTTATTCCTTCTGGTTTTGCAACCACAGACTACACAATTCAAGAAGTTGATTCTGTATTTTCATTGGATTTTTATGCATGGGCAGGTAAGAACGGAGTTGACTGGCAAAACAACACAACCTACAATGCTTCAGATGCATTTACATGGAATTACAACCTCACACGTGATGCAGTGAACGGAAATCTTTTGCCGGGATACTGGAGAGGCATATTTAAATTATTTTATGACACTGACAGGCCCCACACACATCCATGGGAAATGTTAGGTTACTCAGAAAAACCAACCACGTGGGAAGACAACTACGGTCCTGCACCTTACACAGCAGGTAACTCGGTGTTATGGGATGATCTAGCGGCCGGGTATGACAGAACTATAAATTCAACAAACACAAGATATATTAGATCCGGTTTAAAAAACTATCTACCAGTTGATGATTCAGGCAACCTAAAAACTCCAATTGCAATTGGACTAGTGACAGGAAACACCACGAGAACCATGAACAGAGTCTGGAGTTTTGGAGATCAATCACCTTCAGAAACTGCCTGGAGAAGATCGTCCTCTTATCCTTTTTCAGCAGTAAAAATGTTGGCTTTAACCAAACCTGCCAAATTTTTTGGACTATTTTTTGATAATTCAAGACTGACAACCAATGTGTCCAATAATTTAATTGATGCTGACACAGAAGTAAGACAAAAATTATCTAGTGCAAAATATCATTTAGAAACTGTGACAAATTCTGATACAGGTGTCGTAACAAGATATCTTACAGCAGGCTATCAGCCGTGGATAGTAAACTATCTTATTAAAAATGATTTAGATCCTGCAACTTTCTACTACGATAAATTAAAAAACTTAAATGTACAGTTAGCATATAAACTTGGAGGTTTTAGTGATAAGGCAAATTTAAAAGTTTTAACAGATTCAACAAGTCCTGCATCATCAGCAGGCTCACAATTTGTACCGGATGAAAACTACAAAATATTATTTAGAACATCAAATCCTGTAAACAGTTTTGATTATTCAGGTGTGTTAGTTGAACTCAACACAAATACAACCACAGACGGATCAACACTTCAAGGTGGATATAAAGTAATAGGTTACAACTCTTTAAGGCCTTATTTTAAAGTTTTAGAGCCAATGCGAAATGGCAATGCAACAAAAATAACAGTTGGCAATGCTTCTGCTTTGATATACAACAACTGGACTGAAAATGTTAAAACTGTAACTTACGGAACAGTTTTTGATTCTGTTCAAAAAGTTGTGGATTTTTTAGTGGGATATGGAAAATATTTAGAATCACAAGGATTTAGTTTTGATAATTTTTCAAATCAAATTAAAGAAACACTAAATTGGGAAACATCTGCTAAAGAATTTTTATATTGGACAACACAGGGATGGGCCGCTGGATCAGCAATCACTCTAAGTGCTGGCGCAGATGGTTTTAATTTAACAACAAATAACAGTATTATCAGCAGACTGGCCAACATGCGTGGTGACTACACTGTGCTAGATGCTGGCGGAAGAATAATTTCTAGAAAAGATATTTCAACCAAAAGAATTGGTACAACTTTCAACATAGAAATCAAAAACAGTGAGGTTGGAATATTTAATGCCACAATGAATTCTGTACAGAAAGAACATGTATTGTTGTTTGACAACACCACCGTTTTTAATGATGTAATATTAGAATTAGCCACAGGATTCCGACAACAAAGACTGAAATTAGTTGGCTGGAAAACAGGCAATTGGAATGGCGATTATTATTCACCTGGATTTATTTTTGACGAGGCCAAAGTTTCACTTTGGTCAGCAAATACCAACTACGAAATTGGTGACTCAGTAGAATACGATGCCAAGTTTTTTGTAGCAAAAAAGAATCACAACAGTGGTTCAACTTTTGATTTTGCACAATGGAAGAAAAAAGACAGCAAACCTAAGCCGTCATTAATACCAAATTTTGATTATAAGATAAGTCAATTTAATGATTTTTACAATTTAGAATCCAATAACTTTGATGAATCACAGCAAAGTCTTGCTCAACACTTAATCGGGTACCAAAGTAGATCTTATCTGGAAAATCTTTTCGTAAATGACATTTCACAGTACAAATTCTATCAAGGTTTTATCAGAGATAAAGGAACTAAAACAGCCATTGATAGGTTGTTAAAAGCACAGTTCAATGACGAAAGTTTAACAATAGATACCTACCCTGAATGGGCAGTACGAGTTGGTGAGTTTGGAAATTGTGATGGCTTAAAATCTGTACAAATCAAAATGCCAGACAGCACATTTACAAATAATGTTCAGTCAATTGAACTGTTGGACAGTGGTCAAACACAAGCATACACAAGATCAGCCACAGCCACAGCAGAACAACTGTATTCAAAACCTTTAGAGTACACAGCATCAACAACTTTTGCACAATATGATTACACTCAGGAAGGTTTTGACCGAGACACTCCTGTGTTGATAAAACATGCAGGATGGCCAAGATTACAAGACGTTCAACACACTGCTTTTGATATTACACAACTAACAAATCTAGACATGAATAACATAAGCAACAATGACCTTGTTTGGATCGCTAAAAAGGCCAATGCTGATTGGGACGTACAGAGAGTGACTTCAGCAAACAACACTGTTAAATCTATTCAATCATTTAACAATGACACTCAAGTATTAATACAGACTAACCTAAGTCATAATTTTATAAAAGGTGATTATATTGGAATTAGGAATTCACAGTTTCCTGACTTTAATGGAGTATATGAAGTCCAAGAAGTGCCTACTAGTAAACAAGTTCTAGTTAATTTTTTAAATGCCAGTAGGTTGGGCAGTGCAATAAGTGTTTTAGAAGATGAATCAACTTTTAACACATATGGAGATGTTTATAAATTTATCAGTGTAAGGATAGCGTCAATGAACAATGTCAATGATGCTTTAAGTTATAGCGATTATAAATTCAAAGATTCAACTAACAATGTAAATGGTGACAGAGTTTTTGTTAACAATGTTGGTGGTGATTGGAAAATATATGAAAAAGACGATCCTTATACCACAAAAATTTTGCAATCTCCAGACTCAACAAACAACCAAGATTTTGGCTACAGAATAGTTGGAAGACAGGATGGCAGAACATTGGTTGTGTCAGCACCAAGTACCGGTCAAGGTACAGTACACTTCTTTTTTAGAAGAACTCATTCTGCAGGTACACAATTTACAATACAAAACAGTTTCACTATGACTGACAATGATGATACTTCTTCTAGGCTTGGAGAAAGTTTATCAATCAGTTCAGATGAAAATTTTGTAGTGGCAGGTGCCCCTTACACCAATGCCATTGGGGCAGACGGTAGCACAAGATTCGTTGATGCTGGTTTGATCAAAACTTATATATGGGATCCTAGTGTTTTCAATTATACAGAACTTTCAACAATAAAAGGTCCAAATGATGGATCCAGTAATCTTGAAAATGCCAACTTTGGTTGGTCAACTGCTGTGGCAGAACCTAGTGACTCATCAGGCAGAAGCACAACTCCAAAATTGCTTTTTGTATCTGCACCTGGTTATGACAATGACACAGGTATAGTACATATGTACGACTGGAACATTGGTGCTGACGGATCAACCTATGACACATGGACACAGCAAGTTTCAATACAATCTCCTGATGCAGATGGAGGACAAAGATTTGGACACAGAGTAAAAGTCAACGACAACGGCGATATACTGGCTGTGTCAAGTATTGCTCCAGGCTCTGCAGGCAAAATAGAAATTTTCACAAGATCAAGTTTGACTAATGATGACAGCACCCAATATGTTTGGACACACAGGCAAACTTTACAAGGAGCCACATCAGACGGGTCAACACTAAACACTTCATTTGGTGATGATCTTGCAATGAGCAAAGATGGCACAAGACTATTTGTATCAGCACCCGGCTATGACAAGACAAATCAAGCAGATGCAGGAGCAGTCTACTATTATCTATTCAATGCAGATGGATCAACTAACACATACACGCTACAACAGACTGTAGAAGCACCTGATCTGCAAACCAACATGCGTTTTGGTACAGCAATTGAATGTAATCAATCTGGTACTAGACTTTCGATTGGTGCTGAGAAAAAAAATAATTCAAGAGAAATGAAATTTGATGCAGGCGCAACAACTTTCGATCTTCAAGATACGACTATCACAGATGAAAACATTGGTTCAGGCGGCGCATACACTGCCACTATGTACGACACGCAATTTGTAATAGATCAAAAACTTGTGACAACAAATGTTAGTGCCAATGATGATTTTGGTAGAGGCATGTTTATAAGTGATAGAGGTGTGTATGTTGGAGCACCTGAAGATGATTCATCTAGCGGCGTATCAAATGATGGGACTGTAACAAAATTTGAACTTAACACTATAGGATCATTTGCCTGGAATGAACTAGTAACAGAAGACGCTTTGATAGACAACAGAAAAATTAAATCAGCGTTCATATTCAATAGTGCAAACAATCAAGTGATAGATTATTTAGATTATTATGATCCAATCAAGGGCAGAATTTTAGGAGTAGCAGACAGAGAATTAAATTTCAAATCAGAATGGGATCCAGCAGTTTATTCAGTTGGTCAAGGAGCAGTAACCGTAGATGAAAATGTAGCATGGGGTCAAGAACACATCGGACAAGTATGGTGGGATCTGTCATCTGCAAGGTGGACTTGGTACGAACAAGGCACACAAGAATTTAAAAATAAACACTGGGGCGATTTGTTTCCTGGATCAACAATTGATGTATATGAATGGGTTGAATCTACCCAATTGCCTGCGGATTGGTCAAATTTGGCTGACACAACACAAGGTATTTCACAAAGTATAAGTGGTCAACCAAAATATGCAGACAACACTGTGTACACAGTCAAACAAAGATACGACAGTGCATCAAACAGTTTTGTAAATTATTATTATTATTGGGTTAAAAACAGTGTGTTTTTACCTGATGCTGGCAAAAGTGTTGTAACTAGAAAGAACACAACTGCATACATTTCTAACATCATTGCCAATCCTTACGGATCAGGCTTGAAATATTTCACTGTGTCTGACAAAAATAAAATTTTAACATTCAATGTTAAAGACAGTTTGTTTAATTCAAATGTTGTTTTAAATGTAAACTATTCAGACAATGTTGAAGACGCAGAAGATCATAAAGTTTGGAAACTTTTCAGTGAAGGTGATCCAGATGATAGACCAACTACCAGACTAGAAAACAAATGGTGGGACAGTTTGATTGGTGCTGACAGTTCAGGTAACCAAGTACCAGACATTGAGTTGCCAGTAAATCGTAGGTACGGCACTGATTTGAGACCAAGACAGAGTTGGTATGTGAATCGTTTTGACGCACTAAAAGAAATTGTTGATTATGCCAACAGTGTTATGCTTAAAAAACAGTTGGCAAACACAATAAGTTACACCAATCTCGATAAACAGGAACCTTTGCCAACTGCGGCCTCGGGCCTGTATGATGGCACTGTTGATACCTATGCAGAATTGACCTATATTGACACAAGGGATCTAAGTGGAACTGTGAATTATCTTGTCAAAGCAGATGAAGAAAATTCCAACGGTTTCTGGGCCATATATCAATGGGATGGCACTGTTTGGAGTAGAACAAGACTGCAGACTTACAAAACATCGGCCTACTATGAATTAGCAGATTGGTATGAAACAGGTAGTTCAATGGATCACAGTAGCAACACCATGATTGATGCTCAGATAACCTTTGAATACGAACTTGACACACTCGACCTTGCTATTGGTAAACATGTAAAAGTAACAAAAGCAGACACAGGTGGCTGGAAGTTGTTTATGAAAACATCTACAGGTTATACAAATGTTGGAACCGAAAATGGCACAATTCAACTTAAAAAAACATTGTATGATTACACTATAGATAACACAGGCTACGCAGGCGATGACACGTTTGATGACAACTTTTTTGATCAAGAACCAACTATTGAAACAAGAAATGTTTTGACTGCACTACGAGACGACATCTTTATTGGTGATTTAAAAGTAGAGTACAATAACATATTCTTTATAGGTTTAAGAAAAGTATTAGAAGAACAAACTTATGTTGACTGGTTATTTAAAACTTCATTTTTAAATATCAGAAATAATTTTAGAGAATTAACACAAAGAAAAACCTACACAGTTGGTGCAGACTCATATGTTGAAGAATACATAAAAGAAGTCAAACCGTTCCATACAAAACTGCGTGAGTATAAAGTTGGGTACAATAAAACTGAAACACAAGACGGATTGTTTACAGATTTTGATAATCCAGCGTTTTACGATTCATCAATTAGTGCTATAAGAAATTTAGATAAAGATGGCGTTGCTGATGCCACAAGATTGACAGAATATCCTTACAAAATTTGGAACGATTCTTATAAAAAATCTGTCAAAACAATAACTTTAACAAAAGGTGGCTCAGGATATTCTTCTGCACCAACTGTGTTGTTTATAGGTGGCGCTGTAGAAAACACAGGCCCATTCCAAATTCTAGGAAGAAGTAATTCTGGTAGCACATCTGGTGATTATGGTTACTACTATCCTTTGTTTACTAGCGAACAAAATGCCAACATCTATGATCAACAACAGGGTGGATCAGGAAGAGCATTTATTGTGACATTTGATGAACATGCAGGAAAAACTTTTTATATGCCTGCAAGTACAACAAATGAAGCAGTTAGCACAAGAACCTTTGATTTCAAACTTTATCAAGAACCAGATGTAACTCATGCCACTGCTACTGCTGTGGTTAGAGATGGCTCTGTAACTAAAATAAACTTATTGACAGCAGGATCTGGATATACTGCCACACCAAAAATATTGTTAACAGGCGGAGCCGCTGATGGATCAACTCCAACAGACACAGCGACAGCATATGCAAATCTCGGCAACGATTTAGTGCGAGATTTAGACATAACCTTGAAATTTGATAGAGTTGATCAAAATGCAACTGTTTTTGAATGGGCAAAAAATACTGCATATTCTTATGGCGCACTTATAAGATATAATAACGAATTATATAGGGCAACAAAAACTTTTGCATCAAGTACAAAATTTGATGAAAATATTGGCGATTTACAAAAATTAAAAGGAGACGAAGTATTTTTAACAGCGGCAGGTAGAACACTAGGTATGTATACCCCAGAAGCAGGAATGGCAGGCAATGATCTAACGCAATTAATGGAAGGCATTGATTATGGCGGAGTAATGGTTACAGGATTGGCCTTCAATGAAGATCAAGGATGGGATAGATCTCCATGGTATAATACTCCATGGGATAATTTTGGTTCAAGCAAAGTAAAAACTTTTTATGGAGACGGTTCAACTGTGCTTTATACTTTTGATACTGCACCACTAGCAACAGAAGTTTATACAGTTTATTATGATGGAGTAAGACAAACAGCGGATGTGTTTAGAGGCGATGGCACAACAACTGCATTTACTCTTTCAACTGCACCAGCAAATGGAGTAAAAGTAGAATTAATTTTATTTGATGATGATAAAGTATTGACACCTACCGACGACAGAACACTTGATAGTTTAATATCAGGAGGCCTTTTCAGTTCAGCAGTGGGAATATCACCTGGTGACATAATTCAAGATGGCGATGCATTTATTACACCAGAAACTAGTTTTGCACCTGAAGAAACAGTGCCTGGACAAATTTTTGATACGCTGGATATAAAAGTTTATACTTCGCCTGAGTCTGGAGTGCCTTTTATTGTAGACAAAACTTATAGAGGTGATTCAAACACAACAACTTTCGATATTGGACAACAACCTGGTACACAGGCAGGAGTTATGGTTACTGTAAATGGTGTTAGACAAAATAATTTAGCATCAGACAGCACAGTGAATTACACTGTGGACACAGCGGCAAAAACTGTAACATTTTCAAATGCCCCAGCATCAGGATCTGTTATTAGTATAAAAAGTTTTGCGGTATCTGGCAATAACTACGTTTTATTAAACAGTTTCACAGGTGACGGAAGCACTAGATCATTTACAACAGGAGCCAGAGACACATACACTTTAGATAGTGCATTGCCTCAACTCTATGTCACAGTTGACGGACAAGTGTCTACTGATTTTACAACGTCCGAACAAAATAAAGCAGTGACCATTACTTTTAATACTGCGCCGGGTGCAGGTCAAGCAATTCAAGTAGCAGGATTTAATCAAGATCCATCTACACGAGCCTTTGCCGAGATTAGATCTGAAAATATTAATTTTGATGGAGCAACAACCACATATAGTCTAGATTATCCTCCGGGAGCAATTGGTCCTTTTGCAGGACTTACTTTACTAGAAGTAAATGGAAATCTATTAAGAGGACCAGATAACACATATTATAGTTCAGATGGATCAACATATACCTTTGCAGTTTTAAGCACACTATCAGATGGATCAACTGTTGACCCTGCAAAAACTATAACATCCGCGGCCCAAGTTGAAGTTTATAAGAATGGTGTAAAACAATTATTAAACACAGATTATACTGTTGATATTGCTGGGCAGAAAGTTGATTTTATTACTGTTCCTGAAGCATCTGATGTAGTGGCAATTACTACATTAGTTGATAATCATTATAAGATGATTGCTAATGAAGTTATTTTAGATTTAACACAAATTGCCGCAGATGGAATTACTTTGAGTTCTGGAGATAATATCACAGCAACAACATTTAACAATGCTTTGGGTATGAAACAAAGAAGAGAAGTTTTAGAAGGAAGACCAAATGGCGAATTATTTTTAAACGCAGAACCTTTAAATTCTGATTATGTTTTTGTTACTGTGAATTCAACAAACACTTTGACACAAGGTGCAGATTTTACATTAAATGGAAACAAATTAACCATACATGGTATAACGCTGACAAGTTCTGACAGAATAGATGTTATGTATTTTGCTGTTGAATCCGCAACAAATGCCACAGGATTTAGAATTTTTAAAGATATGTTAAACAGAACATTTTACAAACGAATTAGTTCAACAAATACTGTAACACTTTCAGTTGCACTAGAGCCAGGAGATCAAAGTATGATTGTATCAGATGGCACTGTGTTAACAACGCCGAATGCTGGCAATAATCAACCAGGTGTTGTGTTTGTTGACAAAGAAAGAATTGAATATTTTGTCAAGGTAGGTAATACTTTATCTCAACTTAGAAGAGGTACCCTTGGCACAGGAATTAAGGCACACTCCTCAGGCGCTTCTGTAGTAGACGCAGGTGGACACCAAACTGTGCCTTATGCTGACACAATTGCAACCAAAACTTATACAGGTGATGGTTCAACGGTCAGTTTTGCTACTACTTACGCTCCAACTCGTGGTGAAGATTTAGACATATTCATTGGTGGCCAACGATTGTCTTTCAAACACGAGTTGGACGATAGTACATTAACTAGAGGTTATTCGGTAGATGGTAGCACCCCTAACGTAACACTAACAACGGCTCCGGCCAGTGGTACACAAATAAAAATTGTGCAAAAACGTGGTAATACATGGTACACAGCAGGATCGTCAACCGCCGCAGATGGTAAAGGACTACAAAAGTCTACAACATCACAGGCTAAATTCATAGCAGGAGAACCAACAAATGCACCAGAATAAATACAACGTAATGCAACAACAACAAAACGAAAATAAACAAGAAAATTCAAATAAAAAACCAGATGACAAATCAGGAGTGATGATGCAAGGACACATAAAAATATGGGATCCTGAAACAGGTGAGGTCATTGTAGATAAGAGAAATGCTATTCATTATGAAAACATGAGTACAGCATTAGCAAACTCACTAGCCAATAAAACAACAGGTTTTGTTCATGAAATGGCCTTTGGTAACGGTGGCACAACTGTTGACACAACTGGTGTGATCACATACCTTACTCCAAATTCAACAGGTACTAACGCAAAATTGTATAATCAAACATACTACAAAGTTATAGATGACAATAGTTCAACCAATAAAGACACTTCTAGAAATAAAATGGAAGTAAGACACACAGCAGGAAACAAATACACAGATATTGTTTGCACTTGCACATTGGACTATGGTGAACCTACTGGACAACAAGCATTTGACAACACAACAAATTTTGATGGTGACTATGTTTTTGACGAACTTGGATTAAAAAGTTGGGAAGGCACAGAAAACTCAGATACCAATAAACTTTTAACACACGTAATATTCCATCCTGTACAAAAAAGTTTAAACAGATTGATACAGATTGATTACACTTTGAGAATACAAAGTTTAACAAGTTTCAATGAAACAACATCGACAGGAACTACAACTACAACAACTACTTCAACAACGTCAGGATCAACCACAACAACGACTTACTAGATTATGGCATATACAGTAAACAAAACAAATAGTTCAGCATCACCTAATCAGTATACAGTGCAGGATTCAGTTCTTAACACACAAACTGATCTAAGCCTTATTGGAAAAGGTTATGCAGGATATGGAGAAATTGTTGCTGAAAACTTTTTACATCTTCTAGAAAATTTTTCAAACAGTTCAGCACCAAGCAAGCCAATCACTGGACAACTTTGGTACGATGAAACAGCAAACAAATTAAAAGTATACGATGCCACTTTTAGATCTGTTGGTGGTGCAGAATATTCATCAACTGAACCAACCAATCAACAACAAGGTGATCTTTGGGTTGATTCAGACACTCAGCAACTGTATTTTTATAATGGAAATGATAATATTCTAGTAGGACCACCATCATCATCAGGAACTATAAACGGATTTGTATACAACGTAATTGCAGATTCCACAGACACAAATCAAAATGTAACTTATTGGTACAACGATGGAAATTTAATTGCAATTATTTCTGAAGACACATTCACTCCAAAAATTGCAATATCAGGTTTTGCCACAATCACAAAAGGAATTACACTGTCAACTGCAATTGCGGACTTAAGATTTGCAGGCACTGCTAGTGATTCAGACAAACTAGGTGGAGTAGCCGCGGCAAACTATTTGAGATCAAATGCCAATGACACCACATCAGGAACCTTGGGCATTGTAAATGACACAGGACTAACCATAGGCGCTGACAATGACATTAAAATAAGTGTAGATGGCACAGGTGCAATTTTACAGAATCAAGTTTCAGACACAGATATAACATTCAAAGTCAACGATGGCGGTTCAAC
>MDTB01222787.1_pt1 | contig 17114 bp, 13 predicted proteins | sample 811161 | NCBI WGS metagenome assembly MDTB01 (sample SAMN05326650, study PRJNA326480) | marine metagenome | isolation source: seawater | place: Mediterranean Sea | collected 2009
AATAAAAAATTATTAATTCTGCTTTTAACATGGCCCATTGAAAAATAAGCTATTAATGAGAAGATTAATATATTTAAGAATGTAAAAAATGCCCATCTAATATTTACACCTGCTATGAAATACTGAGAGGCAAATACTAGAAATATGATAGTTAACATACTAAAATTTGGTTGCAATGATAAGAGTAAGCAAGTAATAAATAAAATCATAAGAGCAATTATATTTCCTCTAAGTCTAATTTTTCTATAAATAAAAGTTTCAAAATTAACCAAAAAATAAGAAAAAATAACTATTATAAATGGCTTAAGAAACTCAGATGGTTGGAGTGAAAAACCAGATATCTCAATCCATCTAGCTGCACCGTTGTTTACATGGTTTTGTGTTAGTGTTAATAAAATTAACGCTAAGCTTATTCCACCTCCTATAAATGAAATATTAATAATTCCTTTTATAGAAAAAAGAGAAAAAACAAGAAGAGTAATAACTGCTAGAATTATAAAAATAGATTGTTTTTTTATAAAATATAATTCACCTAATTCCTTCTTAAAGGCGATACTTGGACTAGCCGATGTTACAAAAAGAATACCTAATGTTATTAGAAATATAATCATTGATAAATTAAATAAGTCTACTGTCCTAAACCAATAAGAGATAAAGCTAGAAATACTATTATTAGCATGATGTTTCATGCGGCACTCTTTTTCAATTCTCTAAATATTTTTTTAAAATGAAGACCTCTTTTTTCATAATTTTTGTATAAACCATAAGATGCTGACGCTGGAGATAATAATATTGGACATTTAAGTTCCGATTTATTACTGACTAAATAAGATGTATTTACAGCTTCAACTAAATCTTTGCAAAAATATGTTCTAGATATTTTTTCTAAGATTTTGCCTATTTCTGATGCGGTATCTCCATATAGAAAGACTGCATATATTTTTTTAGAATATTTTTTAAGAGGTTGAAAGTCATCTCCCTTTCTAGACCCTCCCGCAATTAAAATTACTTTTTGAAAACATTCAAGAGCCGAACAAGTAGCAGCAACGTTAGTTGCTTTTGAATCATTAAAAAAGTTTATATCATTAATTCTTCCTATGTATTCAATTCTATGCGGGAGTCCATTAAAGTTTTGTAGTTTTTCTAAAATATAGCTTGTTTTCTTTTTTATTGCCTTTAAACAAGCATATGATATTGCCAAGTTTAATTTGTTATGATCTAGTTTTAAAAAAGGTTTGGCTTCAATTTTCTTTCTACTAAAGTCAAAATAATTATCTACTAAATAATCATTTTTTATAAATATTCCTGTTTCTAAAGATTTCTTCCTTGATATCCAAATAATTTTAGAATTACTAAATTTTTTTTCTGTGAATATATTTCTCAAATTTATATCATCATAATTTAAAATCAGAAAGCCCTGTTTGCTTTGATTATTTGCAATTTTTAGTTTGGCTTCCATATATTTTTTAAAACTACCATGATGGGATATGTGGTCTGGCCTTATATTTGTTATTATAGAAATATTTGTTTTCATTTTCTCTATATAATCGAGTTGAAATGAAGAGATTTCTAATACTATATTTTTTTTAACACTTTCAATGTTATCTAAAACAAGATTTCCGTAGTTACCTAATGGTTTTGAATTTATAGCCTTTGCTATCATCATAGCTACTGTTGATTTTCCATTAGTACCGGTAATGGCTATTAAAGTATTTTTCTTGTTATAAAAATTTTGATTATATAAGAATAGTTCTATATCACTAAAAAGTTTAAGTTCTTTTTGATAAATTTTTTTAACTAAAGTATGTTTTTTGCTTATTCCTGGAGATACGAAAATATAATCAAAAACACCCAATTTAATATTTTTTAAATCTATTCTTTTTGCTCCTCTAATGCCTCTTACTTTTTGATTATCATCAAAAAATAATACTTTGCATTCCCGTTTTATTAAAAACCTAGCTATAGACCTTCCCGTTTCTGCTAGTCCTATTATAAGAATATTTTTCCGATGATATTTATATTTTCTTTCCATAATTTATTTATCTAATTTTAAGCGTTAGTAGGCTTGTCATTGCAAGTATTATTGAAATTATCCAGAATCTAATCACTATTGTTGACTCAGACCATCCTTTCTGTTCAAAATGATGATGAAGTGGAGCCATTCTAAAAATTCTTTTCTTTGTAAGTTTATAAGAAGCAACCTGTGCTATTACTGAAACAGCTTCTAATACAAATAAACCTCCAGCAATAAAAAGGAGTATCTCGTTCTTAGTCAAAACGCTAATAGCTCCTATTGATCCTCCTGCTGACAATGATCCAGTATCACCCATAAATACTTTTGCAGGAGGAGCATTAAACCATAGGAATCCTAGCCCTGCCCCTACTAGAGCAGCGCAAAATATAGCTATCTCTCCTATTCCATCTATGTAATTAAAATTTAAATATTTGGAGAAAATTGAATTCCCAATTATGTAAGATATAATTGCAAATGTACCAGCAACAATTATTATTGGAACTATAGCTAAACCATCCAATCCATCTGTTAGATTAACGGCATTGGATGAACCTATTATTACAATTGTAGCAAACAAAAACCAAAAGTAACCTAAATCAATTATTAGGTTTTTAAAAACCGGGAAAGTGAGTAAGGTATTTGCTTCATCAGAAACACTAAATAGTGTAGTAATAAAAATTAAAGTTATAATCATTTGAAACATAATTTTTAATCTACTAGATAGCCCTTTATAAGAATTTCTAGATAATTTAATGTAATCATCTACAAAACCCAATAAACCAAATGCGAAAGTTACAAATAAGATTAACCATATATATTTATTAAAAATATCAGCCCATAATAAAGTAGATGTGATAACAGCTAAAAGAATCATTGTTCCCCCCATAGTAGGCGTTCCCTTTTTAGCCTTTATTTGCCATTTAGGACCATCGTCTCTTATGGGTTGTCCAATTTTTTGCTTTTTTTTAAGAAATCTTATTATGTAAGGTCCTGCCAAAAAACTTATTAGTATAGAAGTTATAAAAGCGGCGACCGATCTAAAAGTTAAATACTTAAAAATATTTAAGAAACTATAATCGTTTATATAATCATATAAGATATTATAAATCATTATATTATCCATTCCCTTCAATGTTTTTAATAAGTTGATCTAATCTGTTTGAATTAGACCCTTTAAGTAAAACAGTATCTTTATTTGCAATTAAATTTTTGAATTTATTAATAAGCATATCCATATTCTCAAAATGATAACTTTCAATGTCTTTAGGCATTATTTTAAATACTTCTTCCATATACTTCCCTTTTGTAAGCAAAACATCTATTCCTGTTTTAATTATAATTTCTCTAAATTTTAAATGAAATTCTAAACTATTTTTTCCTAGCTCTAACATATCTCCTAGAATAGCTATTTTTCTTCCAGAAGAATTTATCTTACTAAAAGATAGAAGAGAGGCTTTTAATGAAGCAGGATTAGAATTGTATGAATCGTCAAAAACTGTGAAAAGTTTATTATTTAATTTATATTGTTTTTTATTTCCTCTTCCTTTGGGAATTCTAAAATTACTTATTCCTAAAGTTATTTTATTTAAATCATAATTATAAAAATAGGCAACGGCTAATAAAGATAAACTATTTAAAACCCAGTGTTCTCCAATGTCTGGCATGCACCAACTGATCTTTTTATCAAAGATTATTGCGTCTATAAAATATTTATTTTTTTCAATCTTAATATTTTCTAATTTTACGTTAGCTTTTTTTGCCCTGCCATAAGATATTATATTCTTTAATTTTAGTTCTTTTGCTCGCTTATAGACTAATTCGCTATAATTAGTGTCAGCATTAAATATACAACATCCATTTTTTGGTAATTCAAGTAATATCTCACATTTTGCTTCAGCTATTTTTTTTAGAGTTTTTAGCCCACTTAAATGTGAATTTTCTATTGAAGTAATAATAGCTATTTCAGGATTACAAATTTCACTAAGTCGCTTTATTTCACCACTTTTATTCATTCCCAATTCTAAAATACATATTTCAGTATTCTTAGGCATCCTACAGAGGCTCAATGGAAGACCAATATGATTATTAAGATTTCCTTGGCTTGCATAGACTTTTGCGACCTTTCCAAAAGCATTCCTCATCATTTCTTTAGTTCCAGTCTTGCCAACACTTCCTGTTAAACTTATAAATTTTGCATTAGAACTAGATCTAGAATATTTTGCAATTTTTTGAATTGCCTTAATTACATTACCTACTTTTAGATAAGGCATATCGCTATGAGAGTATTCTTCTTCGCTTATTAAAGCTGCCGATGCTCCTTTATTAAAAGCATCTCTTAAATAATTATGACCATTATAGTTTTTTCCTTTTATGGCACAAAACATATCACCTTTTTTAAGGTTTCTAGTATCTATTGAAACCCCAGAAATATCCCAATTTTTATTGGTTTGCCCTCTAGTTATTTTTCTTAATGTTTCTGAGTTCCACAAATATTCCATTAGGCAACTCTCCTTATTAGACCTTCTTCTGCAACTATTTTATCGTTAAAGGGTAAATATTCTCCCATTACTTCTTGATAGTTTTCGTGTCCTTTACCTGCAATAAGCAAGATATCTTTTTCTTTCATGGAAAGAATAGCATTATGAATTGCCTTTTCCCTATCTCCGATATTTATAGAATATTTACAAAATTCAGATAATTGTTTTCTTATTTTAGAAGGATTTTCTGTTCTAGGATTATCATCTGTAATATAAATTATATCAGCATATAAGTTTGCAACTTTTGCCATAAATTTTCTTTTTCCTTTATCTCTATCACCCCCGCATCCAAATACTAAAATAACTTTTCCTCCTTTTTTTCTCATTTTTATTATCGCTTTTAAGCTTTTTTCTAAAGAATGAGGAGAATGAGCATAGTCAATAAAAATTGATAAATTACTTTTAGTTATGTCCTTTACCTTATCTAACCTTCCTATAGGATTTTTAATTTTTTCTACTATTTTTAATATTTCACCAAGTGATATTTTTTGTATATTTGCTACTATAATAGCAGCTATCAGGTTTTCTATTTGATAATTTGCAAAGAGTTTGCAGGAAAATTTAAATACTCGTTTTTTATATTCTATTTTCACCTCTGAATAATCATCTCTTTTTATTACTTCTATGATCCTCCAATCACTTTTTGAAAATCCGTATGAGATATAATTAATATTTTTCTTTTTACAGATCTCTTTTAATAATTCTCCATATTTATTATCAATATTGATAACTGCTAATCCAGACTTACTTAAAATTTCTAAAAATAGCCTTTGTTTACATGAAAAATAATTTTTCATACTTAAGTGATAGTCCATATGATCTCTAGTAAGGTTAGTAAAAATAGCAATTTTTATATCTAATGAATCTATTCTATGTTGATGAATTGCATGACTTGAAGCTTCTAATGCAACGTACTGGATATTCTTTTCCTTTAAAAGGTGAATTTCTTTATGAAGTGAAATAGGCCCTGGAGTAGTAAGCTTTGTTTTTTTTATAATATTATTGTATTTAATACCTAATGTACCTATTGTAGCAGATTTATAATTATTTTTTTTCCAAATACAGTGTAGATAATGAGCTACTGATGTTTTTCCATTAGTGCCTGTGATTGCAACAATATTCTTGGGCTGCTTAGGATAAAAAACCTTAGCCAATCTTGAAGAAGCTAATCTAATATTTTTTGTTCTAAGTACATTAATATTTTTTAAATTTATTGTTTTAGGAATATTTTCTATTTCCATTAACACTGCGTGGGCTCCCTTATCTAAAACTTCTTTTAAATACTCCAATCCGTCTTTATTATTTCCCTTTACTATTATAAAGAGCATTCCAGGCCTTATATTTTTAGAATAGTCTGTTATTCCACATATATTAGCTTTTTCCTTAACATAATTTACTAATATTATTTTTTTATCTATGAACTTAGTTAGATACAAAATTTAATTTATCCTTATTTTTTACAATTAGTTGATGTTCTTTTTCAATGTTATTAGTCATTCCTAAAATAGGTAATATTCTTTCTAGAATACTAGCAGTCACTGGCGCAGCAGTTGCACCTCCAGTAAAATTATTTAATAAATTTTTATTATCTCTATAATTTGGTTCATCGAACAAAATAAGAGAAATATATTCTGGATCCCTAGTAGGAAATATAGCTAAAAAAGAAGAAACTAATTTATTTTTCTTATATCTACCCTTTATTGTCTTCTCTCCTGTTGCTGTTTTTCCTCCAATTTCATATCCTTTAATGTCTGCATTCTTTCCAGTGCCTTTAACTACATTTTCCCTCATTAGACTTAATAATGTACTTCTGTTTTTTACTGATAAAAATTCGTTGCTTTTTTTTCTTGTTAGTTGTTCTCTTTTTTTTATGCTTAAATCTATTAACTCAAACTCACTAAATATCAATGATGATGCCTCTATCATATGCATAGGAGTAACAGATATTCCGTGTCCAAATGAAAGAGTGGCAGTTTGAATTTCACCCCATGCTTCAGGAATTATAGGTCTGGATTTTTCAGATAAATCTATACTAGAAAAATTTAAAATTCCTAGTTTTTTATAGAATTGCTTAAGGTAGGTTGGCCCCAAATCTAATCCTATTCTACTAGCTCCAATGTTTGAAGATTTTATGAAAACTTCTTTGGTAGAGAGAATTCTATTTTCTGGATGATGGTCTCTTATGAAATAATTTGAAACTTTTAATGGTTTCCTGGCATCAAATAAGCTTTTAAGATTTATTCTGGATTCTTCTAAAGCCGCTGCAATAGTAAATATTTTAAACGTTGACCCCATTTCATAGACGTTTAAGGTAGCGGAGTTTCTATAACTTTCTATTTTTGGATTGATACTTATATTTGGATTAAAATCTGGAAGACTTACTAGAGATAATATCTCAAAGTTTCTTAAATCAGCTATTATCGCGGTGGCACTTTTTGCTCCTAAGTTATTATATGCCTTAAACATTTCTTCCCTAACGGCATATTGTACTCTTAGATCTAAGGCTAGTTTGATATCTTTTCCACTATTTAATATACTATCAAAAGTTTTTTCAGCTCCATAAACTCCATGATTAGAAATATTAGTGTGGCCAACAATGTGTGCAGTTAGATTTTGATGAGGGTAATACCTTCTTGTCACTGGAAAAAACTCTAATCCTGGAATACCCATACTATTAACTTCCTTTGCCAAAGGAGCTATTATATTTTTTTTAATAATTACTTCATATTTATCCGTATTGTTAAATTTATTTCTTAAACTTTCTTTGTCTAGGTTGGGCAAACTACTTAATAACTTTCTTATTGTTTCTTCTGCATTGTGGATATTCTTAGGATAAGCTTTTAGATCATATTTAATTATATTAGTAGATAGTATTCTCCCATTCCTATCTTTTATTTTGCCCCTTTCTACTTTCGGAAAAATTTCTTTATTTTCTATAATTTTAGTTTTTATGCTTTCCTTGAGGTTAATTTCAAAGATTTTAATCATAACAACTAAGCCAAATACAGAGAAAATAAAAGAGATAATAATCAACCTTTTTATGCTAGCAGAAGATGGTTTACTAAAATTTCTAAATTGAGAACGGTTGATATGATTAAAATTCATATTTTATCCATCCTCTGAAAAATTCAAAAGTTTTAATAAAAAATCCTTATCTATCAATCTTATATTTTCTAATTTAAAATATTTTGATGAAAGTTCCTCAATATTTTTTGGTGCTGATATGTACTCCCATTCAGCTCTTAGAAATCTAAGTTGATGTTTTAATTTAATATTTTCTGTTTTTACTAATGAGATTTTTTCTTCTACTTGTTCTATACGAAGGTTTAAAAATGTAAAAGCTGTTAAAATAAGAGATATAAAGGATAAAAGTATAATAATTTTTTTCATAATACTACGTATATATTCTTTCTAAAACTCTAAGTTTTGCAGATCTAGATTTTCTATTTTCTAAAATCTCATTGACCTCAGGTTTGATTGCTTTCTTTGATATTCTCTTAAAATAAACTTTTTTTTTATCTTCATTAAATGGTAGGTGTCTGTTGACATTTTTTATTTTTCCACTTAATTGATTAAATGAAATCTTTACTATTCTGTCTTCTAAGGAATGAAAGCTAACTATTGCTAATCTCGCTCCAGGCAAAAGTAGATTTTCAGCACAACTTATTAAATGCTCCAATTCATATAATTCTTTATTTATATATATTCTTAATGCCTGGAAAACTCTTGTTGCGGGATGCTTTTTCTTATTATTATTTTTTATAACCTTCTTTAAGATATCAACTAAATCAAAGGTTGTATTAATAACTTTTTTTCTTCTCTCGTTCACTATTATTTTAGCTAAGTGTCTACTTTTCTTTTCCTCTCCATATTTCCAAAATATTTCAGTTAAATCTGACTCCTTATAAGTATTTATTATTTCTTTTGCTGAAATTCCTGTTTTCGACATCCTCATATCAAGAGGACCATTGTGCATGAATGAGAATCCTCTTTGCGAATTATTGATCTGCATAGAAGATAAACCTAAGTCAGCTACTAAACCGCCTGAAATAATTTTTAGACCTTTTTTTTCTAATACAGTTTTAATATTACTGAACTTCGTTAGAATAAATTCAAACCTATTTTTATAGTCTTTTTTGACTTCATCTGCAAAAAACTTTACATCTGGGTCTCTATCTATTGATATTACTCTACAATTAGCCTTTTCTAATATTCTTTTTGTATAACCTCCAAAACCAAAGGTAGCATCTACATATGTTAGCTTATCTCTAATATTTAAACTGTTAATGGTCTCATTTATTAAAACAGGCTTATGTGATATATCATTCATTTAAAAACTTATAACTTTCTTTTTTTCATATACTCTCTTGCTTTTTTCTCATAAGACTCAAAAGATTTAGGTTCCCATATTCTAAACTTTCTTCCCATTCCTACAAATAAAGCATCAGATTGTAGCAATGCCTTTTTTCTTAAAATATCAGGAATTAGAACTCTACCTTCTTTGTCAAAGGGTAACATTGAAGAACCAAAGATTAAGGTAGCTTCATACTCATTTGCTTCTAATAGAGGATCTTGCTTATCTACCCAATCCTGATAGCTTTCTAGGTATTTTTGTGAATATGCATCTATGGAGCTGTAGTCTGAATTTTGAGCAACTATACCAGAAAAATCTTTGCCTAATAGCTTAGGCCTCCAGAGTGCAGGAACGCTTACTCTTCCTTTTTTATCTATTTTGTTTAAAAACTTTCCTACAAACTCTGTCATAATAATATATTCAAATATGGTTTTTTATAGTGTTAACATGGGAATTTATGGTCGTCAATGACACAAATAAAAAAATATTATTATGTATATTCTTTGTTCTTTTTATGTTCTTTGTTTGTTCGAAGACAGTCTGTAAGCCGGTTTCTGTAATAAGCAGTTATCCATCTAGAACTAATATTACTATTAGCTTCAAGCAACCTACCCAGACGTCAGATTGGAGCAATTATTTACGCCTCTATTTGGTCTTGCTCCCGGTGGGGTTTACCATGCCATTAATGTTACCATTAATGCGGTGGGCTCTTACCCCACCATTTCAACCTTACCCATAAAGGGCGGTATATTTTCTGTGGCACTTTCCCTAAAGTTTCCTTTGCCGGGTATTACCCGGCACCGTCGCTCCTGGAGACCGGACTTTCCTCTTTTAATATTAAAAAGCAACTGCCCGACTGTCTTCTAGTTAAGAATTTAATATTTGTTAAAAAAGTCAAGTATTTTTAATTATATCCTCAATTTTTGAGTACACTTTATTATCTATAATACCATTTATTTGCTCAGGTAGAAATCTTCTTTGAAATGCTTCTATTATGAGTTTCAGTACTAGATCAAATTCATTATTTTTTGTACAATCATATCCTATTTTTTTTAGCTTACTTTTAATTTTTAGAATTTCTTGTCCTTTGTCTCCTAATGAGAAAAAAATATTCTTATTTAAATTAATCTTAGTCGAAGGCCAATATGCAAGATTTTTTTTTGCTAGAGACTTCCAACTAAATAATTCTCCTGGATCCAACTTTCTAGTCGGAGCTATGTCAGAGTGCCCAAGTATATTTTTTATATCAATACTATATTTATAAATAATTATTCTTAAGAGTCTCTCTAAAGTCCTCATTTGAAGAGTAGAAAATTTTTTATAATTAGTTCCATGTCCTCTACTATCTAGTTCAATTCCTATAGAAGAGTTATTTAACATTTTATCTTTTCCCCAACTTGATATCCCTGCATGCCAGGCGCTTTTTTTTTCATCAACTATTTTAAAAAGAACTCCTTTTATTGAAATAAGCCAATGGCAACTAACTCCAGAGTCTCTTTCTTTAAACTTTTTTAAACAGCTTTTTAATGTTTGCATTCCAGTATAGTGAATAATTACATATTTAATTTTTTTATTATTTCTGTCCGAAAAGTTTGGAGATAGATATTCTGTAAAGTGCAATTTACTTTCTAGATTTTTTAATTTCATTATATGCTTCATTCATCATAGCCATTTTTTTATTTGCAAGCTCAACAAAGTCTTTTGGTAAACCTAATCCTTGTAACCTGTCAGGATGATACTCTTTGACGACCTTTTTATAAGTCTTAGTAATTTCTTCTATGCTATCTGTGCTTTCTACTCCTAAAACTTTGTAATAACTTACTAAGTTTTCATTTGATTTATTGCTTGAATTATTATGCACATTTTTTATGCTTTCGAATTCTTTTAAACTAAAATTAAATATATTTGAAATATCATAAATAATTTTTTCTTCATTAGGATGAAGTTTTTTGTCTGAATAAGCTATAGCAAATAAAGAATTTAGTATCTCAATTAGTAAATGTTTATCAGACTTAAATTCATCGTACAATTGAGCTGCGTAGATTTGATATCCATTAGTGTCTGTTTTTGCAGCATTAAACAAATCTGCTATATTTTTTTCATCTTCCTTGGGAAATTTAAATATCTTTTTAAAAGTTTGAATTTCATCATTAGTAACTTTCCCATCTGCTTTAGATAATTTTGCGGCAATAACTATTACTCCCGTAGCAAATATCTGTTCTTTATATTGTTTTTCTGATGAGTTATTTAAAGTTTTATTCTTCTTTTTATACCCTGAATGCATGCTAGCTTTATCCATTCCATGCCCTGCAGCCATTCCTAATATCGCACCTAAAGGTCCACCTAGTGCAAAACCAGCTGTACCTCCAATTATTTTTCCCCATATACTCAATTTAGATTCCTTAATTTTTATAGAAAGATATATATTTATTTATATACTAAATATTTAATTATTGAAAGTTAGACTAGTGAAAAAAAATTGGAATTTTATGATTGATCAAGGTGGAACCTTCACAGATATCATAGCTTTGAATCCTAAAAAAGAAGTAGTATTTCTTAAAGTGCTTTCAAGTTACAGAGAATCTAATGAATTATCTATTTTAGAAGGTATCAAAATATTAATGAAAAAAAATAAAGATCTTAAAAAGTTTCCCATAAACTCAATAAGAATAGGGACTACTATTGCTACTAATGCATTACTTGAAAGAAAAGGAGAAAAAGTTCTGCATTGTGTAACTAAAGGTTTTAAAGATAATTTTATTATAGGAGACCAAAAGAGGAATCATTTATTTAAAAGACATTTCTTGAGAAAACCAAATATATACCATAGAGTTTTAGAAATTGATGAGAGGATATCAAAAGAAGGTAAAATAATTCAAAAAATTGACGAGGAAAAGACTACTAGCTATTTGGAAAAATATTTTAATAGCGGAATTAGGTCGATATCTATAGTCTTAGTAAATAGTTTTAAATATCCCTCACATGAAAAAATTATATATAATATAGCAAAAAAAATAGGATACAAATTTATTTCATGCAGTTACTTAGTAAGCCCTACTATAAATTATACTGCGAGAGGTTACACTACTCTAATTGATGCATATTTAAATCCCATAATTAAAGAATATACAAATAATATATTTAAAAATGTTCCAGCAAAAGAAATAGCTTTTATGCAGTCAAATGGATTTCTTTGTAAAAAAAATATATTTAATGGAAAAAATGCAATTTATTCTGGTCCTGCTGGAGGTGTTAATGCAGGAATAAAAATAGCTAAAGACAATAATATAAAAAAAATTATTGGGTTTGACATGGGCGGAACTTCTTCGGATATTTGGCACTATTATGATGGTATAGAAAAAAAATTAGAAACAAGAATTTCTGATATTATAATTAAAACTCCTACTTTAAAGATTGACAGTATTGCATCTGGAGGAGGCTCTATTATTAAATATGAACATCAAAGACTAGTTGTAGGTCCAGAGAGTGCTGGATCTTTTCCTGGGCCAACATGCTACAGGAATAATGGACCTTTGACTCTTACTGATTGTAATCTAGTATTAGGAAAAATATCAGGTACTAATTTTCCTAGATATTTCGGAAAAAATAAGAATAAAAAAATATTAAAATCTCTTTCTATTAAAAAGTTCGAAAAACTATTTATAAATATTAGGAAAGATTTTCCTGAATATACCAATGTCTATCAAATTGCAGATGCTTTTATTAAAGTAGCTGTTGAAAATATGGCAAGTGCTATAAAAAAAATTTCATTACAAAAAGGATATGATATTAGAGACCATAGTTTATTGATTTTTGGATCAGCGTCTGGTCAATATTGTTGTCAAGTAGCTGATAAACTTGGTATTAAAAAAATAATTTTTCATCCTTTGTCTAGTTTATTATCAGCATATGGAACTGGAATTTCTGATCATGGAAATATTTATCAAACAAGTATAGAAAAAGAGTTTAACCTAAAGAACCTTAAAATTTCATTAAATGCTTTCAAAAATAGTATTAGAAAAGAAGAATATACCGAAAAAAAATTTATTATCAGGTTAAAATATAAAGGTTCAAATACAGTAATACAATTAAGAATTGACGATAAAGATGTAACTAAAGTTGAAAAGTCTTTTCACTTAGAACATAAAAAACAGTTCGGATTTAATTTTTTAAATCGAATCATAATAATAGACTCAATCGAACTAGAATGTTTTAAAAAGGAGAAAAAAAATATATCTTCCAAAAAAATTATTTTTTCTAATAACTTATCTCAAGAAAAAAAAAGGGTTTTCAATATATACTCTGAAAAAAAGTGGAGCAAAGTACAGAATGTAACTTTCTCAGATCTAAAAAAAGAAAAAAAAGTTAACGGTCCGGCAATATTGAATGATTTTAATACTTCTATACTAATAGAAAAAAATTGGTCTTTTAAACTTTTATCTTCTGGAGGATTAGAAATTCTAAAAAATAAAAATAAAATAAAAAGTATTAAAATACCCTCTTATAAAAAGAAACCTAATCCTGAAATTTTAGAAATTTTTAATAATTTATTTTTTTCTACTGCTGAACAAATGGGAGAAGTACTTAAAAATACCTCTCAATCAATTAATATAAAAGAAAGGTTAGATTTTAGTTGTGCTTTATTTGATAAAGAAGGAAATTTAATTGCAAATGCGCCTCACATTCCTATCCATCTAGGAGCAATGAGTGAAACAGTAAAACATTGTATCAAAGAATATAATTGTCACTTAAAGAAAGGGACAAGCCTTCTTCATAATGATCCTTATACAGGAGGAACTCATTTACCTGACCTAACTATCATTACTCCCTATCTGAGTAAAAAGAATAAAAAAGTTGAATTCTATCTAGCTAATAGAGCACATCATTCAGATATTGGCGGAATTAGTCCAGGATCTATGCCTGCTTTTTCTAAAAATATTAATGAAGAAGGTATTATCTTTAATGGTTTTCCTATTCTGGAAAATGGAAAAATAAGAGAAGAGGAGTTGATAAAAAAGTTAAAGCAAGCCAAATACCCTTCTAGAGATCCTTATTTAAATTTATCTGATATAAAAGCACAAGTTGCTGCAACTAAGAAAGGAATAATTGAAATAGAAAGGATTATCAATGATTATGGACTTATAAACGTCTTAAGTTATGTAAAATTTATTCAGAAAAATTGCACTGATATAATTAAAAAAGTAATAGAAAAATTACCTAAAGCTAAATCTATAATTCATATGGACAACGGATCTTTCATTAATCTTTCAATAGAATATAACAAGAATATTAAGAAATTAATTATTGACTTTAAAGGAAGTAGTAATCAATTACTCAATAATTTTAATACACCAATTGCTGTTACTAAATCAGTAATAATTTATTTTTTAAGAACTTTAATTAAAGAAAATATTCCACTAAATGAAGGATGTTTAAAAGATGTAGATATTAGAATTCCATCTAATTGTATGCTGAAACCTAAATTTCCCTCACCTGTTGTAGCTGGAAATGTTGAAACTTCACAATCTATTATTGATTTATTGAATGGTTCTATAAAAGTTCAAGCAGCCTGTTATGGCACTATGAATAATATAACTTTTGGCGATAAAAATTTTGGATATTATGAAACTATTTGTGGAGGTGAAGGAGCCTCTAAAAATCGTGAGGGGACTGATGCTGTTCATTGTCATATGACAAACACTAGTATAACAGATGCGGAAATTTTAGAATGGAACTATCCAGTTAGATTAAAGTCTTTTTCCATCCGAAAAAATAGCGGAGGAAAAGGTAAAAATAATGGCGGGAATGGTACAATTAGAGAAATTTATTTTTTAAAAAATTTAGATGTAACAATTCTTTCAAACAGGAGAGTCATTAAACCTTTTGGTCTTAATGGTGGAAAACCTGGCAAATTAGGAAAAAACATTATTATTAAAAAAGATAAAAAAGGCAAAAGATTAAAACATTCTTGTAATCTTAAAGTATCAAATGGAGATATAATTAGAATAGAGACTCCAGGTGGAGGTGGTTTTGGAAAACCATAATTTTTTAATTCTTGAAAAATGTTTTTTTGTATATAAACTTGCAGTATGTATAGAAACAAAATGTTTGTTTTTTTAAAAGTTACTGTAGTATCTTTGTTATTACTACTAAATAATTGTTCTTCAGTACATAATACTAATCTAATAGATAATTCAATAGAAGCTCACGATCCTTGGGAAGAATTAAATAGAGGAACTTTTGCTTTTAATTTAACTTTTGATAAATACATATTATCACCATTAGCAAAAGGTTATAGAATAATATTACCAGAGGGAGTTAGAAAAGGAGTAAGAAATTTTCTCAGCAACCTTTCTGAACCTTGGACTACTATTAACTCTGCCCTACAAGGAAACATTAATAATACAGGAAACTCAGTAGCTAGATTCTTATTAAATACTACAATTGGTTTGTTAGGATTTATAGATGTAGCAAAAGAATTTGGTTTTGAAAAACAAAAAGAAGACTTCGGGCAAACTCTTGCTACTCACGGGGCAGGAACTGGTCCTTACTTAGTAATACCTTTTTTAGGACCTAGTACCGTAAGAGATGCTATGGGAAAAGTTGTCGGGTTTGTAGGAGATCCTATAACAATTGCTCTTAAAAAAAATGATAATGATGAATGGATATGGATTGGAACTGCGTTACAAGGCCTAGATTTTAGAGAACAAAACCTAGAAAAATTTGATAATCTAAATGCAACTTCCGTAGATTTTTATGCTACACTTAGAAGTTTGTACTTAGAAAGAAGAAATAGAATGATCAGAAATCAAAGGTCTGATGATCAGGACCCGTTTCAGGATTATGACTTAGACTAGAAGGAAAGCTATGAGAATCTATTTAAAAATTTTTATGTTACCATTATTACTCCTTTTGGGAGGTAATCTGCTTGCATTAGAAAAGCAACAAGCTGAATCTTTTGTTGTAAGCATAGGAAATCAAGCAATAAAAATTTTAAAAATTCCTGTTGATGATAAAACAAAAAGGAAAACTGAATTAAGAAATTTGCTTAAAGAAAAGTTTGATATGAAATTCATATCTAAAGTAATTTTGGGAAAAGAAATATCTAAAAACATGTCTCAAGAAAAATTAGACACCTTTGCAGATATATTTGAAGTTCATATTGTAAATGTATATTCGTCACAGCTTGGGACCTATAAAGGTCAAAAGTTTACAGTTAAGAGCACAGATATTAGTAAAAAAGATGCTTTTGTCTACTCTACTATTGCCTCTCCTGAATATCCTACTACAAATATAGTCTGGCGTGTTAGAAAAAGAGATAATGTATTAAAAGTTATAGACATGCAAGTTGAAGGAGTAAGTTTATTAAGAACTAAAAAAAATGACTTTGCAATGACTCTCAATAGTAAAGGAATAGACGGTTTAATTGAAAAATTAAATAAAATGAATAATATGCCTGACTTGAAAATTCCTGGCGAATAGTTTTAAAATTATGATCATTGGTACTTTAAGAGAGGAAAATAAAGATGATGATAGAATATCGATTACTCCAGAAACTTGTGCAAAACTCGTTAAAAAAGGTTTTGAAGTCATAATTGAGAAGAATGCTGGTAATTCTTCTAATTATATTGATGAACAATATGTTAAATCAGGAGCTATAATTGAGAGTAATAAAGAGAATATTGCTAAGAAAATTGATATACTTCTAACTGTTTCATCTATACCTTCAGATAATATCATAAATTTGTTAAAGGTTAACACAATAATTATTGGAACCTTTAATCCTTATGAAAACTTTAATGAACTTCAAAAACTGCAAAAAAAAAAGTTAAGTGTTATAACCCTAGACTTCTTACCAAGAATTAGTAGAGCTCAATCAATGGATGTTTTATCTTCTCAATCTAACCTTGCAGGATACAAAGCAGTAATTGAAGCAGCTAGTTTATTTAAAAAAGCTTTGCCTATGATGATGACAGCAGCAGGAACCATAATTCCTGCTAAATGTTTGGTATTAGGAGCAGGGGTTGCAGGATTACAGGCAATAGCCACAGCAAAAAGATTAGGATGTATAGTTTCCGCTTTTGATGTCAGGCCAGAAGTAGAAGAACAAGTAAAAAGTTTAGGATCTAAATTTATAAAAGTAGATAATTTTGATGAGCAAGAGACTTCCTCTCAAGGATATGCTAAAGAAATGAGTAAGAAATATAAA
>MDTB01127787.1_pt1 | contig 17113 bp, 16 predicted proteins | sample 811161 | NCBI WGS metagenome assembly MDTB01 (sample SAMN05326650, study PRJNA326480) | marine metagenome | isolation source: seawater | place: Mediterranean Sea | collected 2009
CAACTAAAATGATTACCAATGGAAGAATTCATTCTAAAAAATTAACTTCATTTAGTTTCTTTGGACCTACTTGTGATAGCTTAGATTATATGAAGGGACCTTTTTTGTTGCCAAACAATATTAAAGAAGGTGACTACATTGAGTTAGGACAATTAGGAGCATACGGATTAACATTTAGAACAAAATTTAATGGTTTCTATTCAAATGAAATATTTGAATTACATGATAAGCCAATTATGTCTTTGTATGAAGATTCAAGTAAGGTTAATTACTTGGTTGCATAATGACAAAAAAAAATGATCCAAAAATTGGACATAATAAAAAATCATTTTTAAATAGTCCTGTCGAACATATAGACATTACTTCTTTTGATGCTCGTAAAATAATTGAAGGTATGGGTAAAATGTCTTTTACCTCTAGAGATACTGCAAATGCAGCTAAAATTTACAATGAGATGATATCAGATAAAAACTGTTCTATTTTTTTAACAATTGCAGGATCAACTTCTGCAGGAGGATGCATGAAGCTTTATTCAGATTTAATCAAATACAACATGGTAGATGCTGTAGTGGCTACAGGAGCTTCTATAATTGATATGGATTTCTTTGAGGCTTTAGGATTTAAACACTACCAAGGATCTCAATTTCAGGACGATACTGAACTTAGAAATAATTATATAGATAGAATTTATGATACTTATATAGATGAAGAAGAACTTCAGGCATGTGATCAGGCTATTTGCGATATAGCTAACTCTATGCAACCTAAAGCCTACACTTCAAGAGAATTCATTTTAGAATTAGGCAAATTCTTGAAAAAAAACGCTAAAAAAAAAGGCTCATTAATAGAAACGGCGTTTGATAATAATGTTCCTATTTTTTGCCCGGCTTTTACAGATAGTTCTGCAGGTTTCGGACTAGTCATGCATCAAGAGCAAAATCCAGATAAGCACATAACAATAGACTCCATTAGAGAAATGAGAGAATTAACAGAAATTAAAATAAAGTCTAAACAATCTGGCTTGCTCATGGTAGGCGGAGGAGTGCCTAAAAATTTTGTTCAAGATACGGTTGTTTGTGCTGAACTTATAGGTAAACAGGTAGATATGCATAAATATGCAGTTCAGATTACAGTAGCAGACACCAGAGATGGTGCTTGTAGTAGTTCGACATTAAAAGAGGCTAGCTCATGGGGGAAAGTAGACGTAGCCAAAGAGCAAATGGTTTTTGCTGAAGCTACAAGTGTTTTACCTTTAATTGCTAGTGATGCATACCACCATGAAAATTGGAAGAATAGAAAAAAAAGAAATTTTTCTCAATTATTTAAGTCTTGATGAACTACTTAAGTCAAAGAAAAGGTTTTCTGGGTTACGATGCAAATCAGAAAATAAATCATAAAGTTATTGTAGTTCCATTCGGTTTAGAAAAAACTGTTAGTTATGGAGGTGGAACAAAAAATGGACCAAAAGAAATAATCAAAGCTTCCCATCAAGTGGAATTATTTGATGAAGAATTAAATAAAGAACCATATAAAAACATTGGGGTTAAAACTCTTAAGCCATTTCTGATAAAAAAAGAAATCAAGTCTGCTTTAAATCAACTAACAAGTATCAATGAAAAAATACTATCAAGTAATAGATTTCCTTTAGTATTTGGAGGCGAACATTCTTTAACAGTAGGGTCAATTAAACCTTTTATAAAAAAACATAATGAAATAATTTTATTACATTTCGATGCTCATGCTGATTTAAGAGAGAGTTATAATGGAGAAAGATACTCACATGCCTCAGCGATAAAAAGATGTTTAGATTTCAAAAATGTAAAAGTAGTTTCTTTTGGAATAAGAAATTTATCTCAATCTGAGATGAACTTTTACAAAAATAATAAAGATAGAATAGAAATATTTTGGGGAAAAGATAAAAAAAAATGGGATTTGAGTCGTCTTAAAACTATTTTTAAAAAAAAAAATGTTTATATTACATTTGATGTTGATGCTTTTGATGCAAGTATTATGCCCGCAACAGGAACGCCTGAACCTGGGGGGTTGTTATGGGAGGATGTGCTACCAATAATAAAAAATGTGTGTCAAATTGCTAATATAATTGGCGTTGATATTAATGAGTTGGCTCCAATTAAAAATTTTGACTCTTACAATTTTCTAGTTGCAAAATTAGCATACAAAATTTTATCTTATATATTTGAATTTAGACGTTAGACTTTAAATCTGTTATTCTCCAAACAATATTTACTGAAGCACCACCTAACTTATTGTCTTTTAAAAAAGATAAATTTGCTGATTTTCTTTCTAAGAGTGTTTTGCCTAAAAAAGTTCCTAGTCCTGTTCCAGCATTTGAATTAACTTCTCTTGATTTTGATTTAATGTAAGGTTCTCCAAGAATTTCTTTTATATCTTCGGGGAATCCTGGTCCATCATCGTTTATTGAAACTTCTAAATTTTTAGAATTACTTACTACCTTTATTTCTACAGTGCTTTTGGAAAATTTTACAGCATTTCCAATAAAGTTTCTTAATCCATAAATTAGTTCTGGAGATCTTTGAAAATCAAATTTATTTTTGTCCTCAACTAAATTTAATATTAATTTTTTAGAAGAAGTTTCTTTAAAATTCTCAATAATTTCATTAAGTAATCCTTCAATTGTATTTTTAGAAAAAAATCTGTCCTCTTTTATTTGCTTTCTTGAAATTTTTTTTAATATATCACCACATCTTTTTGTTTGACTTATTAATAATTCAATATCTTTGGAATGTTCATTGCTTTTTCCTAATTCTTTTTTAAGCTCAGATGCAACAACACTTATTGTTGCCAATGGAGTGCCTAAAGAATGTGCCGCGGCCGCGGCTTGGCCTCCGAGTGACTCTAATTCGTATTCTTTGGCTATTACCTGTTGTAATTTATTTACTGCGTCCGATCTTCTTTTGCTCTCACCAGAAAATCTAATTCCAAAATAACATAAAAATATGAGACCAACAATAATAGCTAAAAAATATCCTATTAAATATAGTTTAGGAAAAATAATAGAATGATCGTGTATTCCGGGAAGAGGATAATGAAAAACTGTTAAACCAAATAAAAAAAAAATAGTCAAAATTCCTAGTATGATAGTAGTTCCCACACTCAACAATGTTGATGAAACTATAGCTGGGATAATCATTAATATTGAAAATGGATTTGAAATACCGCCAGTCAAATATAACAGAGCACTTAATTGGATTAAGTCATAAATTAAAAATATAGCTGCATTTAAATCTTTTAAAAGAATAGTTTTAATACCAAACTGTAAATATAAGTTTGTTAAAAAACCTAGAAATAAGACTGAGAGAGTTATTATAATTGGAAAATCTAACTTTAGGTAAAAGTAGACTAAACTAATTGCAGTAAACTGGCCGATTATTGCAATCCATCTTAAAATTACTAGGGTTTTTCTGTCTAAATGTAAATTTTCTTCTAACCTAAAAAGAGTAGAAAAATTCATTTTAAACGTTAAATATCAAGGTTAGTAACATCCAGAGCGTTACTTGTAATAAACTCTTTTCTTGGAGCAACTTCATCTCCCATTAAAACTTTAATCATTTTTTGATCTTCTTTAGATTTTTCTTTCGTTCCTTTAGAATATTGAATTCTTAGCATTGTTCTATTATCTGGATTTAATGTCGTTTCCCACAACTCTTCTGGGTTCATCTCTCCTAATCCTTTAAATCTTTGAATTGAAAGCTTTTCTCTTTGATTTTGCATAAATTTTTTATATTCGCTAGAATCTTTCTTCAATTTTTTAGAATTTTTTTCTGCAACTTTAAAGATGTAGTCTTCAAGCGTTTTTTCGTCTTTAATATAAACACTCTTGTTAGCTTTTGTTACTTTAAACAGCGGTGGTTGTGCTAAATATATATGTCCATTTTCAATTAGCTGATTAAAAGGATAATTATTAAAAAAAGTAAGTAATAATGTTCTTATATGAGATCCATCAACATCGGCATCTGTCATAATAATAATTTTATCATATCTTAAATTTTCGATATTAAAATCTTTGGAACCAGTGCCTAAAGCATTAATTAACGTTACAATCTCACTAGATGACATCATTTTTGCTAGAGCTTTCGTGCTTTCATCTGTGCCATTTGATTTTACATTCACATAAGTATTCAAAATCTTTCCTCTTAAAGGTAATACAGCTTGATATTCTCTAATTCTGCCTTGTTTAGCAGAACCTCCAGCGGAATCTCCCTCGACTATAAATAATTCTGTGCCTTCTCTTTTTTGTATTTGACAATCAGCTAATTTACCCGGTAGTCCTGTTAATTCAAATGTTCCTTTTCTTCTAACACTATCTCTAGCTTTTCTTGCTACATCTCTTGCCAATGCTGCTTGAGTAATTTTTTCTAATATTGTTCTTGCAACTGACGGATTTTGGTCAAACCATGTTGAAACTTTATCATTTATTATACTTTCAACTATTAATCTAATTTCTGAAGAAACAAGTTTATCTTTTGTTTGAGAAGAAAATTTTGGATCTGCCATTTTTATAGATAGAACTGCTGTTAACCCCTCTTTTATATCTTCTCCAGATAAAGTAATTTTATTCTTTTTATTATTTCTCTCATTTGAATATCTGTTGATTACTCTTGTGAGCGCGCTTCTAAATCCTAGTAGGTGGGTTCCTCCATCTTTTTGGGAAATATTGTTTGTAAAAGGAAGAACTTCTTCTCCGTACCCAGCATTCCACTCAATAGAGCATTCAACAACTACATCGTTTTTTGCAGCAGTAACATAAATTGGTTTTTTAAATACTTCTTTTTCATTTTTATTTACTAAAATTGGTTTTTTCTTATTTATATGCCTTACAAATTCCATGATACCACCATCATATTTATGGACAAATTCACTGTCTTTTTTTGATGTTTTATCACTAAGAGTAATGCAAATACCTTTATTTAAGAAAGCTAATTCTCTTATTCTTTTTTCTAAAATTGACGCGCTAAACTTAGTCGAAGAAAAAATCTTTTTTGAAGGTAAAAAATTAATTCTGCTGCCTCTTTTTTTTGTTTTTCCAATTTCTTTTAGTTTTTTAATAGCATTCCCATTGTTAAAAGTAATAGAATATTCTTTTCCATCTCGATAAATATTTAAATCTAATTTTTCAGATAAAGCATTTACTACAGATACTCCAACTCCGTGTAATCCACCTGAAACTTTATATGAGTCATGATCAAACTTTCCACCTGCATGTAATTGAGTCATAATTACTTCTGCAGCAGAAACTTTTTCTGATTTGTGAATATCGACTGGTATACCTCTGCCATCATCCTCAACAGTTACAGAATTATCCTTATTCATAACAACGTAAATATTATTACAATAACCAGCTAGAGCTTCGTCTATGGCATTATCTATTACTTCAAAAACCATATGATGTAGCCCTGAGCCATCATCCGTGTCTCCAATATACATTCCTGGTCTTTTTCTTACAGCGTCTAAACCTTTCAAAACTTTGATTGAATCCGCCCCGTAAGATTGATTAGGATTTGAAACAGAATTTTTTGACATTTATTATGTTAGTTGTGTTTGTGCTGGATATCTCTTTATACCATTATTTTTTACTAATATAAAATGATTGCTCAAGTTCAGTGCTCAAAATGATTTAAATTCAAGGCTTTTAGCTTGAAAAAAAAAATTCTTCTCTTAAAAACAAATAATTTAGATTTTCATAGGCATAATAACATAATAACTGTTTTTATCAGCCTCATCCTCTATGAGCACAGGAGATATAGAGTCTTTTAATCTCATTTTGAGATTTTTTCCCTCTATTTCTGAAGCAATATCCGTAAGATATTTTGAATTAAAACTTATATTTAGTGTATCTGAGCTAAAATTAGCTTTGATAACTTCATTTCCATCTCCAGAGTTTGCGCTATTTACAGATAATTGAATATTTTCTTTATTAATAACTAATTTTACTCCTTCTTTTCTATCTAATGAGACGCTAGCTACTCTCTCAATAGAATTAATAAAATCTTTAGTAGAAACCATTAAAGATTTTTCATTATTAGCTGGAACGACCTTTTTATAATCAGGAAATTTACCGTCAATAATTTTAGAAACAAGTTTCATATTTCCTATGACAAATTTTATTTTGTTTTCACTTGTTTGCATAGACAATTTTTGATTAGAGTCAGACAATATTGCACAAATTTGGAAAACAGTTTTTCTTGGTAATATTAAAGATGAAAAGTTTCCAGATTTTACCTCTAAACTGCTTGACGAAAGTCTATGACTATCTGTTGCTACTCCTGTCAAAAATGTTCTTCCATGGGCTTCTGTTAAATGTAAAAAAACACCATTCAAATAATGTCTAGTATCATCATTGGAAATTGCGATTTTAGTCTTATTTAAAAGTTTTAAAAATCTATCATTTGGGAGTGGAATTTCTTCACCCTCAAATTCATCGCCAAAAGTTGGAAAATTGTCTGTTGGTAAACAAAGTAAGTTAAAATCAGCATTTTCACTCTTTAAACTCAGTTTATTTTCTGATTTAAGATCAAAATTTAATTCTGAGTCAGAGGAAATTTTTCTTAAAATATCGTAGAGAATAGCAGCTGAGGTAGTGGTGCTACCTTCTTTTAAAATTTTTACTTCATTAATCTCATCATAAAAAACTATATCTAAATCAGTTGCAACTATTGATAATTTATTATCTTTTAATTGCAATAAAACGTTTGAAAGAATTGGAAGAGTATTTTTTTTTTCAACTATACCTTGTACAAAATTGAGTGATTTTAATAAAATGTCTCTTTTAACAATAAACTGCATTTCTGTTACTGTTCCAGTAAAAGACTTTTAATTTGATTTATATGTTTTTTCATTTCATCATCCTGCTCTGATAATCTCGTAATCGTTTTTACAGCATGGATTACAGTAGTGTGATCTCTGTTTGCAAATCTTCTTCCAATCTCTGGGAGAGATCTAGTAGTTAACTTTTTTGCTAAATACATAGCAATTTGTCTTGGTCTAGCCAAGGGTCTGGATCTCCTCTGAGATAACATTTCATTTAAAGAAATATTAAAATAATTTGAAACTATATTTTGTATTTTATCAACCGTAACTACTTTGACTTGACTAAAGACATCTTTCAAAATACTTTTACAATCACTTATTGTTAAAACTTTGTTATGTACTCTGCTAAAAGCTATTAAACGATTTAAAATTCCTATTACTTCTCTAATATTAGTTTTACTTTCATGAGCAATAAAATTTATAACATCGTCACTTAAGTCTATATTCTCTTTAAATTGACTCTGTATATCTTGGATTTTATTTTTAATTATCTTTATCTTTAATTCTAAATCGGGAGTATCTATATCTACCACTAAACCTCCGGCTAATCTTGATTTAATTCTATCTTGCACTCTATCTAATTTCATGGGCGTTCTATCAGCAGAGATTATAATTTGAGAACCTTTATCCATTAAACTATTAAATGTATGAAAAAACTCTTCTTGTAAGCTTTCTTTTCCTCTAATAAATTGAATATCATCAATAATAAATACTGAAGATTTCCTAAAAAAATCTTTAAAGTTTACCATATCATTTTTTTTAATTGATTTTATAAAATGATACATAAAGCGCTCTGCAGATATAAACATAACATTGTTTTCATCTTGAAGCTCTAAACCAATGGCATTTAGCAAATGAGTTTTTCCAAGTCCTACTCCACCACAAATATATAAAGGATTATATCTTGATAAGTGTTCACAAACCTTTTTAGAATACGATAAGGCTATATCATTACTTTTGCCTTGAATAAAATTATTAAAATTTAAATTTGGATTAAGCCTGTTATAATTTAGAATTGAGTCTTTAATTTCTGTAACTTTATTGATTTCGTCTATCTTTATGAACTCTTGATTGCTTTTATTTGTTTCTATAATCTTAAATTCTATTCTGTTCAGGCTTAGTTTAAAACTCTTCACTTGTTCTAAAATTTTATCTAAATATCTAGATACTATCCAATCCCTAAAAAACCTTGTTGGTACACCAAGTACTAAATAATCATTATATTCTTTTTCTAAGCTTATTTTAGATAGCCAACTTGTATAAATTTCAGTTCCGAACGATACTTTAAAAGCTCCTTGAATATCGTCCCAGTTTAATGTTTTTTCCTCTTCAGAAACATAAACTTTTTGTTTTTTTATATTATTTTTGTCCATGTAATTATTTACTTAAAGAGTTTCCTTTAAAACCTTTTTTCAAAAGATTTGCAAGTAGCTGTAGGTTGTAATGTAAAAAAAACTTTGCTCGGTTGTAACATTAACGTAATGATAGAAAAATATAATTTAATTAAGTTACAACTTTTAAAAGAAAAATTGTTATAGCCTTATAATATAATAAAACTAAATGTAGTTTTTTTTTATGTGATGAAACTACTTGTTGAAGTCTAAAGATTAAATCTTTTTTGAAATTCTAGAAATTTTTCTAGATGCCGTTTTTTTACTAATAACTCCAGATTTAGCAACCTGCATTAGAATTGATTGAAATTTTGAGAAATATTTCTTTGCTTTGTCTTTATCTTTGGATTTTATTAACAAATCCATATGTTTGATTGAATTTTTATATTTACTCTTTCTAATTCTATTAATTTGAGTTTGCTTATTAACCCTTCGAACTCTTCTAATTGCTGATTTTGTATTTGGCATATTTTTTCAAATGTATATATGCCGGTATAATAATGGTCAACTTTATTATTTTTGACAAATTGAGCAAAAAAAACTTGCTCTATTAGAAATAACAATTTTATTTATTATCCCTTTGCAGCTAGAAATATCACATTTAGAACCTTTTTTTCCGTAAACATTAAAGTGTTGTTGAAACATCCCTTTTTGTCCTAAGCTGTCTGAAAAATTTTTAATTGAGGATCCTCCAAAAAAAATTGCTTTTTTTAACACTTTTTTAATAATTTTAGTAATTGTCTTAATTTCATTATTAGTTAATCTGTTAATTTTTCTATTTGGTTTAATTTTACTTAAAAAAAGAATTTCATTTACATAAATATTTCCTAGGCCAGAAATAAATTTTTGATCCATCAATAAGTCTTTTATTGTTTTTTTCTTATTTAACAAATAGTTTTCAAAATATTTTAAATTGAAGTTATTACTTAATGGTTCTGGACCAAGTGTTTTTAAGAACTTTAAATTATCTATTTTCTTTGATTGAAAAATTTTTATAAATCCAAATTTTCTAATATCATTGTAAATAAGCTTTAAATCATTTCGAAAAAAAAAGGTTACTCGATCATGTTTATTATTAAGACTTTCAATTTTATAATAAAAACTTGTTTTTTTCCTTAATTTATTTTTATTTAATAATAAAAATTTACCCGTCATTCCAAGATGAACTACCATGCTTAAACTTTTATTGAAATAAAATATCAAATATTTAGATCTTCTTTTTATTTTTAATATTCGTAGTCCAACAATCTTATTAATATCGTATTTTTTTAGTTTATATCTTAAATTTCCATCATGAATTTTAACACTTTTTACAACTAAATTGTTAATCTCGTTCTGTAGAGACTGTTTAACAACTTCAACTTCTGGTAATTCTGGCATATAATTTATTTATGAAAAACACTATTCAAGATAAAACCAAACTAGTCAATTCTGTATTTCAAAAAGTGCATAAAAAATATGACTTAATGAACGACATTATGTCATTAGGTATTCATCGTATTTGGAAAAATAAATTATTAGATTGGATGAATCCGCATCCAAACAGTTCACTTATTGATGTTGCTTCCGGAACAGGTGATATAGCTAAACGTTTTTCAAAGAGGATGAATAATTCAGTAAAGATTTATTGTGTAGAACCTAATGAAGAAATGTACTCGGTCGGAAAATCAAATTTACAAAACTATAAAAATATTAGTTGGCATAAAGCTTCGGCAGAAAAATTACCTTTTAAAGAAAACTTTTTTGATTTTTATACTATAAGTTATGGCATAAGAAATGTTTCAAATATAAACTTAGTTTTACAGGAAGCTTTGAGAGTTCTTAAGCCTGGAGGAAGATTGATGTGTTTAGAATTTTCAAAAATTAATAATGAAATCTTTAATTCATTCTATAAAAAATATTCTGAAATTATTCCTTTTATGGGAAAATATGTTGTTGGTACATCACAACCTTATAATTATTTAATAAAAAGTATAAATGAATTCTATAATCAGGAACAATTGTTAGATTTATTTAAAAAAAACGGATTTTCAAATGTCGAATACAGAAACCTTTCTAATGGCATTTCTGCTATACATTCCGGATGGAAGATTTAAATGTTTAATAGAGTTTTTCAATTATTTAAGATAGCGAGAAAGTTATCCACTTCAGGTGCTATAGATACTATTAATCAAATATATAATTTACCTCTTATAATAAATTTTTTTTTTAACGTTATGTCTATTGGTTCTTCAAAAAAAAATTTTAAAGAACAAAAAACATCTGGTGAAAAACTTTGTATAGCCCTTGAGGGAATGGGTACAACTTTTATTAAACTAGGCCAATTTCTTGCAACTAGACCAGATATAATTGGAGAAGATTTAGCAAAAGATTTAGAAAAATTACAAGATAAGCTTCCTGCTTTTGATACATATGAGGCAAAAAAAATAATTAAAAAAGAGGTTGGAGATATACAGTTTAAAAATATTTTAGAATTGAGTGAGCCTATCGCTGCAGCTTCTATAGCTCAAGTTCATATAGCAAAAATTAAAAACGAAAATCAAAACAGAGAAGTTGCTATTAAGATTTTGCGTCCTAATATAGAAAAGTTATTTAATGAAGAGCTAGATGCTTTAATGTTGTTTGCTTATATTATTGAAAATACTATTTCAAAAGCAAAAAGATTAAAACTTGTTGAAGTAGTTTGCTTATTACGTGAAATTACAAATATTGAAATGGATTTACGTTTTGAGGCTGCTGCAGCTAATGAACTATATGAAAATACAAAAAATGATAAAGGTTTTAATGTTCCCTTAATATATTGGAATTATACATCAAAAAAAATTTTAACTTTGGATAAAGTAGATGGAATTTCAATAAGAGAACATGAAAAAATAAAAGAATTAGGAATAGATTTAAAATTTTTAGCAGAAAATTTAATACAGCATTTTTTAAAACAAGCAGTTCATGATGGTTTTTTTCATGGCGACATGCACCAAGGAAATTTATTTGTAGATAAACAGGGTAATATAATACCCGTAGATTTTGGTATCATGGGCAGACTAGACAAAAATAACAGAAAGTTTTTAGCACAAATTCTTTATGGTTTTATACAGAGAGACTATAAAAAAGTCGCTGAAGTACATTTTCAAGCTGGCCTTGTTCCTCAAGATGCCTCGAAAGAAGAATTTGCTCAAGCTTTAAGATCTGTAGGAGAACCAATATTTGGTCAATCTATAAAAGATATTTCGGGTGGAAATTTATTAGCTCAACTTTTTGAGATCACAGAAAAATTTAATATGCCTACTCAAACGCCTTTACTAATTTTACAAAAAACAATGGTAGTTGTAGAAGGTGTAGCTAGAAAGTTATATCCTGAAACTAATATATGGGAAGTATCTAGGCCTGTTTTAGAGGACTGGTTAAAAAGTGTAAAAGGTCCTAAAAATACATTGGATACTGCAATAAATACTTCTACAGAAATCTTAAAAAGAATTCCTGATATTCCAGATTTTATGGATAAAGCGAATTATGCCCTCCAATTAATGGCTGAAGGAAAACTAAATTTAGGAATAGGAAGTAACAAGAACCTAGAGATAGAGCAAATGAAATTAAGAAATTTTAGAAATAATTTGATTATTGGTTTTTTTGGTATTGTAATTACTATTCTATTAGTATTTTAATTAAGTAATGACATTAAAAAATAAAAAAATATTAATGATAATAGGTGGAGGTATTTCTGCTTATAAGTCTCTTGATCTTATAAGATTATTAAGAAAAAATAATGTAAGTGTTAAAGCTATTTTAACTAAGAGCGGCAAAGAATTTGTTACTCCCCTTTCAATAACAGCTTTAACGAAAAATAAAACTTTTGAGGATGTTTTTGACAAAAATAGTGAAGCTGAAATTGATCATATAGCTTTATCTAGATGGGCAGATCTTATTATCGTTTTACCAACAACCGCAAATTTTATGACTAAGTTAAGCTTAGGAAAAGCAGAAGATTTAGCAACAACAGTTTTGCTTGCTTCTAATAAAGATATTCTTTTAGTTCCAGCCATGAATGTGAGAATGTGGTTGCATAAAGCTACTCAAAATAATTTGAAAATTTTACTAGATTATGGATATTATTTTATTGGTCCGGAAAAAGGTGAAATGGCATGTGGAGAATTTGGAGAAGGAAAAATGTCAAGTCCGAGACAAATTTATTCTTATCTCAAAAATTATTTTGACCAAAAGAATTTAATTAAAAATAAAAATTTTAAAGCTTTAGTAACTACTGGTCCTACCAGAGAATATCTAGATCCTATAAGATATATTTCAAATGAGTCAAGTGGTAAACAAGGATATGAAGTTGCTTTAGCATTAAAAAAGTTAGGGATTAAAACTAAATTAATAACTGGTCCATCAAATCTAAACTATTCAAAAGATTTAAAAGTTAAAAAGATTGTTTCAGCGTTAGAGATGATGAATGAAGTTAAAAAATCTCTACCAGTCGATATAGCAGTATGTGCAGCAGCTGTTTCTGATTTTAAGCCAATTCATAAAAACAATGTTAAAATAAAAAAGTACAACTCAAATTTTAATAACGTGCTACTAGAAAAAAATCAGGATATTTTGGAGTATTTAGCTAAAAGTAATAAATCTAGGCCTAAAATAGTGGTTGGTTTTTCTGCGGAAACAGAAAATGTTATTCAAAATTCAAAAAAAAAAATTAAAGAAAAATACTGTGATTTTATTATAGCTAATGATGTATCGAAAAAAAACTATGGTTTTAATTCTGAATATAACAAAGTTACAATTATAGATAAAAAGGGTAAAATTAAATCAATTTCAAGAAATAAAAAAAGTTATATTGCTAGTACAATAGCTAAAATTATATTGGATAAGCTTTTAACGAATGACAAGAATATTAATTAAGAAACTTTCAAAGAGCGTTGATTTGCCAAAATATGAAACTAGCGGATCATCTGGCATGGATTTAGCCGCAAATATTGAGACAGATATTAACATTGATCCTGGAAAGACAGCAATAGTTCCTACGGGCTTTGCATTATCAATACCTAAAGGATTTGAAGTACAAATCAGACCAAGATCAGGTTTAGCCGCTAAACAAAAAATTAGTGTTTTAAATACACCTGGAACAATCGATGCTGATTATAGAGGTGAGATTAAAGTAATACTAATCAATCTTGGAAATGAGACTTTTAAAATTGAAAAAGGATTACGTATTGCTCAAATGGTGGTTTGTCCAGTAGTCCAAGCCCAACTTCAAGAAGTAGATGACCTAGAAGAAACAAAACGAGGTAAAGGCGGATTTGGATCAACTGGAACTAAATGATTTAAAATGAAAATCAATACCGATCAATTTAAAAGATTTGAAAAACAAATTATTTTAAAAAAAATTGGCGTTGCTGGGCAAAAAAAAATATTTTCTGCTAATGCTATAATCATAGGCCTTGGTGGTTTAGGATGTCCATTGCTTACCTATCTATCATCTTCGGGGGTAGGAAAGATAGGTATTGTTGATTTTGATAAAGTTGAAATTTCGAATTTAAATAGACAAACCTTATTTAATCCTGAAGACATTGGTAAATTTAAAGTATATCAAGCAAAAAAAGCTATTAAAAAAAATAATAGAAAAATTAAAATTATTCCCTTTAATAAAAATTTAACGTCAAAAAATATTAACAAAATCCTAAAAGATTTTAACATCATATGTGATGGAACCGATAATTACAAAACAAGATATTTAATTAACGATTATTGTAAGAAAAATCAAAAGATACTTATTTCATCTGCTATAAGTAAATTCGATGGCCAACTCATGAAATTCAATTTTAAAAAAAAGGGTCCTTGTTACAGATGTTTTATGCCAAATCCTCCTAACTTTGAGAATAATTGTCAAACAGAAGGAATTTTTTCGCCAGTAGCAGGCATTATGGGATCTTTGCAAGCTAATGAAGTTTTAAAGTCTGTTTTAAAAACAAAAAATGATCTCTCAAATCATATTCTTATATTTGACTCTTTAAAGACTGAGTTCAGAAAAGCCAAAATATCTATCAACCCAAAATGTATAAATAAATGCTAAGAATAGTTTTTATTATTTTTAGTGTTTTCTTTGCTGAAAAGTCTAGTTTTTCCCAAGATGAATATTTTTTAACTTTACGATATGAAAAAGTAAATCTAAGACAAGGGCCTTCTCAAAAATATCCTGTGAAAATTATTTACAAAAAAAAGTTTTTACCTGTTTTGATTCAAGATCAGTCTGATAATTTTCGAAAAATAAGAGACCATGAGAATAATACTGGATGGATACATATTTCACAACTTTCTAAAAAAAAAGCAGCAATTGTAATTGATGAAAAATTGATAATGTTTAAAAACCCTACAATTTATTCAAAACCAATAGCTATTCTTAAAAGAGGCCGGCTTACTAAAATTATAAAATGTAAAAAGATATGGTGTAAAGCTAAATCAGGTAAATACAAGGGTTGGTTAAAAAAAGACAGTTTATGGGGATTACTTTAATTTCTCATTTTAGATGCCCAGAATTTATCTAGTAAAAAATACCAGACAGCATTTGCTAATGGCTCAACAATGGCATCAGTTAATGCTACTCTGAAGGAAACATCAGAAATAGAAATCAAAACAACAATTGCAATCGCAAAATGACCAATTGTATAAATTATTGTTCTTAGTATTGATCCTTTATTATTTCTATAAATATTTTTTGTTACAGAAAATAGTCCCTGAGTAAATTCGGTCATTTAATTTACGTCTCTTCTTGGATCTTTTATCTTTTTCACTTTATCTAGTATTCCAGATATTTTTGCAGTTATATATATTACATAAACAAGAGCAAATCCCAAAGCCATTGTAGATAAAATAGTATATATTGCTGCAAGTATTCTTTCTTCAAACCAATTTTCTACTCCTGAATTAGAATGGTATAAAATATTCCAAAATAAAACAAAGCTAATTTCGTAAATTAATATTAATTTAAACATTCTAAAATAATTGGTAGTTAATTAATCTTTACCTATCGGCATTCATTACTTTTGTCCATACTGCAACAAAATCTCTAATAAACTTTTCTCTATTATCGTCTTGTGCATACACCTCGGAGTAAGATCTAAGAATTGAATTTGATCCAAAAACTAAATCAACTCTAGTTGCTGTAAATTTTGTCTTTTTTGATTTTCTATCTATAATCTCATAAAGATCTTTGCCTATAGGTTTCCAAATAAATTTCATATCTGTCAAATTTACAAAGAAATCATTTGTTAAGACCCCGGGTTTATTAGTAAATACACCGTGTTTTGAGTTACCGTGGTTTGTATTTAAAACTCGCATCCCACCAATCAATACTGTCATTTCTTTTGCAGACAAGTTCATTAAAGATGCTCTGTCTAACATCATTTCCTCTGAACTAACTGCATATTCTTCTTTTACCCAATTTCTAAATGCATCATGTAGGGGTTCTAATACTTTAAAAGAGTCAATATCGGTCTGATCTTGAGTAGCATCTCCTCTTCCAGGAAGAAAAGGCACATTAATTTTCATCCCCGCTTTTTTAACGGATTTTTCTAAGCCAACATTTCCTGCCAAGACAATAATATCTGCTACGCTAGCCTTTACTTTTTTAGCTATTTTTTCTAATTTGCCCAAAACTTTCTTTAATCTAACGGGCTCATTTGCTTGCCAATTTTTTTGAGGTAATAAACGAATTCTTGATCCATTTGCTCCACCTCTCTTGTCAGTCCTTCTGTAAGTTCTTGCGCTATCCCAAGCTGTGCTAATTAAATCTGAGTTATTTAAACCTGTAGCCTCAATTAATTTTTTGGCTTTAGTGATACTAAAACCTTTTTTTCCTAAAGGAACTGGATCTTGCCAAATTAAATCTTCTTTAGGTGCATCAGGTCCAATGTAATATTTTTTTGCTCCCATATCTCTATGGGTCAACTTAAACCATGCTCGTGTAAAGGAATCAGCCATATATTTATGATCTTTTCTGAACTCTTCAGAAATTTTTCTATAGCTAGGGTCCATTTTCATAGCCATATCAGCATCGGTCATAATTGGGTTTCTTTTGATTGATGGGTCTCCTAAATCAACAGGCTTATCTTCTTCTCTCATATTAATTGGTTCCCACTGATTAGCTCCAGCTGGACTCTTCTTTAACTCCCATTCATAATCTAATAAAAGTTTTAAATAAGTGTCGTCCCATTTGTTTGGATGCGTTGTCCAAGCTCCTTGAATACCACTTGTTACTTGATTAACTCCTAGTCCTCCTCCATTTTTTCGATTCCATCCAAATCCTTGTTCATGAATTTCACCTGCTTCAGGTTCTGGTCCTAATAAAGACGCATCACCATTACCGTGGGCTCTTCCTACTGAATGACCACCAACTGTTAATGCGCATGTTTCTTCATCGTTCATAGCCATTCTACCAAAAGTTTCTCTTACATCGTGAGCAGTTCTTAAAGGATCAGGTTTGCCATCCACACCTTCTGGATTGACATAAATTAAACCCATAACCACTGCTGCTAAAGGGTTAGCTAATGATTTACGGTTTCCATTATTTGAATATCTTTTATCTTGAAGCCATTCTTTTTCTGAACCCCAGTACACATCTTTTTCTGGATGCCATATGTCTTCTCTTCCAAAAGAGAACCCATACATTTTTAATCCCATAGACTCGTAAGCCATATTTCCAGCTAATATCATCAAATCAGCCCAGCTTATTTTATTCCCATATTTTTTTTTAATTGGCCAAAGTAATCTTCTTGCTTTATCCAAATTGGTATTGTCTGGCCAAGAGTTAAGAGGGGCAAATCTATGGTTTCCTGTTCCACTTCCGCCTCGACCATCTGCAATTCTATAAGTGCCGG
>MDTB01184027.1_pt1 | contig 17113 bp, 16 predicted proteins | sample 811161 | NCBI WGS metagenome assembly MDTB01 (sample SAMN05326650, study PRJNA326480) | marine metagenome | isolation source: seawater | place: Mediterranean Sea | collected 2009
TCGAGCATATAATAAGTCTCGATTGAAAGCCGGAAACAGCTCAGGATTCATGGCCATATGCACATTGGCCGGATATACCGCGATCAGCAGTGCCATCAAGCATAAACCAGATAAAGGCCGCAAACATCCCAACATCAAACTCAAACCACCAATGATCTCAAATGCACCGCTTATGAGCACCAACTCCAAATGGGCAGGGACATATGGCGGCATTATGCTAACGTAAAAATCGGTTCTCAAAAAGTGATCAATGCCGACTGCCACAAAACAGAGAGCCAAGGTCACCAAGGCGAAGCGCCGTGCTAAGCTGTCCGGAAAATCCAGTTGAAATACCATATGTCTAACCACTAACGTTTTCACCCGTTTCAGCGAATTAGCTGCTTCGGCTACATGAGGGTGGTGCTTCCATATAATTTACGAAGCTCCCTTGATACTCTCTTTTGCTCCTCAGGGATATCAAAACCGCGACAGAAGCCATTGTTCCATTGTCCAAATCGCTCAAAATCAGGATCACCTACATTGACAAGAGATTCCCACACTATTGTGCATCTTTCAAGATCTGAAGCCGTTGGATTGGCGATCAAAAGATCAAGCAAAGAGTCGATGCTATGTTCTTCCGTCAGAATTCTCATATCCTCGGCTTTATCTAAGACTAAATAATTCTTTTGTTGATCTGTAAACTTTGGCCAACCAATGGGAAGACTGATTGATGGGTCTGAGAAATGAGCAAAGCTTCCCCAAGTCGACATCATGGTTTTTTCCATTTCATCGCGAAGTTCGCCCACTGGATAAATATATTTGCCTATTGGGCCGTATTTGTAAACCCCGGTTAAAAACGCTATCTCAGTAGCATGGGCGGCCCCAATCAATTCTGGAAAATCAGCAAAAAAGGTCTGTTCTTGGTCATCCCAGTCAAATCGATATGAGAACAAGGCATCGTTTCCAGCTAATTCCAAGTTTGATAAAACCTGGTCAACGCCCCGAATCTTCCAAGCATGGGACCTTACTTCCACCCAGAGTCTGTATAAATCTGGATCTCTTATCCTGAGAGCAGCCGGAAACAAGCGAGTAAATGGGTACGATTCCTCCACAAAATAACGGTGCAGCCCCAGCCAAAGTGTTAATTCGTCTCTAGTGGCGCCCGCAATCACTGGCACGTTTTTGGCATACTTTTTATCGGCTAAAGCTTCATGCAAACCTTCCAATGGGATTACGATTCCGTCAGCAGTTGTTAAAGGTAAGGAATCGTCCTCATCATGATTGGCATACAATTCAAAAAGATCTTTTGTGTCAAGCCCTTTGAGTAATTTGTTAAGATCATCCAGCGGCATACTATCTTGCCCTCGAGTTTCATTTGTATGAGAGGACAGATATTCATTGACCATTCTCCATGAACCTCTGCGAATTAGGCTATCAGTATCGCCATGATCATAAGCTCTTTCTAAACTGGTGCTGGTAGAGAACCCCGACTGCACAATCGCTTTATGAAAAAGGTTTTTTGCTAGCGGAGATGCAAGCAGCGCTAAAACATTATGCCCTCCGGCGGATTCACCAAAAATTGTAATATTGTCTTTCGCCCCGCCAAATTCGCTAATGTTGTCTCTTACCCATGTAAGGGCTTGAATAATGTCCAAGGTGCCATAGTTAGAACTTGCATCCAATCCTTCTTGAGCGCCTTGTATAGCGGGGTGCGTAAACCAACCGAGAGCGCCAAGCCTATAGTTAATAGTGACCACTATCACGTTTTCCGTTGCCACTAGACGCGAGAAATCATACCAATTCTTGCTCCCAATCACATTTCCACCACCGTGAATCCAGAACATCACGGGAATGTCGCCATCATTTGTTTTTAACGGCGCTCGTATGTCTAAGTACAGACAATCTTCTGTGCCGACGATTCCTGTTCCTTCCACACCTCCATAGGAGCTGGACTCCTGAACACATGCAGTCATTTCACGTTGAGGAATGATGGTTCCTGGCCTTGAAATTTTTCGGGGAGCCCTCCATCGATACTCCCTGACTGGTGCTTGGGCATAAGGAATGTCAAGCCACTCTAAAACAGGTTCATCACTCGATTTAGAATGATAACCAACAGCAAATCCGCTCTCCGTAGAAACCCAAACAGCTTCTCTATCTGCATGAGATTTCTCGTCAACTAACACGCACGATTGCAATAAACAAAAGCCTAAGACTGTCAGAATTAATCTTTTAATTTTACTGGCAAACATATTTTCCTCAGATAAAATTTTGCTTAAATCCACCACTCTGGTGTTTAAAACCCGTTGCCATTTTATTTACGATCCTCGCTGTGACAGGGACTTCTCGACTGGTCAATTTTGTTACAATACGTTTAGCGAAATAGGCTGACAAAAGTGTCCTAAATTTGGCAGAATAACAATAGCTATTAAATTGAGTGGAAGGCCTGTGATGAAAAAAATTAACCATACTCTTGACCTCGAAATTAAAGGTCTATCGAGCCAATTTATTGGGGGCAAATGGGAACGATCTAATACCGTTATGCAACCCGTCATATCACCGTCGACTGAGCAAATCTTAACACATGTGAGCAAACCAACAATAGAAGACGCTAACAAAGCTGTAAATTACGCCCGTGATGCCTTTGACTCTGGGCCATGGCCAAGATTAAATGTCGCAGAACGCATTTCATTCTGTAAGCGTCTTTGTGACGCAATGGAGGCAAGACTTTCCGACTTAAATAGAGCTTGGGCCCTCGAATCAGGTGCAACTATTAGTCACGGTGAAATTATAAATGACTTCGTCGGTGTAGCTGTCTGGAGACAAATGCTTAAGACTGCTGCTGATATTCAATGGGAGGAACAGCGCGATGACGCTATCTTGTTTCGAGAGCCAATTGGCACTGTATTATCCATAATGACATTTAATGGTCCTATCGTCTTAATGGGTATGAAAATTATCCCAGCTCTTTTGGCCGGTTGCACAGTGATTGGAAAGCATGCGCCGGAATCACAGCTCACCTCACGCTTACTTTGTGAAGCCATTGAAGAGGCAGAATTGCCACCAGGTGTGCTTTCGCTTATAGCAGCCGAAACCAAAGTCACGCAGCATCTAGTTGCTCACCCTATGATCGATATGGTATCTCTGACAGGGGGTACAACTGTAGGAATTGAAGTTGTTAAAAATACTGCCGACAGGCTCGCAAGAACAAGCCTTGAGCTGGGCGGCAAATCACCTGCAATCATTCTTGAGGACGCAAATATCGAGGATGTGCTGACTACGCTTGTCCCCGGAAGCACAGCCTTTATGGGGCAAGTCTGTGTTAATCTATCCAGAGTGCTTGCCCCCAAAACGCGATACAATGAAATAGTGGAAGCTTTGGCCGAGCAATATAAAAAGATCAGCCTTGATGACCCGTTAGAAAAATCCACACAACAAGGCCCCATTGCGGTAAAGCGCGGCCTCTTGCGAACCGAGCGACATGTTGAATTAGCCCAGCAGCAGGGTGCATCTTTAATCGTTGGCGGAAAAAGGCCATCAGACTTTGACCGAGGCTGGTGGTATGAGCCCACGCTGCTCGCGAATGCCAATAATTCAATGGACGTAATCAGAGAAGAAATTTTTGGTCCAGTCACGGCGATCGTTGAATATACCGACGTACCTGATGCTATCAAGTTGGCAAATGACTCAGAGTTTGGGCTCGCCGCTTCCGTCTACGGCGAGGATCAGGATGCAGCAATGAATGTGGCTAAACAATTGCAGTCAGGTAGCGTGGCCATTAACACAGCTGGAATCTCTTTTATGCAACCTTTCGGGGGATATAAAAAGTCGGGTTGGGGTCGGGAATGCGGCGAGGAAGGAATTCTTGAATTTACCCAATTAAAGCAAGTCATTAATGGAACCGCTTAGAGTTTAGCCAGATGCAGTGAAAAGGAATTAAAGATCAAAGCAAACGATGCCAATAGTGATTGGGGATCAAAACTAAAGTTGTATTATCATTACTGCGATTAGCGTCATCAACACCAATGAGACCGCCATTAACCGATGGGAGCTTTTTAATATTTCAACCAACTTATTAAGTTGTTGAGATTGCTCCTCAAGTATCGTTATGGTTCTGCCGTCTTGATCACGTGGCATAAAGGTAAAACGGAACATGTCGCTGCACTGAGTATCGACGATTTGCGGAAAATCAAACCCTTCATCCTCAGGGAATGGCATATCTTTTGGAATCAGATTATTGAAGGTCTCGCCCAAAGGTCGCCAGGGGGTAACTGAAACACTCGTGGTCAATCGCTCAAACCTGCCCGAATTGATATCATCGCTCAGAGTTTGCATCAGTTTGCGATCAACCAATATTCTTACCATCACGTAAAATTTTCCTTGCCATCCCATTTTAACACTAGCAGTTGCATTCAGACTCTGGCCTTGAACGTGGCATATCTCAATAGATACTGCTGCATCTTCGGGAAGCCCGCAAGCTAACTTGCCGTCCCACCTATTTTCTTGCTGCTCGGTCTCGAACACGTATGACTCATCCGGTATCATTAGATCACATTTTGATATTGAACCAACATATTCCGATTGACGAGTAAAGTCTAATTGATGGGCCATAGCAACATAGGATTTAGATCGGTCTTGATTCTGCCAATCGAGCAAGTCGATTTCGATGCGCAATTGCTTCCCGCGCAGCTCATGGTTTCCCGGTTTCGCTCTCGCAAAGAATTGAGCAGTGTCGCCCTCTCCTAATTTTAGAAACTCCCAGCTTTCAAAGATGCTAGCATCAGGCTCAACCTCAAATCGTTCTGCCGGCAATTGGTTGATAGATTTCAAGAACTGATAAGTTAACTTCATTTCAAGATCTCCCATCCTCCAGAATCCATCGTGTCAAACGGCTACTATACTCCTTAACGCTTAATAAAATTAGATTCATCACTACGCCTGGCCCTAACCTTTAATTACTGGAAATCTAGATAAACTAACATTTAATGCAAGTAATATAATTTGGTGTCGACTGTACTCATAGAAATACCTTGATATCTTACTATGGAATCCCGCTAATTTATACTGACCCGGGCTGGTACAATTTTTTTTGGAGGCGACTCGTCCAATGAGACTTATTTTTTTTATTTTAGCAATCAACACTTTAACAACAAGTGCTGATATAACAGGGACCTACGGAACTACTCCACCATCAATTATGCATGACTTTGATGTTGAGCATATCTACAATGGGAGGGCAAGTGGCAATTCAATTGATGGAGTATGGGAGCAAGGACCTAAAGTGTGCGCACCCTTTGAGGAAGCAAGCATAAAGATTTATGCAGGCTTAGGGCAGTGCTGTCTGGCTGTAAAGCGCCTGGGCAACCGTTATATCTTTTCCAAAGTCATTTTCAGTGGAGACTACAGGGGGGAGTTATACCCGCTCTGCGCGCACTCTGTAATGGAAAGAATCGACGATTAACTCAGAAGTAATTCAAGCCATTTTGCGGCAGATACCTAGATGCGCCCAGACAGTTCGCATTGATAGCGTCGGTTTCGATCCTGCTGGGACCCCTTGTAACCATCTTTGCTAGCGACAAGGGTGACGCGATTGACGATCATTGTCGAGTCTGGGCAACTCAGAGTTCCCTTACACTGGTCTCTAGGAACAGCTCGAATTTGATATTGATGCTCATTTACGATTAGGCCATCAAAAGTGCCCCCATTCCATGTCATTGTTCTATTGTCCAAATGAATAGAAATAACCGTTTTCATAGCGTTTTCGGATTGAACATCTATCCTATCGCACGAGAGATGGACAAAATTGTGCTCTTCTGGCGTTTTTATGGTGGCTAATTCAGTGATTACTGCCACCGCAACCAGAACCAGTAAAATAGCAGCGTATCTCTTCTTAAACATATTTCGTGCAGGACTCCTATTTTCATGTGAGGTAACATCAAAAGACCTTTGCCAGAGGCTTCTGTGTTAGGCAACATCGCGTAGCTCATACAATATAACTAACGAGTTCGTTGCACAATTCAAATATGAGCCCCATCAAATTATAATGTCAGGTCTCTCTCGATACACTCATCAAGAAGCTCCATCAATACAACGCGACCCCTAAGTTTACTGCCCTTGAAAGCAGACATATTTAGATTCTCAAAGTTTTTTACAACCGCAACAACCGTCGTTTCGAGATCTTTTTCAGACACAACCAAATCGTAGAACCCCGCTCCAATTGCTTGCGATGGTGAAAAAATCTCTGCATTGAAGACGCAACGATTGAAAAATGAATTAGGAAGGCGGTTTCGCGCCAATTCCAAACCAAAATGATGCATCGTCAGACCAATCATTGTTTCATTTAAGCCTATTTTGTAATCACCATCAGCACCGATTCGATAATCGCAAGCAAGCATCAGAAATGCACCCATCGCAATGCAGTGACCTGTTGAGACCCCAATTACTGGGCAAGGAAAAGAAAGTAGCCTGCGAGCAAAGCGCGATCCCTGCGTTGTCAACGCGACCGCCTCATGAGGCCCTTTCTGCATTTCCTTTAAGTCAAATCCGCCCGAGAAAATGCGCTCACGACCTTTTAACACCACTATTAAATTACTTCTTTCAGCGATATCCAAAGCCTGCTCAAGGGCTAGCCATATCTCATGACCCAATGCGTTAGCCTTACCATCATCAATGGTTATGGTTGCTAATCGATCCGAATGCTGAAAATCGACGGCTTCATGCAGCTTAAGTGTTTTCACGTTCATTAAGATATGACAAACCCTATGTTTGATTGAAAGAGATCACACGAACTAGTATTAGACACGATAATGATTGAAGTTTTCTCATGGGGACAAGAGCACTCAAGGCCTCGTTGACTCATCAGCGAGGTTCTTTTTTCCCTGAGTCTTTCCAATGTGGCACTTCACCGTTAGTAATTCTTCTCTCAACATCTTCTGCCTTCTGAAGAAGAACTAACAGAAAAACTATCATACCAACTAGCGCAAATAACAACACAAGCAAGAAAGAACTTAACATTATCGGGTTATCCCTTTATCTTGTTTTTTTGCAACAGCGGACGCGGATCCTAAGCATCAAGGTTAGCTATGCATTCACTAACAATCTTAAACTAATCATCAGGATCTAGTAAAATAAAATTTAAATTGTCATTTAAAAGGAGTCATTGAACTATCTTATCTTGCAGTAAGTTCTGTGCTTCGGCCAACGAACCTGCGTTCACTACATTGGTGTAACCCATGTCATCCAAAATATCCTTGGCCTTACCAGACCTGTTTCCGCTGTGACAATATAATATGATTTTCTGATTAACTGATTCTGCTAAAGTTCCAATCATATTTCCGATACTTTGCCAATCTGAACGCGTTGCCGATAATAAATGTCCCCTACGCCACTCTTCTGGAGTTCGGACATCAATCACTAAAGTGTCATACTCCAAAGCATGCGCTCCTATAATCAAACCCACTCCCATTACCAAAGCTAACAATTGAATCATTGCGCCAACCCTTTTGCATTTCCCATTAGTACTGCCCGGAGCTGATAAAAAAGCCATTTAAATTTGAAAAGAAAACACTAATGGGAAAACTATACTTAAGTCTCTTCTTGAATAAATTCTGGCCCCAGATAAAGCCTCCCAGCGCTCCTCGCCCGAGCATCATGCAAGCATGCTAGAGTATTTCGCGCTATATTGATATTACGCTCCTCTCGCGCGCGCCGAGAGTGAGCGTACTGCACCTTTGCAACATCGTAGAAGATGTCAGACTTCATACCCAATTCTTGTATCACCTCTGAATAGCCAGGTTGCAGAAGTGGATCATCTTCTCGCTCAACGAAGGGCTCAACAAATTTACTTATAATCTTTTTATCAAGCATATCCTTCATTTCAAGCTTTTCAGTGTTGATGACGCTTATAAAAGTTCGTAATTGTTCTTCAATTTCCATAAGCAACTCATCGTTTGTGGACGCGCAAAGTGAGTCCCCAAATTTTTGGCTCTGCGAATAAAATCGAGCCCCACCGGGTTTGTAATCATCTTGAGCGGCAACATAACAGTTACATTCTTCTCGATAGGAATTGATTTTGTTTACAATCAAGACATGCCCCGCACCAGGGCCATCAGTAAAGCCCCCAAACCATGTCATAGGGCTGAAGCTCTTCCCTTTTTTTCTTTCTATGCCATAAGCCTTTTCGAAGTAACCCGGCCTATCTAGTTTTGCTCCCATTTCAAAAAGCGGAATCGCGCTAGCACAAAGCAACGGCCGCATCAACGACGCTCTGCTGGCTGAAGGGTGCTCTACCATAGCTTTGTTGTAGCCTTTAATACTCTCGGTTGTTAGTTCTTCCACAGCTATGATATGTTCTTCCATGCGTTCGTCAATTGCTTTCCATTCCCTTGGGGAAATCGAGTCATACCAAACTTCTGCAAAACCTGAAACATGCGAGTATGGCTCAAGAAAATTATTAGGGTCAACTGTTGTGCTCCGAATCACCGAACGGATCCGAGCTCGATCTTCTTTTAGTCTCTTTTGTTGTGTTTCCAGCAACACGAAGGAACCGTCAAAATCTCCTAAATTTTGAACAGAGAATTCTACAAACTCGTCAATTGCTGATTTGGAGTTGATCGCACAACGCCCCAATCCGATCATTCTTCCTAAATTTTTGTCATAAATTCGGAATTTTTCAGCTGGGCTGGAATATTTTTTTTCCTCTGGTTTCGAATAATCAGAATATTGATCAACCACCCAAGATTGCAGCGAACAGCCTTGCAATAACGCATAAACGGCAACAAGTTGCAGCGAAGAAGTAACGAAATTGGGTTTGCTAGCGGCTTTTAGTAAACGCATTATTCGACCTCCCGTTGAGAATTTGTGGAATAATCTCAAACTAATCTTGACTATGCAAACTTTCATTACACAGGCAAGACAGCGCTCGGGCGGTTTATCTCGTTCTATTCACATCAGCCATTCTGTCTCGATAATCCCAGCAGAAGAAACGAATCGGTGTGATAGTGATCAACCGTTCCTCTTCTTTTCGAGACAACAACCAACGCGCCAGCGATGATTCTGTCCCGCCACAATAGCGCTCAATGAGATGTGAGAGCGCCTCTGAAGCACCCGTTTTAGATAACGACGCAATTCCTTGTCCCCTGACCCCATAATAAGGTGGCTCGTTAGGAGAAACTTCAAAACCTACATTTTCATTTTTTTTAAGCATTTTTGAAAGCGCTGAATTTTTGTGAGTTACACAATATAGATGACCATCTGCATAAAAATACCAGAGCGACAACACCCGTGGGAACCCATCGACAGAAACAACTGCTAACCGTATCGGAAAAAATTGCGACACCAAGAAATCTGCAACCTCTTGTTCGTTCCATGGGCCCTTCATCGCAATTTCCAACAATCGACTCCCAGTCTTTATCGTGCAAATTTTATGAATATGCTCGAAACTCTCGTCTAAGTTTAATGCATTGTCAAGAGAGTATTACAAGGAATCGGCCTGGAATGGCAGTAGCTTGTTTTTGGAATAAGACGAAAAGCCTATGCTTGTCAATAAATCTTATCTACAGCTGCTTTGACCCTTCCATCTTGAGCAAGTGATGCACCGTAGTCGGTCTTTGATTTGCCTGCGACACCATTGCTATTGCCGCCTGACCCATTATAGTTTTACTAGCCAAAGTCGTTGTATCGGAGGCATAGTCAGCGTCAATTATTCTCCCCCTGGCAGCCTCAAAACTTAATGATCCTGTCATTAAAGTCTCCAATGACTGATTCAACAATCCCACGTCGACTCCAAATTTCGCTTGTGCATTTGTAATAACAGTAATTGCTGCATCGGTCTTTGCAAGAGCCTGGCCGGGATCAGTTAAAATGTCCAAGCCATCAAGATTGAGCTCTTCAAGAGTCAACGCTGAAATCGACACATCAAAAGTTTGGCCAGCGATTGTGCCTACTTGGATATGCATGCTTTGGCTCGATCCATCAAGAAGATTAATATTGTTGTATTGTGTATCTTTGGCAATGCTTTGGATCGCTTTGAGCATTTCATCGACTTCGCCCTGCATCATGGCTTTTTGAGCAGCCGTGGTAGAATCGCTAATTCCCTGAAGGGTCAATTCTCTGGTTCGTTGGACCATATTTCCCATCTCAGTAGCTGCCGATGCTGCGGTCTCAAGCATTGAAATACCGTTGTGAGTGTTTCTGAGAGCTTGCTGCATGCTCTGCAAATTGGTGGTCATTTTTGAGGAGATGGTCCATCCCGCCGCATCATCAGTTGCAGAATTAATTTTTATCCCCGTGGATAATCTGTGCATTGCTTCACTGGTGAATCGCTCATTCTTAATAACTGATAAACCAGCCGCTTGCGCTGAAATATTTGTATTAATTTTCATCTCAAAACTCCTTCGAACCCTATCAACCGTCGCCGTTACTTGGACTTTCGTCACATTTCACTTAAAGTTTAGCCACGTGGCAACTTCTTGCCGCAAAAAATGAAGCATGTCTCTCTGCTTATCATTCAGATCGAAATTCTTGTGATTCTGTCATCCACGCCCCATCTGCAAGGGATTGGGACTCAGACTTGAGATTGATGAACAAAAGGTGGAGGTTAAAACATTTGATTTTAAATGGCCACACCGCAGTTATTTACTGACTTAATTCCCCCGAAAGCGGCATTATTTTTCCTTGTAATCTGCCACCCATGATCGAAATTACAACTCTCAAAGTATTCAATTACAAAAATTCTGGTCAGGAAATGTTTTCGCTTCAAGTATTTCATTTTTATTACATTTTATTACTAAAGATTCATGGAGTTAGATCGATTATATTAATAAAGAGAAAGAATTTTTACGTATGTCGTACTGTATTAAATAACACTTGGATTATTGCTGGAATTCGACGAAGCTTTCATAATCCAAGTCTACTTGCACTGAACCCTTGAAACTCGAGTAATTTACATGACAACGATAAAGGCATTCAGCGAACTGAGAAACATGAACGATCGTTTCGAAAAGATGCTGACTGAGGCCACACAGGCCGGTTTCTTTATCGAAAGCATGGTAGCCACAGATTTTTCTGCATTTCTTCGACTTGACTTCGATGAAAACCTATCCATGAGTCTGCGCGTTTACATACGCGAAAACAATAAAGATGCAATATACCTGACTTATTGGGATCATCAGCTTAGAGAGATCACAACCATGGATACAGAGAGTGGCTGGCTCAGCGTTCACGTAGATGCCATCAAGGTTTTCATGTTAAAGCACAAAAGGAGAGCTTAACAGCGTCAAGCTGAGGAACTCATGTCTTATAGCTGAATAATTGACATGAGCAGCAGTCAACTCACATCGGAGAATGACGAGGCTTTGTTGCATCTTGCACAAACAACCTGATTCGCCGGAGTTGAGAGATTGTCTGTCGCACAAAAATGACATACCCAACTTATTTTCGCCTGAGTCTCCAGAGCAACGGAGCCATCCTCCTCATAAAGCGGATTGGGTGAACCTTCAATCGATCGATGACCGGCATCAACAACCTTGCGTGTATCGTCACTGGCACCCCCCGGCAGCTCTGGTTGACCGGAGTCAGGCCGCTTGATTTCTATAATTTCATGCTGATCAGCATCATCAAGTGCTAAATCGGAAGAAGGGATGTCATCATACGATTGCGCCGTTGGGTAAAGTCGGTTGGCTTTTTTAGATAATTCATGATAATCGTGGGTGTAGCTTTTAGATGCAAAATGCCAATAAATAAATGGCGGTATCGCAGCAAGAAACCATTTGATAGCAATGTTGTCTCTAAAATATTTATCCATCTCAGGAAAAAGTATGAAGGCGACCAGACCCAAAAGTATTGTAATGTAGAAGCTAGGCTTATCAAGCCAGATCCCCTCGGTTTCAATGTACTGTTCCCTCGTCTTCCTTTGCTTAGCATTGTGATCCTCAAGGATTCTTTTTTGCTTGCGTTTATCCTGTTCGCGCTCGATCTCGTCCTCATCCTTGAAATAGACCTCTTCACTCACGATATGAGCAGATTCACGGATAGTGAAAATCGCCTTTGCTACAGGGCATTCGAAAAAATCCCTCTCAGAGCTTAGGCGATGCTCCTGCAGTGATTTGTGTACTAGGCTCTCAATTTGTTCATAATTATCAACGAGCGCTCTGTAGGCAAGCCTAAAAGGAGTGGGCACTCCAGCAGAGTAAAGGTCTTGAGTGTGTTGACGAAGATCATTGGTCCGGCCAATCTTTATAATGCCTGACCTCAGATTTTCATTCCACATTACATATAGCCAGCCTTCCATTTTAATCTACCGATCCATTAAATTGATGAAGTAATACCAGCATAACAACTAAAGATACAACTAATAACTCACAGCACTGTTTAGCCGCTAAGATCGACCTTACGTATATGATATAACGCCGGGGTATAAAAATATATCCGCCCAAACAGATGCTCGGGCAAAATCGGAAACAGGCAATGCGATAAAATTTGGCTAGCAATTCAAATATCAGGTTTAATTGCTAAATCGGTTTCTAAGAACTAACATCAACTGCTTGTTGACCAGCCCTAATAACTGACCATGCTAAAATTATTATAGATTAGGAGAAAAAAATTATGCGAATTGAAGTGCTCGAAACGAATGAAGGTAGTGATTTAATGGCTGGCCCAGGGGATGTTTATGCTCCGGAAATATCCTCAGCAGGTAATGAGTTTGCATCCGCCATATACAGGCATAGTCGTTTACCGCTTAGAACCTTTGAAGCGGCGCGCATGGCAACCGCAATAATAAATGGTTGTCTAATTTGTAAGAACTGGAGAACACATCGAGATGTTCCAAAGCTCGGGATAGAAACAGGGGTCATTGATAATGGGGAGATTCCAGATGAAGACTTTTACCAAGCACTGCTCAATAACGAGCTCTCTACCCTTGATACAAAGGAACGGCTTGCTGTTGAGTTTGCTCGTCTAATGGGCATAGCACCCCAAGAGCTATCCGCCAATGATGACTTCTGGGACGAACTAAAATCATCTTTCACAGATGCAGAAATTACAGATCTTACCTATAGCGTGGCAGGTTGGATGGGAATGGGGCGCGTCTTTCATGTGCTTGGTATGGACCAGAATTGTCCTACATAGGATTTCAGATCATTTAATCTTTTTCACTGATTTTAAAGATAACAGTCGAGTTCCTGCAGGAATATTTATTTTATTTTAAAATAAATATTATATATCAATAGTATATAATATTTAATTTAAGTTAATTGTCATACTAATTTTCAAAAGCGGCAATAAATTACCGCCCCTAAAGCCTATCTCTATGCTGTCGACCTCACGTTCAATGAAATCTGTTCCTTTGGAGAACATTGAAGTTGAACATTAACAGCAACATTGGAGCCCTTACCGCAGCTAATTCCCCGGGGGAGGAATGAAAAAGCTATGAATCAGGCAATGACCAGACTATCGACCGGCGTACGTATCAACTCAGCAAAAGATGATGCCGCCGGTCTCGCTATTACCTCAAAAATGACCTCACAGATTAACGGGTTAAAACAGGCCGTCAGAAATGCTAACGACGCTATATCAATGGTTCAGGTGGTTGAGGGGGCTACCCAAGAGATCACCAATATGTTGCAGCGCATGCGGGAACTTGCGCTTCAATCGATAAGTGATTCCAACACTGACTCAGACCGTAAAGCCCTTGACAACGAGTTCCAGGAGCTCGTCTTAGAAATTGGTAGAATTTCAGACAACACCCAATGGAATGGCACCAACTTGCTGGATGGTCATTCGTTTATCGGGGGAGCAAACTTTCAAGTGGGCAGTAACGCAGATCAGATAATAAACATGGCTTTCGGTGATTTCTCTCACAATAACCGAGCAGGTGTATTTGGTGAAGCGCTTAGCGCACTGAATATTAAAGGGCTGGGAGATAATCCTGATTGGACCGTCAAAGGCGCTCCTTTCGAGGGATTGGATGCCGATGACGATTACAGAATCGGGCTTCCAACCGCTGACGGTAATTCCATCGTAATTTATGGGTACGATCGAACGTCATCCGGAAGAGGACCGGTCCAAGTATATGATTGGGACGGAACAACCTGGAATAAGCGCGGTGCTGATCTCTCGCATGTGGGCCCAGATGACTACTCATCTACAATTGTAGGCGCGTCACTTAGCGATGACGGAGAAACCATTGCGATCGCTGACAGTTTGGTGGATACCGCCAATGGTGCCGATTCAGGACGCATACGAATCCTAGACTGGAACGGCACCGACTGGGAACTGCGGGGTACAATCGATGGTGAAAATGCTAACGACGGAATGGTGCAATTTGGAATGAGTGCCAATGGAAACAGCGTTATTTCCAATTCTAGAGGCAATGATGAGGTAGCCAATGACTCAGGTCAGGTGAGAATCTTCGACTGGGATGGGACACAATTTGTTCAGCGAGGCGATTCCTTCAATGGCGAAGCTGCAAACGATGTAATTACTGGCCGCATAAGCATGGATGGTAATTCTGTGGCTATCGCTTCAGGAGGCGGATTCACTTCAGGTGGAACAAATACACCAGCGGGCAAAGGGGTTGTCAAAATATATGATTGGAATGGCGCATCTTGGAGCCAAAGAGGAGCAGCGATTGAGGGCGTTGGCAACACCGATGGCGCCTCGATCACCGGCTACGATATTGGGATTAATACCATAGCTGTTAGTTATTCGGGTCATGATGCTGACGGCGATGCATCTAATGGCTCGGACGGCATGCTAAAAGTCTTCGATTGGGATGGAGCTAACTGGGTGCAGCGAGGTGATACGTTTACCAATGGTAACGGAGATGGTATAAGAGGCACCATAAGCAGTGACGGCACTAGTGTGGTCATTGGCTCGTTCTCTGCAGACCCGGGAGGAGTGATGATGGCGGGACAAGCTCAGGTATTTGACTGGGACGGATCTAGCTGGGTTCAGAGGGGCAGTACTTTGACAGGAAGCGGAGTACTTGATATGTTTGGTATAATAACCGTTGCGAATTCTTTGGCTACTACCTTGAGTTTGAACGCACTCGACTTCCAAGGCCTGGCCCACGGCGGTGGTGGCAGAACCGAAGTCTACCAGTACCCGCTCGGCACAAATCGCGTGATAAAGATCCTGGATGGAGCGCTCAACGGCGTCAATAGCGAACGAGCCAAATATGGTGCGGTCATGAACCGGCTAGAATATACGGTAGAAAACCTCACAAACATCGCGCACAATACCGCATCAGCCAGAAGTCGAATCCTTGACACCGATTATGCTAGGGAGACCACTGAGCTAGCCAGAACCCAAATTATCCAACAAGCGTCCACCGCAATGCTATCTCAAGCCAATCAGCAAGGGGCGGCGATCTTGGAATTATTGCGACCGTTTGAATAGTTCGTCAGTTTTTAAATTTGATCCGATAGAAAAATTACTTTTACCCTACTGCATCGGCGACGAAAAGTAATTGCATTTTGTTCACGTTTCGGTAGCCTGAAGGATCCTAGATGCCGTTCCGAGAAACCACGCATGAATAAACCATCCACTAACCTCGAGAACAACTTTCTAGGCTTGTCAGATAGGCCCGCGCTTGTTTTAGTAGATATGATAAATGGGTTCACCGATCCAGAGTGCGCACTTGGTAGCCACTGCCCTGACGTGATTCAGGCAAACATCGAACTTTTAAACGCATTTAGGTCAAAGGAACTGCCAATTTTTTTCACTACGGTGGTATATTTCAGCGATAATCAAGCAAGCGTATTCCGTAAGAAAGTGCCCGCACTAAACGTGCTTCAAGCGAACTCGCATTGGGTCGCTGTGGATAGCGCTCTTGCACAAAGAGAAAACGAAGTCTTGATTGAGAAGCAATGGGCTAGCGCCTTTTTTCGCACTGACTTGGATCGAAAATTGAAAGAACTAGAGGTCGATTCGCTTGTTGTCACTGGCCTAACGACCAGCGGTTGTGTAAGGGCCAGCGTTGTTGACGGACTCCAAAACAACTATCAGGTCGTGGTTGCCGAGGAGGCAGTTGGAGACCGTAATCAAGAGGCGCACTTTGCCAACCTATTTGACATGAATGCAAAATATGCGGACGTTGTTACAGTAAAGTCCGTTCAAGAATCGCTGGGGCTGTAAGTAGGGGCGACTAACGCCGCCCCTGCTCGGTTATGGACAAACTTAAAATAAGTCCGCATTCATGACTTTGTTCCAAGCTACAATAAAGTCGTTGATAAACTTCGTGTCCGCGCCACTAGAAGCATAAACCTCTGCCAGCGCTCTGAGTTGCGAGTTCGACCCGAAAACTAAATCAGCTCTAGATGCAGCTCTGACTTTTTCTCCAGAAACGCGGTCTATCGCCTCGAAAGAATTACCTGTGCCATTGGGCTTCCAAGCCACCGACATATCGAGCAGCGTCCCAAAATAATCGTTGCTGAGAACGTTTGGATTATTAGTGAACACTCCCAATCCATTTGAACTAATACCCAAAGAGCGCATACCTCCGAGGAGGACAGTCATTTCTGGCGCAGTGAGGCCCAACAGATGCGTCTTATCCAGAAGCATTTCTTCGGGGGTTCCAGCGACGCCCGCTCCATGATAATTTCTGAATCCGTCAGAAACTGGTTCCAGAACCGCAAATGACTCAACATCTGTTTGATCTTGAGAGGCATCTCCTCTGCCGGCAGTAAAAGGCACATGGACGCCCGATGCTTGTTCAATTCCAACAGCGCCACCCAGCACGATAATATCTGCCATTGAGGCGCCTGTTTCTGAGGAGATAGCCTCATAGATCTCAAGTACTCTCGCTAGCTGATCGGGTTTATTAGCCTCCCAATCCTTCTGAGGAGCCAAACGGATTCTCGCCCCGTTCGCACCACCCCTCATATCTGAACCGCGAAATGTTGAAGCGCTCGCCCAGGCGGTCTCCACCATTTCTTGAACAGTCAGGGAACTATCGGCAATTTTACCCCTGACCGCGGCTATATCATAATCGCTGTTTCCAGCTGGAACGGGATCCTGCCAGATCAAATCTTCGTCAGGACATTCGGGTCCCATGTATCTTGACCTAGGTCCCATGTCCCGATGTAGTAATTTAAACCAAGCCCGCGCAAAAGCGTCGGCAAACTCTTCAGGGTTTTCA
>MDTB01190754.1_pt1 | contig 17109 bp, 16 predicted proteins | sample 811161 | NCBI WGS metagenome assembly MDTB01 (sample SAMN05326650, study PRJNA326480) | marine metagenome | isolation source: seawater | place: Mediterranean Sea | collected 2009
AAATTAATGACAGCTTTATTAAACAGTCCAAAATTATTAATTTTAAATCTTTTGTTCAATTTTGAAGTTAATATTTTCTTATTGTATTTTCCTATTGTAAAAATTACATCTGGATCAAATTTTTTATTAATTAATGAAAATAAAGAAAATTGAAACTTTCTTATAACACCAAATTGGTAACCAATTTTTCTAATATTTTTTTTTAATTTTTGTGCTTCATAACACACTAATTTTTCATATGGGTTTCCTTCATAAGTAAAAAAAATTTCTTTAAAACTATATCTTTCTAAAATTTTCTTTACTTGAATAGATATTCTTTGATTATCCACTGACCTTAAAATATTTTGATAACTTAAAAAATTTATATTTTTTTGAAATAAGCTGTAATAAAATATTTTAATTGAAGTTTTTAAAAGTAAATTTACTTCTAATAAAAAATTTAGTCTTTTTGATAAAATTATATAATTTCCCTCAATTTTTTTTTTAATGAAGTTTTTGTTAAAATCAATATGGTCAATTAAAACTAATAATACCTTATTGTAATCTAATTTTTTAGCTAAGTTTCCAAAGTAAAAATCTTTATCATATTTTAGATTATCATACGAAACCAAATGAGACAAAATTACATACCTGTAGTTTTTTTTTGAAACATAATTAAAGTTTTTGTTTGGTATAAAAAATTTAAGTAAAAAATTGAACACCTTTTTAAAAAAATTTAGATTAATTTTGTCATTATTAATTGAAATTGATCTTGGTAAATGTGGATTTAAATAAGGAATACCAATCAATTCCTTGGATGGATTTTTTTTCAAAAAATCATTCGAATTTTTATAAAATTCTTTTATTTCTTTTATTTTCAAATTATTTTGGATGTTTATTTCTATCTTTGTATTCTGTCAGAATAAAATCATCTCCAGTCCCTAGCATATTATATAACTGATGGTCTTTATCATTAGTCCATACAATAGCTTCTGGGTCTTCATATAAAAAATCACAATTTTTACAATATTCTATACTATCAAAATTTTTTTCTTCATGAGCTTTTCTCAAATTTTCATAATCTTTTCCAAAATAAACATCTTCAAAACTATTTTTGTCTAAATAACCTAATATACTTTTTTCTTCATTTGGAGGACCCAGGGTTTGACAGCACGGAACAACACTGCCAGTTCTTCCTATTTCACCTCCTGCTCTAACTGTTAATTCTGGAGCAAAAGGCCGTCCACAAGTTCTTCTTTTTGTTTTTTCTCTGGGATTTATATTATCATGGTTACCACTCCAGTTATGCATTTTCCAAATATAAGCTATAGAATCCACAACATTAATAACATTTTTTTTATAAAGCTCTATTTCCTCATTGATGTTTTCATTATTTGTTATCAAATGATAAGTGCTTACTTTTGTATTTGCATTTGATAATTTCACGTAAGACTTTAATTCTTTTAAATTATTTAGAATTAACTGAAAATTATCAATGTTCATCCATTTTTTATATAAATCTTTATTATAACCAATTACACTGAATCTAATAAAGTCTATACCTGCATCCACCACATTCTTCATAAACTGTCCATTTAAACGTGCTCCATTACAATACATAAAACATTTCAAATTTCTTTTTTTTACAGCTTTAATATATTCGGGTAAATCTTTTGCCATAGTAGGTTCTCCGCTACCTTCTAAATTAATTTGAGGCGTCCCATGCTTAGGAACTATCTCATCCAATATTCTTTCAAATTCTTTCAAAGGCATTTTTCTAGTAAAACCTTTTCCTCTACCCGGGTTAGTTTGTGGACACATTTGGCAGGTATAATTACATCCCCCAAAAACTTCCATAACGATTCTTTTAAGATTTACTTTTTTTTCCATAAAATTAAAATTTTAAATAAACATTTATTCTATAAGGGTAATAAATTCTTTTTTCAAATAATAATAACTATTAATTAAAATAATTTTATACATTTTATCTTGAAAATATATAATTAAATGAATTTTTAAATGGTTCTGAAATTTTGATTTGTTTGGATTGTTCTTTTTTAATAAGCGCAAAATTGAATTTTTTCATAATTTTTTTCACATGATCGAGCTGTTCAGTATAATTTTCATTAATTTCTATCAGCAGACCTTTCAAATTTTTGTTTTCTAAAGCTTTACTTGCTTCTTCTAAAATAAAGTGCTCGAGTCCATCAACATCAATCTTAATATAATTTGGAACTTGGAAATTCAAATTGTTTATCAAATAATTTATACTAAATCCATATATCTTATAATTATTTTGAATATTCATTCCGACTCCCTCAAAATTTATATTCTTTCCAAAAGAATGGAGAGCACCACCTTCTCTAAAATCACTTTCCATCATCAATTGAAAACCTTTATCTTTATTAGTTAAAGGAAACTGATTTATATTAATTCTATTTTGTAAATTATTTATACTAATGTTTCTACTCAAAACTCTTAGATTACTGGACGATGGTTCAAATGAAAAAATTTCTATATTTTTGTGCTTTAAAGCTGCATAAATAGAATATAGTCCTATATTAGAACCAATATCCCAAAATATAATTTTTTCTTCTATTTTAAAATTATCAATCCATTCAATTGTCTCAGGCTCTTTTGAAAAAAAAGTATCAACTCTATATTGTGTCAATTGGTTAGGAACAAAAAAAGAAACTTTTTTATTTAAAATTGAAATTTTTATATACGAGTCTAGATTAATAAATTCTTTGAACCACAGTAGAATGCTTCTACGAGTGATTTTATAAAATATTTGATCAAAAAAATAAAAGATTTTATAAATTAAAAATGAAATTTTTTTAATCATACTAAAAAACCTTTTTAAAAAATCTATAAATATAAGGGTTAGTAAATTCTCTCAATCTGATAAGATTGTAATTAATTCCTTCAAGCTTACAAACTGCTTTCGTATTGGTTGTCATAAGATTATATACAAGCACTATTCTATTATTTTTTCCATCCCCCTTATAATTATGCCATGATGTGTCTTCTGTTCTAGAAAAAAATAAAGCTCTATTTTTTTTCCATTCAATTTCATTTGGGTTTTCACCTTTTTTATTTTTATAAATAATAGTTCCTGTATTAGCTGCTGGTTTTAAATAAATAACCCCACTTAATAGTTTATTGACATGATCTCTGTGAATAGGAAAAGTATAATCTTTACCAGTTTCAATAATGTTAAAATCAGAATATTCATATAAATGTGTTTTATTTGGAGCTAATTCATTTAGTATTTTAATTGCATTTTCATGGCACGAATTCTGAAGATTTTTCAAAATTTCAGGACTAATACATGAATTTATTATATCCCCATTACTATATACTTTGTTTTGATAGCTATAAACTTCATCAGAACTAATTTTTTTTAATTTAAGTGAAGATAGATAATTTAAACATATCTCATTTAAAAAGTTATCTAAAATTTTATATTTCATTATTATTAATACAACTCTTTCAGACTTTCATTCTTAGAAATTTCATCTTTCCATAGAACTTTATAATTAATTATTTTATCATTGTTTATTATCATCTTTAATTTTTTATCGATATTCTTTTGATTAGCATAAATAATTTCATTATCATTCTCGAATTTATAATTTATATGTTTATATTTTCTACTATTGGAATAAATCAAAACTTTTTGATTCAAAAAAAGTGCCTCTTCAATTGAAGTAGATGAAAAGCTTATCAAACAATTTGATTTTCCTAAATCATCAAAAAAATCTTTGTTAGAAGATATTTTTACAAATTTGTTTTGATCAATCTTTATTAATTTTTTAAAAGTTTCCAAGTCACATTCAGGACCCTCTCTAAATCTAATTATTAATTCAACATTTTTCAGATTTTTAAGATGACCTATTAACTCATTTATATTATCTATATATTCATTGTAATTTTCATAAATCCATGGCCACTTTGATAATGACTTAGGTGTGCTTGCATGAAGGAATTTAAAAATATTTTGTTTTTTCATATCTTTAACTAAAAAATTTTGTCCAAATAAAATAGGTTTTGACTTCAAAATTTTCATATTTTGGTCATAGTATTTAATTGCTTCATACGATATTTTCGATTGTGCTACTGAATAATTTGCTATTTTTGAGAAAATTAATCCTCTAGCACAAATAGGAAGAACAAAATTAGAAAATTCATCTTCTGGAATAGAAATTGAACCATGAGGAACAAGAACAACATTTTTTTTAGTACTAAAACAAATAGAGGCCAAAATAGTTGAAATATCAAACCTCAATTGATCTACAAACACATATTTTGGATTTATAAAAGTTACTAAATTTGACACACTTTTATAAAAACTTATTTGATTTTTACAATATTTTACTAATGAACCACAAATTACTTTTTTAAAATAATTAAAGTTTTCATCATCAAATTTTTTAAAGAAAAAATTTAAATCATTATTTAAATCATTATTTATTGAAAAATTGTTGTGTTCTGGAAATAAATAAAAAATTTTTTTTTTTTTAAAAAAATTACACAAAGACATTAAATTTAATAAAATATGGTAAAATTTAAAATTAAGGTAAGGTCTTAACTCAAAAATACTTACCTCTTTTTTATTACTTTTTAAAAAAATTTTCTTTGTCAAAAGAGAGCCCGATATTATTTCATTTTCTTTTTTTTTCCCAAATTTGCAAATCTTGTTATTAATTTTGATTAATATTCCTTTAAATTTTGAGACTTTTGTTGAGCGTAAATAGTAAAAAAAATCTTGGTTTTTTTTATTAAATATTTTTTCTAAAAATAGTGGTATAAAACTCTCAAAATTACTAAACTTATAGTATTTTTTATTATAAATTAATTTAAAACTTTTATAATTCTTTAAACATTCAATTAAATACATAAATGAAAATACACTTACAAAAAAAATATTATGAATATTTTCAATAATACCTTTGTCTACATTATTTAAAAGATGAGAATTTTTTTCAAATTCTTGATAAATCTTTTTGGAATTAACTAAAATTTTTTTTTGAAGACTTGAATCAGAATTTTTTAGAGGTTTATAAATTTTTAAATTTTTATTTTGTTTAATTAACATTTCTAATCCTGGTGAAAATAGAAATACTTTATCAAAGTTTTTTTTACTTTGATTAAATTCAATAACATCTTCTTTATCATATAAAACTAAAATATCTTCCATTTTAGACTTTATTATTTTTTAATTGAATTAAGTTAATTTTTTTTTTTGTTGAAATAAAATTTTTTACTAAACCATCTCCAATTAATTTTTTGACTTTAATTATTACATTTTTGGTGAAATCTTTTTTATAAAAAACTTTACTTTTTTTTGATGTTATTTTTTTACCTTTATAATCAGGTCTTTTTTTTAAATACTCAATTGTGTCAATTACTAGTTGAACACTTAATTTTGCATTTTTACACCCTATAGTATGTGTATTATCATCTTTTTTGAATATTGATTGTGACTGATTTAAAATTTTTCCATCATCAATTTTATTATTGATAAAATGAATAGTTACCCCGGTATATTCTAATTCTCTATTATAAAATGTCCACACATTACAACCTGCCCCTCTATAATATGGAATTAATCCAGCATGAATATTAATTATTTTGTTTTTGAATGAATTAATCATTTTTTTTTTTATCAGAGAAGTAGCATTTAAAATGATAAAATCTGGTTTATTTTCTCTTATTTTAAGAAGTACACTTTGACTATTTAAACTACCTTTTTTTAAGTTAAATAATGTTTTTTTTTTCAAAAAGTCTGAATTTTTTTTACAAAATTTCTCAAAATATTTTTTTTCGTAAAATAGTACTTTTTTAAAATGATCAACTAGTACTTTTGATTTATCTTTTGAGTAATTTGTAAAAATATTTTTTGGGTATTTTTCAAAAATTATGGTTGAGTTTTTAAATTTTTTTAAAATTTTAATCGCTACGTATTTGTGTTTTAACAAGTCGCCACTAATAATTAGGATTTTATTTTTTTTATTCAAATTATTAAACTAGTATTTTTTAAGAATCTTAGAAAATTTTTTGTGTGTTTCTTGGTCTCTGATTTCGATAACACTTAGATGATTTTTAATAGGCAGCAATCCAATATTTTTACCAATTAATAGACCTTCCCTAACAAATTCTGGATATGTTACGCAACAAATCCCATGCAAACCAAGATATGTTTTCTTTTTAATTTTTTGTGGAATGTCTCCTTCTTCAATTCTTAAGAAACCATTATTGTTTTCTTTCCAAAGCCAACCTTTTTCTTCTTTTGCAGCTATTACAGTATCATATCCGTTTTTCAACAACACCTTTATTGCATTATCTATGAGATCTTTATCTCTAAATGGATAAGTTTCCTCAAGATGAACAACTAAATCGGGAAAAATTTTCTTTTTTTCCAATTCTGCAAGAGAAAATTTTTGGACAGTTCTTAAATTTACATTCCCTTGAGAATATTTTTTGGGTCTTATAAATGGGCAGTCTGCTCCATTCTTTATGGCAAATCTTTTTGTCTCATTATTATCAGTTGAGACAATAATCTTTTTAATATACTTGGATTTTTTTGCATAATTAATTGTGTGTTTAATTAAAATATCTTTTTGATTTTTTTTTAATGGTCCTTTTGATGGAATGACTGCAATTATATTCAATTTTTTTGGATCTAAATTTCCTTGTGAAAAATTTTTTGATTGAGATTGAATTATATTTACAACATTTTTTAATCTTGTTTTATTACCATCTTGATGAATTCCATGATGATGAAAAACACTAGCATCTGGTTCATAAATTATTTTATAACCTGATTGAATTATTTTTTCTCCCCAAAGTCTATCTTCAATATTTGAAATACTTTCATCAAATTTAATTTTTTTCCAGATATTTTTTTTTATCATTGAATTTGCATTATGAAAGAAACTATCTTTTATTTGAATTTTTTTATCTAAACCAAATACCAAAAACAAATCTCTCTTATCAGCATCTGTAGAAAATTCCATTGGTTCTTGTCTTCCATAAACACCAGCAACATTATTCTCTAATTCAAAATTTTTGATTAAATTTTTTAACCAATTTTTATTTGTAGGTATACAGTGAGCTGATAGACAAACTATGTAATCACCTAGGGATTTCTTAATTCCTAAATTTAATGCCTTACCAGGCAAAAAATTATTGATTAAATAAATTTTTTTTACGCCAACTAAACTAGCTTTTTCAACAGTCTTATCAGTGCTATTATTATCAACTAGAATAATCTCATATTCTTTAAAAGTTTGATTTTTAATTTGTTCCAAACATTTTAATATCCATCTTTCTTCATTTTTAGTTCTAATTATGATTGAAATTTTTGGTTTCATAAATTAATTTTAAATTTTTTAGCTATATCATTTATTTCTTTAAACAAAACTTTATCAACCGGAATGCCTTGTTTTGATCTTTCCTTTGAAATTAAAATTTCTTTGTCATTCGGCATATAAATTTTATTATTTTTATTTTTTTTTTGTTTTTTTACTTGATTACACATTTTATTTAAATTTTTCATAAAATTATTTTTATTTACAAAAATATCTGACTTAAAAACTAAATAAAATTGACCAAGCTTTCTTGGTTTGTACATAGAACTTTTGTACATAGGAGGTATATTCTTTCCAAAATTCATTCCTAAAAAAACTGAACACAAAACTTCAATCATTGCAGCTAATCCATATCCTTTATATCCACCTATAGATATTAAACTTTCTGCTAAATTTGAATTATTTGTTACCCTTCCATCTTTATCAGCTGCTGAGTCATTAGGTAGCTTTTTATTTAATCTTTTGAAATTAAGTAGTTTATTCCAAGAAATTTTGGTTGTTGCCATATCTAAACAGAAAGGTTCTTCTTTGTACTTAGGAGCAACAAAACAAATTGGATTAGTTCCAAAAAAGGCTTCTTTTCCCCCATAAGTTAGTTGTAAAGAGTCAGCATGAGTAAAGGCTAGAGCAACAAAACCTTTCTTTGCAGCTGGTAACAAGATACTTGCTAAAGCTCCTGGATGACTAGAGTTTTTTACTCCAACCATACATATTCCTCTAATTTTTGCTACATTTATTCCCTTTTCGATTGCTTTTGCTCCAGCAGCAAGTCCAAAACCATCATCTGCATCTAACAAATATGCACAATCAAATTTTTTATAAAATTTAAATTTTGGTCTAGAATTTTTTCTACCTAAAATTCCAGATTTTACATAATGAGGAAATAACTTTATTCCATGAGAGTCAACTCCCCTCAATGAGGCTTCACAAATACCAAAACTAACTGTCCTTGCACTAAATTCATCTAATTTGATTTTTTTAAAAATCTTATAAGTAAAATTTAATAAATCCTTGTAGTCTATTTTTATCATTTAAGATTAATAGCTTGACCCTTTTTTTTAAGACTTTTATTTACCGCCTCAATTACTTTTGTTGAATAAATTGAGTCATAAAAAGACGAGTTTGTTTTCTTTAAATTTTTAATATCATTTTTTTTAACATCTATAATAAAATTTTTAATATTTTTAATTCCATACCCATCATAAAAATAATTTTCTGCAGAATTCAAATTAGTAAAATATGGATTTATGTGAGTAGAATTTTCTTTATCCGACACTGCAAATATCCCTCTATTTTTTTGATCAGAAAAAAATCGACCTTTATCACCAATAAAATTAATTTTTTGATCAGAGGTTGCCGAAGAGTTGTTGGGGTCTATCCAATTTGTAATAATGTGAGAGAAAAAAATTTTTCCATTTTTTTTCCATTCAATTGTAGCCTGAACAGCATCCCAAGAATTTATATTTTTTTTGACTAAATAACCTTTTTGACCCCATGCCCAAACTTTAGATGGTTTGAATTTGGTCATATAATAAATTAGATCAACATAATGAACTCCTAAATACTGAAAACTATTTGATTTGTTTGCCCATTTTTTAAAAAGTTTTTCGGGAATAGCTTTTTTTTGACTATATTCTATTACACAGTATTTTAAATTACCGAGCTTCCCTTCATCAATAAATTTTTTTAAAGTAAGATTAGCTTCATCTAGCCTTTTATGAAATTCAACTTGGTATATTTTTTTTCTTCTTTTAATTGTTTTCAATAAATTCTTAACTTCTTTAATTTTATCTGATAATGGCTTAACAACTAATAAATTGGAATTAGAAAAAATTACATCTTTACATATTTTATAATGCGTATGATCCGGAGTTGCTACTATAGTTGCATCAGGTTTAAATTTATTTAATGCTTTTAAGTAACTATCTTTAGACTTAGATTCAAATTTTAAAAAAGTATTTGATTTTACTTTTATATTTAAAAATTTAGATAATTTTTTTGATTTTTTTAAACACTCATCAACAGATTTATTTGAAGTTGTGACAAAGCCTACTTGATCAATAAGGTTCTCTCTAATTGACTCTAGTACTGAAGGTATAATTGTTCCATTCTCATTATAATCTGAACCCTTAACATATACTCCTCCTCCAATTATCAATAATTTCATAAATTAAATCATCTTTTTAACATACTTTGCGATTGAAAGGGCAGAAGTTAATCCTGGTGACTCAATCCCAAAAAGGTTTATCCAATTATAATTTTTTACCTTTTTAATATAAAAATCTTCATTTGATTTTATTCTATTAAACATTATTTTAGGTCTTATACCTTCTTTAAAATATAAAATTTTTTTTTCATTTATCGACATTAAATGATTTTTAATACCATTAATGAATTTGTATTTTAACTTTTTTTTATTATTAAAGTTTAATTTTTCAACACTTGGTCCTAAAATATACCCTCCTTCTAATAATGGAGTAATATCAATTCTTTCTTTTACATCACCAGGCAACATTGCTCTATATACAATCTTACTTAACTTTAAATTTTCTTTTGTTTTAAAATAAACCCCTTTTACATATTTATTTTTAGGAAATTCATAATTAGGGAAATTTCGTTTAGCGATACTAATAGCATCCATTCCAGCACAATTTATAACGTAATCAAATAATTCATTTTTTAAATAATCAATTCTAAATTTAGAATTTATTTTTTGTATATTTAATTTTTTGATTTCAAAATAAAAATTAACTCTATTTTTTTTTGAAATTTGAAACAATTTTTTTATAAAAGCTTTTACATCAAAAACACCTGCTGACGGAGATAATAAGGCTTTATTACCCTTCAATATTGGTTCCATTTTACTTAATTTTTTTTGATGAATTATCTTTACATCTTTCACGCCATTCTTAATGGCATTTTTTTTTAAAATATTAATATATTTTTCCTCTTTTTTTGTACAAGCCAAAAATAATTTACCTGTCTTGATATTTTTAATTTTATATTTTTTACAAAATTTATAAATTAAATTTTTGCCTTTAATACAAAGATTATTTTTTAAAGTATTTTTTTTATAATAAACACCTGAATGAATTTCTTGAGAATTTTTTGAAGTATTTTCTAAGCCTATCTTTTTAGCTTTTTCTAAAACAGTTATTTTAAATTTATTTGTTTTTGAAAGCTCATAAGAAATCGATAATCCAATTACACCAGCTCCAATTATAAGTACTTTTTTCATTTATAAATTTTTTTAAAAATCGAAAAAAATATTTTCATTTCTTTCAAGGGGCAACCAGTTAATAAAATTCCTTTATCAAATGGTTTGGGATAGCCATATCTCACTGCTGTACTATTTTGCTTTAATTTATTAAAAATTTTATTTGCTAAGGTTTTATTTTGAAAATCTATAAAAATAAAGTTGCTATTCACTCCACCATAATAATTAATTTTAAGATCTTTTAATTTTTTCTTTAAAAATAAAAAACCTTTTGAAACATTGCTTATATATTTCTTTGTAATTATATTATTATCTAAAATAAATTCTAAAGCTGCAGCGGACAATACATTTGTTTCATACCCACCTTTTGAATTTGAAAAAGCTTTTATCTTATTTTTTTCAGAAATAATATATCCAATTCTTGCACCAGCTAAGCCATAGGCTTTTGAAAAAGATCTCATCACTACAAGATTTTTAAATTTTTTAATTAAATTTATTGATGAAAACTTATTAAATGGAAAATAAACCTCATCAATTACTAATAATATTTTTTTTTTACCTAGAAACTTAGCAAGTTTATTTATAAATAATAAGTCTATATTTCCTTCTACAGGAATATTTGGAAATGTTAAAAAAACCACTGAGGTATTTTTTGACACAAGTTTAAAAATATCATCTACTTTTAAATTAAAATTATTATCGTAATTAAATGTTTTAACTTTAACATCATATATTTTTGCATAAATCTTGTACAAAGCAAAACTTGGATTAGGAACAATAACTTCAGTTTTTTTTGTAATATTAGTTGAATCTAAAATATTTTTTATACCACCAGAGACCCCTTCGGTAATTAAAATATTTTTTCTATCTAATTTCAAAAATTTTGAAAGCTTTTTATAAACAGGTTCTAAATTTGGATAAAGATTGATGTCTAACCTATTGATATACTTATTAAATTTCTTTTTATAATTATTATCTAGTGCTGTAATTTTCTCATTTCTATCTAATCTTAGTTTTATATAAGATCTATTTTCAGAATTTGAAGTTCTAATTACTTTCTCTATGCTTTTTTTGAATTTAAACAATTTATTTAAAGTATCTAATTTTGTTATTTTTTTTTTTATTTTTTAGAATTGTTGATACAATTTCTAAATCTAATTTATCTTTTACTATAATTCCTGAAAATTTACTCACTGGATAAAATCCAACTTTTCCATGCAAAATAGCTTTTTTACTGTTTTCATAAGACTTTATAAATGTATTTGCTTTCCACATCATTATTGAATAAACCATTACTTCTGCTGGTTCTAAATCCTGTGTTTTTGCAAATCTTTCCTTAATCTTAAAATTAATAGGTTTTTTTTTGAAAATAGTATGATTTTTCAATTTATTAGTTGTTATTAAACTATTCAAATTTTTAAATTTAAAAAAATTTATTATTTTTTTAATTTCTGAGGGTTCTTGGAGTGGAGCTATTGGATTAACCCATACAACAATATCACATTTATGTTCTTTTAAAAAATTATAAACAACATCATCAGATTTTGTGTTTGAAGACCCAAATTTTTTATCTCTTAAGTAAAAATTAATATTATTTTTTATTGCAATCTTTTTAAAAACCAAACTATCAGAATTAATATAAATTTTTTCAAAAATATTTGTTTTTTTAGCAGATTGAATTACATATTCAATTAAAGGTTTTTTATTAATTAAAGCTAAATTTTTTTTCTTTAGTCTTTGGCTTCCAATTCTTGCTGGGATCATTGCGTAAATTGTTTTTTTCATAAGCTTGAAAATTAAAACAATGGATATATATCGTCTTGAAAAGGTTTTTTTTTATTTTTTTTCTCTAATTCTTTTCTTTTTTTTAATAAATAGAAAATATATAAGATTAAAGTTAAAATTATAATAAGTATAAGTAAAATTAAAATTTTATTGCTCATAAAAATTTTTAATATTTTTATATAACATATTTGAAAATATATCACAACCAAGCTTGGTAAAATGAGTATTATCCAAAAAATTTTTTTCGTTAATATCTATTTTATTTCTTAAGTCTAAAAATAAACTTTCTTTGTTTTGAGCCACTTGCTTCATAATTTCATGCATTTCAATCAATGGCTTATAGTAAATAGATTTTGTGGATACTAATTCTGGTATAAAAATAACTTTTCCATTCCAAGTCTTAGCTAAATCAACAGCCATTTTACATCTTGTCGCAAACAACTCTTTCCATTCAGATGTCATTCTAAGAAATCCATCTTCGTTAACATAAATATCTTTTCCATAAACGCTAGCAACACCATAATTATTTTTTTTGTATTTTCTTGGATTACTATTAAGAGAAGTATCAAACTGTAACATTATGTTTTCCATTAGAGGAAAAATTTTTTTTTCTATTTCTCTACCATTTACAAGTGGAGTAAGGTCATTTTTAGCTTGATAAAATAAAGTTATTTTTGGTTTTAATATTGAACCCCAGGAAAAAAATCTTATCATACTTTGAATTGTAGACCATCCCCCAACTCCTCCATTAATCAGTAAGGTTTCTCTATCTTCGCTAAATAATTCTCTTAGTTTATAAGGCCAAGTATCTCTATAATCATTTATACCATCACAATAAGTAGTACTTCCTCCAATACAATAAATATCACATTTATTATTATATTGTTTGAATTCATCAATTATTGAATTTTGTTCAGATGTTTTTCTAAACCCTTCTTTAGTGTGAGCTAATTCGTTGTTAAACTTTAGTTTTGGATTTAAAGACCAATTAGTAAATGGATGAGGACAATATATTAATTTAGTAAAAAAATTATTTTTAAATTTTGAATCTCCATAAAAGAATGGATCCTTTTTTTTAAACAAATTTATTAAATGTTTTATCATTTTTATTAATTATTTATATTGTAAGTAAATCTCGATCAGAGACTTCTTTTATAAAATTTGTAATTCTTATATTTGACTTACCATCTCTAAATTTATCAAATTTGTGGATTATTTTATTCCAATTACCAAAATTAGAAGTTGATATATTTTTATAATCTTTTTCTATTTCTTCCCATAGGTAATTCCAATCTCTAAATACTATATTTAATCCATCAGACTCAAACTGATTTTTTTTTGATTTATAATAATCAAACATAACAGATTTAGATCCAACTAATGCAGACTCCAATGCTGCAGTTCCTGCTAAGACATTGTCATGAATGGTTAAATCACAAGCTTTTGCAATTTTTGCAGGAATATCCTCAAAATTTTTAACATGATCTTTATCAAAATTTTCTAAAACTATACATCTATTAGTTTCTTTGGCCTTTTCTAACATCGAATAAGTATCTCCAAGTTTTTCTTTTAATAATCTAGGTTTTTTTGGCTTTATGATTAAACCATAATTATTATTTTCAAGAATTTTCTTAATTAAAAATTTATATCCAATACATGATATATTGTAACTATAAAGTTCAAAAAATTCATCTTTCATTGCACCCTGATCAAAAAAACCAATAATATATTTTACTCCGCTAGATTTTAATTTTTCTTTTAATTCTAATGAGTCTTTATCTATTTTGTTAAATTTATAATCTGTAATATATCCAAAATTTTTAATTGCTTTTAGATTTGATAATTTTTTTGGAATATATTTTGAATTATTAAAACTAAAAAAATAATTAAAAGCATCAATATTTTTATGACTACTATATCCAGGTGTGTAAGAGTAAGTAAATCCAAAAGAGGTTCCATTTAATTTATTTATAGCTCCTATAGCACTTGACGTTTCTATTTCATGGGTATGTGAAGATAAAAAAATTTTTATATGGTTTTTTTCAAAAAATTTAAGATAAATGTCTTTTTCAAAATTATAGTAAATGAATAAATAATTAATTAAGTTTAATTTTTTTAAATTAAAGAAAGAATTAAATAAATTTTTAAATGAGTTAACTAAAATTCTTATATCAACATAATTATAAATATTTAAAAAATTTGTGAAATTTGATTTATTACCGTCTGAAATAAAAATTATCTTTTTATAAAAATTTTTATCCAAGAAAAAATTATCTGGTTTATTCATTTGATATGAGTCTGACACACAAATTTTTTTATTATCATCAAAATTTTTTTCTTTTTTAAATATGAAAAAAAATTTTTTAAGTAGCGATAGATATTTTTTAAAAAGATCAAAATTAATGTAATTATTATAAAAAATAAAATTTATATTTGATTTATTGTATCTTTGGACAATAAATTGATCAAAAATACTTTTTTCTAAAATAAAATTAATTTTTCTTTTTTGAAAAAAAACATCTGAACCTTGATATAGTACAATAAAGTTCTCAACTGACATAAAGCTTATCAATCCTTTATTATTACTTAAATATTTTACTAAAAAATGATAAAAATTTTTTTCTAACTTATTTTTTTCAAAATATTCATCTAAGTATGCATAAACAAAATTATCAACTTCATGATTTTCTGTAATAGAAGTAAAAACTTTACTAGTTTCATTTTCCAAATTTACTATTTTCCAATCAAGTTTTTTTATATATTTTTGTTTAAAGATAAATTTTATAATTTTTGATAAAAAATTTTCTTTAATAAAATATGATTCAGAATTATTGTTAAAAATTATTAAAAAATTAAATATTTTTAACTTATCAAATATATATAAATTTTTTACCATTTTGCTAAATCACATTTATTAAATAAATTATTTCTTGCATTTTCAAAACCATTGCCAATAAAATTTAATAAGTTTGCAGTAGCGGCTGCATTAATTTTTTTATTTTCTAATCCTGATAATAAGTGCCTCCAATTTCCCACTCCTCCTGCCAAAATAATTGGAACTTCACTCTTTTTAATATTTTTTAACATTTGAAAATCATAACCTTGACCAGTACCATCTTTATCAATTGAATTTAAATAGATTTCTCCAATATAATTTAATTTTTTCGTATTAATAATTTCTGATAATTTTAACTGATTTATATTTTTATTATTATTGTAAATAAAATATGTTTTATTAAATAATTTAACATCAAGGGAACCAATTATACTTTGTTTACCAATATACTTATAAATTTTAATCAATTCCTGATTTTCATCTAAAATCATAGAATTAAGTACAATCTTATCTGCACCCGATCTCAAAAGTTTTCTCACATCGTTTACACTGGTTATCCCACCACCAGCTGCTATTGGAATAAATATTTTTTTTGTAATTTTTTGAAGAATTTTACAAAAATTATTAAAATTTCTTTTTTTATTCCTTATATTCAAAACAATTAATTCATCGATGTAACTTGATACATTCGAAAAATTATAATTATCCAATAACCAATTAATATCACCAACTTTTTGAAGATTGAAATTTCTACTCAAAACGAAGTTATCTCCATCTACTAATAAGGTGAAAATTAATCTTTTTTTAAGCATTTTATTTCAAAAAGTTTTTTATTAGTTTTAATCCATTCGACTGACTTTTTTCAGGATGAAATTGTGTGCCACAAATATTGCTACTTTCATAAGATGAAACAAATTTTTTACCATATTCACAATATGAGAATCTAAATTTTTTTGTTTTTTGAGGTAAAAAAAAATAAGAATGAACAAAATAGAAAAAATTATTTTTTTCTAATCCTTTAAATATTCCTTTAAAATAATTTGTTTTTATTGAATTAAATCCTATATGAGGAATCCTTTTTTTTATTATAGAGTCCAATTTTACAATTTTACCTGGTACTAAACCTATACCTTTACAGTTTCCATCTTCAACGCTACTTAGTGATAAAAGTTGCATACCCAAGCATATTCCTAATATTTTTCCTTTTTTACTTACACTTTCTCTAATTGCTGTATCAATTTTTAATCTTTTAATTTCACTCATAGCGTCCCTGAATGAACCTACACCAGGTAAAATTAGTAATTCACTATTTCTAATAATTTTATGATCATTCGTTACTTGATGTTTATAACCTAAATAATCTATTGCATTTTTTACAGATAAAATATTTCCCATACCATAATCAATGATAATAACTTTTTTTTTCATCAAATCTTAAATATGAAAATCCTCACCGACTACAAATTTAGGCTTCCAAATTTTTGTTTTTTTACACTTATAAAAAAGTTTTTTGTTAGCCCATCTGTCTATAACTTTATCAAATTCTAATTTACTCATTTGAAAATATTTTAGATAATCATCAATATAATTTTCTGGATAAGCGCCATCATATAATTTAACTAAATTTAAAGCTTGGTCCCTTGTCATAGCACCTCTTCGAATTTCTATCCCAGCATCTTGAGTAGCTCTTCCAAACCCAAATTTTAAATACATGATATAAGTATGTAGATCATACAAAGCTTGGTCTGTTTGTGCAAAGTTGGTAAAAGTACCAAAGTTTGTTTCTTTTTTTTCTGTAAGATTGCATTTTTCTTTAGCTACCAAATAGTTTCTATATGGATCCCATGGTTCAAAATAACTCCAATGAGTGATATGAAAATTTTTTTCTTTTGAATCTGGTAAAGTAAACCAATAAAGAC
>MDTB01205813.1_pt1 | contig 17109 bp, 23 predicted proteins | sample 811161 | NCBI WGS metagenome assembly MDTB01 (sample SAMN05326650, study PRJNA326480) | marine metagenome | isolation source: seawater | place: Mediterranean Sea | collected 2009
GTTGGTTAGAGCACAGCACTCATAACGCTGAGGTCGGTGGTTCAAATCCACCCATAACCATTAGATTACTTTAAATGTAGTTTTTGTAATCTAGTTTGTAAGCTATTATTTGATTATGACAAACTATTTTATTTATATATTTTCCTCATATGTAATTGTTATATTTGCAATGCTAGCAAATGTAATCATTCTTTATCTGAATCATAGGAATATAATAAAAAATCTTAAAATTAAGGATTAGATCATGAAAAAAAGAACCTTAAGAATATATTCTATATCCATTATATTAGTATTATTATCAGGACTTTTTTTTATGTTCATTAAAACATTCAACGATAATTTATTATTTTATAGAAGCCCTTCTCAAATTATAGAAACAGAATTTCCAGAAAATTATATCTTTAGAGTGGGCGGAGTTGTTCTAGATGGATCATTAGTAAAGAGCAATAATAGTATGGATGTTAAGTTTTCTATAACAGATTATGAGCAGACTCTAGATATTAGTTATACTGGTATACTTCCTGATCTATTCAGAGAGGGACAAGGAGTCGTGATAAGAGGCAAGTTGGGGAATAACGGTATTTTTTATGCCGAAGAAGTTCTTGCCAAACATGATGAAACTTATATGCCACCAGAAGTTCTTGATAGTTTGAAGGTGAATGATAAAGCGTTGCAAAGAACAACCGAATCAATGAAAATAAATAAATAATATGACAGCATATATTGGATCTTTTTTGGTATTACTAGCATTTTTAAATGCTTTATTATTAATATCTTCGAAACCTATCTTATCAAGATTTATGTCAGATTATGGCTCAGTTATATTATCGTCTTCAAAATTACAATTTCCATTAACTCTTTTCTCATTCATATGCCTGATAGTTTCTTTTTTAGCAGATGATTTTACTTTAAAATATGTTTCCTCCAACTCAAACTCACTTTTACCATATTATTATAAAATTTCAGCTACATGGGCTGGCCATGAAGGTTCAATGTTGTTATGGTGTTTGGTTTTGAGTTTATGGACTTTTCTAGCAAGTATATATAGTCGAGACTTAGAAGAAGATTTTAGACTAAAGTTTTTATCTATAATGGGATTATTAAATCTTGGTTTTTTAGCATTCTTAATATTTACATCTAATCCGTTTGACAAAAACCTATCTATTCCAATCGATGGAAAAGATTTGAATCCCTTACTACAGGACTTTGGTCTCATTGTTCACCCTCCAATGTTATATATGGGCTATGTGGGATTATCTGTAGTTTTTAGTTTTGCAGTAACTTGCCTTTTGAAACAAGACTTTAAACCTGAATGGGCAAAGTGGATCAGACCATGGGCGCTGATTTCATGGAGTTTTTTGACTCTAGGGATAGCACTAGGAAGTTGGTGGGCTTATTATGAACTAGGCTGGGGAGGCTGGTGGTTCTGGGACCCGGTTGAAAATGCTTCATTTATGCCATGGTTGATTACTACAGCATTGATTCATTCTCTTATCACATGTGAACAAAAATCAATGTTTAAAAATTGGACAATATTATTATCAATCATTGCTTTTTCACTCAGCCTACTAGGAACATTTTTAGTTAGATCTGGTATTCTAACCTCGGTGCATTCATTTGCTAACGACCCAGCAAGAGGGGCGTTTATTCTTTTATTTCTAGCTATTATAACTGGAGCAGCATTGATATTATACTTGAAAAATTCATCACAAATGAATGATAAAACTAGCTTCATATTCTTTTCAAAAGAAAGTTTTTTCTTGATAAATAATATTCTACTCGTTACAGCAACATTCACAATATTACTAGGAACCATGTATCCTCTTATACTTGATATTTTTGGTCTTGAAAAAATTTCAGTTGGGGTACCCTATTATAATGCTGTATTTCTTCCGTTGATGATACCGTTGGTTTTTTTAGCTGGGTATATCCCAATATTATTTCTGTCAAAAAATAGAGATATAAAAAACCAAGCTAAATACTTCCTAATAAGTTTCATCATCATACTTTTACTATCTTGTTTAAACATTTTATTATTTGATCAATATAATCTAAGTATTTTTATCGGTTTATTTTTATTTCTTTGGATTATGCTTAATTTAATATATGAACTTATTAAGAAAATAAAAACGACTGGCAGTATACATATTTTTACTAAAAATATCGGTATGTATATGGCCCATTTAGGTTTAGCTGTATTTATACTTGGAGCTACTATGGTTGAAAATAGCAAGATTGAAAAAGAAATTATATTAAGCTTGAATGAAAAGGTAGAGATAAATAATTATACATTTCAGTTCATGAACCTTACTGAAACTGAGGGACCTAATTACTCTGCTGTGATTGGACATTTTAGGGTATTTTTAAATAACAAATTTATCACTGATATGTATCCTGAAAAAAGATTATATAATTCAAGCGAAATGCCGATGACAGAGGCAGGCATAGACCCTGGTTTTACAAGAGATCTTTATATAACACTCGGAACAATGATTGATCAAGACAAGTGGTCTGTTAGGATATATCATAAGCCTTTGATTAGACTAATATGGATTGGTGCATTGATGATGGTATTTGGAGGCATCTTCAGCGTTCTCAGTAAAAAAAGGAAAACCTCAATGGTTACTGCGTCTTGAATAATAAGTTATCTTTGTTAATATTTTCAGTTTTCATCTTACTACTGTATGTTGGACTAAATAATGATTCAAGATTGGTTCAATCTCCATTAATTAATAAAAAACTCCCAGAGTTTAATCTACCGATATTGCAGTCTGAGTCACTTGCTGAAATATCGACATTTCCTGATGATACTTTCCTCTTAAATGTTTGGGCAAGCTGGTGCATTGAATGTATTAGGGAACATCAAGTTCTAAATTTAATTGAAAATGATGACAAAATTAGATTGATTGGTATTAATTATAAAGATTTAGAGACAGATGCGATAGGATGGCTAGAAATATACGGAAACCCATATGAATATATTATATATGATAGGGATGGCCAGCTTGGCATTGATCTTGGTGTTTATGGCGTACCAGAAACTTTCCTAGTTGATAAGAATAAAGTAATTAGAGCGAAGTATATAGGTGTTATAAATGAAGATATCTATTACAATGAAATATTACCAACTATAGAAAAAATAAAAGATGATTATTAAGAGGTATCTAATAAGTTTTTTATTTTTCTTTTTATCCTTCAATTTATATGGAGATAATATAGAAAATGAAAAACTCTATAATAAAATTATCACTGAACTGAGATGCATGGTTTGTCAGAATCAAAATATTGCTGAATCAGAAGCACCACTTGCGATAGACTTAAGAAACAAAGTTAAAATCATGATTACTGATGGCTATGACGAGAGATATATAAAACAATATATGGCAGATAGATATAGTGATTTTATACTTTATGATCCTCCGTTTAGATTTCAGAATTTACTTTTATGGTTTGGTCCATTTATATTTTTACTAATATTAACTATATTGCTTTTTAGGAAAAATTTGAGTAAATGATATATGTATTAATTATTATAATTATCTCGATATACTTTATATTTTTTTTTAAAAATATAGGAGAGGGATCATCAGTAAACTTTAGAAATAAAAAGCTTGCAGCTATAATTATAATACCTCTTCTCTTGATTATCAGTATTTTCTTTAAAAACTCAGGTATTATAAATTATGTAGAATATAACTCAATATTAGATAAGCATCATGAAATAAGAAAAAATATTCAGACTATTAAAAAAAATATTCCTATGCTGCGTGATAGGTTACAAAATGAGCCTAGTTATTATCAAGGCTGGGTGATGCTAGCAAAATCATACATTATTATAGATGATCTATTGAATGCTGCTTATGCTTATGAAAAAGCCTTATCTTTAAAAAATACAGATCCAATTGTTTTAGAGGAAATTATATCAGTCTTAAGAAGACTTGATCCTAAGGTTAATAAGGAAAAAATTCTTAAGTATTTTAATCAATTAATATCATTGGATGCTTCTAATCTCAATGTTTATAATATGAAGTTAAATTACTCAATTGATATCAATGACGCTGATCTCACAAAAGAAATTCTTAAAAGCATAGTTAATAATCCTAAAATTAAAACTAAGAAGCAGTATTTAGCTGCGCTTGAACAAATGGAAAAATCAGGCATGTTTGACTTAAAGATAAGAATTGAAAAGTCAGCATATGATTCTCTAGTTAAATATGATTATTTATATTTTATTCTCAAAGAGGAAAACTCTAAAGTTCCTTTTGCTGTAAAAAAATATAAAAATAAAGATTTGCCTAGTTATCTATCTATTAATGCTAATAGTAAGATGATTAAGAATTCATCAATTCCAAAAGAAGTAAGATTATATGTCAAAGGTAGCGACAAACCCACTGTTAGTGATAATATGGCTGACATCTATAGATCAAATATGTTGGATTTATCTAAACCCATCGAACACATTATAAATTAGTATGTAATCCTATCATCAAATACAAAGCATTCACCTTGCCATTTATTATTATTCTTTCGTTTATCTAGATAATTTATAATCCCTCCTTTAAGTTGATATACATTCTTAAATCCAATCTCTTGCAGAGCTAGAGTTGCTTTTTCACATCTGATACCACCTGTACAAAATATCGCAACATCCTGAGAAGTATTCACATCAAGGTTCTTCTTCAATGATTCTCTTAAGTCGCTAAAATTAAGTAATTCCAGACTTTTTGAATTTTCAAAAGTTCCTAGAAGGTATTCGAATCTATTTCTCATATCAATTATAAGAGGTTTTTTATCAAGGAGTTTATTCCAAGCATCTGGTCCTAGGGATTTATTCTGTGAAACCATCTTTTCTGAAACTGTAAAACCAGCCTTAATAATTTCATTTTTTATCTTAACTTTTAGTTTAGTAAATATTCTGTTTGAAATCTTAGATTGGTTATAGTGTACAGCATCAAGATTTAATAAATCAGATAAAAAGGATTTAGATAGTTCTATATTTTTTTTTGTTCCACAAAAATTTGCATTTATTCCCTCAGTAGCAATTATTACAGTTCCAAAAATGTTTAAATCATATAAATATTCTTTAATTTGAGATCTCGCTTTTTTTAGATTTTTAATATATGTGAATTTATAGAAGCTTATCGCTGTATCTATTTTTTTATGCATAATGTAAGCCCATCATATATTGTTAAAAGACAGTGATCTACTCTATCATCTGAAGCAATAAAATCATTTAATGCTTTAATGGATCTAGTGCTATTTGTCATATCATTGTCTTTCACGACCTTGCCTTTCCACATTGTATTATCTATTAATATCATGCCGCCATGTCTCACTAATTCTAAGGACTTTTTATAATATTCCAAATAGTTATTTTTATCTGCATCAATGAAAATAAAGTCAAAACTTTCATTCATTCCTTTATTTATAAATTCATCCAACGATTCAATAGCATCACGTATAATTAATTCAATTTTTTTATCACATCCACTTTTTATCCAATATTCTCTTGCTATATCTGTAAATTCTGTTGAGTTATCTAATGCATAAAGTTTACCATCTTCTGGTATTCCTTTTGCAATACATATAGAACTATATCCCGTGAAGACACCTATTTCTATGCATTTACTAAACCCCCCAATTCTACATAAAATTTCAATGAGAGACCCTTGTGTCTGCCCAATTTGCATTATAGATATATCGCCTAATGATTCAGTTTGTTTACGTAAATCTGATAGTACATCATCTTTTTTATATCCTACCTTATCTATATATTTGCTTAATTTATTTTCATCTAATGAGATACTTTTATTCATTCTTGCCTAGCTTCGAATTCAATTATCAACTCTATTTCATCTCCAACTAAATTTTTTTTAATAGCATAATTCATTCCAAAGTCAGATCTTTTAAAACTAGCATAAGCTGAGACACCCATAACCATAGGCTTTGATAATCCAACTCTAAATGGATATGTATCTATCTTATTAATTTTTGCGTTTAATATAAGAGGTTTTGTAATCCCTAGTAATGTTAAGTCACCTTTGATTTTACCAGGATTTAGTTTCAAATCATTTGCATCTGCCCTAAATATCATTTCTGGATACTCTTTGGCATTAAGGAAATCAGGACTTCTGAGATGTGAATCTCTTTTATCATGATTAGTAAACACGCTGTCTGTATCAATAATTATTTCAACGTCAGAAACTATTTGGTTTGTTTCATCATACTTGAAAGAACCCTTGGCTTTAGTAAACATACCTAGAGTTTTAGCATAGCCAGCATGCTCCACAAGAAAACCAATACTCAGATGAGTTTCATCTAACACATATGTTTGACTGTTTGCCAATGTAGCAGGTGGCATGAAGTATAATATCAATAATAGTACTTGTTTAAGCTTTTTCATATTTATTCCTATATAGCCAAATTATATCCTTAGCGAATGAAAATGTAATTATAAAGAGTGATAAAATTACTAAAAATAGAGTATTTTCAGGGTCAAAGTAGACGTCTTGAGCTATAACCATGAATAATGTTGTTACAGCACAAGCAAACTTCCTAAATTGACTAATAGGCAACTCAGTTTTTAACCAATCATACTTACTCATGAAAAAGATAAATAGGTATCTATATAAAGGTATCAGGAATATATATGCGCCTATCTCTCTATTCAAATAAAGAGAAATAGATAAAACCAGCATTAAAAAGTTATCAGATTCTTGATCAATTTTTTCACCAAACTTAGTAACATGGTCATATTTCCTTGCAATAAATCCATCTAAACCATCTAATAATAAAGCTATCATTGCAAGAATAACTATCATTCTTTCTGAATAGAAAATATCAAATATAGTCAAATTCATACTTGAGTGTATTACAGCCGTTAGCATCATTAATGATATATTCAATCTCATAAAGGTAACCTTTGATGCTAAGCTGAATATCTCAGAGCCAGAGTTTATGAAACACCTAAATATTAGGTATGAAATATATAAATAAAGTAGAGAATTTTGTAGTAAGATAAATAGTGTTAATTCACTCTTGAACGTAAATAATAGTAAAAATATTGAAAATACGTAAGTATAAGAAATAATTATTAAAATAGATTTATTCATTTATAAGGTTTATTGAATTATGTCAAAAATTTCAGCAGAATCATTTTGGATTAAAAAAAGAAACGCTAGTTTTATAAAAAAACATAGTCTTAGTATACCTCAAAAAAATCAAGCGTTAATAAAAACTATCTATAGTGGAATTAGTTATGGCACTGAAAAAGTTGTATATTCTGGTAGGGTACCTAAAAGTCAGAGAGATCTAATGAAGTGTCCTTTTCAAGAGGGAGAATTCGGTGCGACTATAAAATATGGGTACATGAATGTAGGAAAAGTTCTTGAAGGTTCAAAGTTTTACAAGAATAAATATGTTTATACATTATATCCACATCAAACCCAGTTTATCTTGGATGAGAAGGATCTTGCTGTAATACCAAGTACAATACCAATTAAGAGATGCCTGTTAACAGCTAATATGGAAACTGCAATTAACGCAATGTGGGATACGCTGCCATCTTGTGGAGACAAGGTATTAATAATTGGCGCAGGTATTGTTGGTTTACTGATGGCTTATGTGCTTAAAACAATCCCGGGAATTGAAATAGTATTAGTAGATCAAGATAATAAAAAAAAGAGGTTAGCTAAACTCTTTAATATAAAGTTCAATCAAAATATCCCTAAATCCTATAAGGCAAATATTATATTTGAGTGCTCGGGGAACTCTTCAGTCATTAGTTTATTATCCCCACATTTAAAGGACGAGGCAACTATCTGTATATTAAGCTGGTATGGAAATAATATATCTAGAGTCAAATTTGGTGAAGAATTCCTCTCAAGAAGAGCTAAAATTATATTTTCTCAAGTATCTAAGGTTTCACATAACAGAAGTAAATATTGGGGTAACACTGATAGAAAAAAACTTGCAATTAGTTTACTAAAAGATGATAAGCTAGATTTTTTAATAGAAAGAAATATGATAAGTTTCAAGGATTTGCCTAAATTCTTTTCTAACATGTCAGAAAATAAAAATTTTTATTGTAAAGTCGTAGACTATGGAGTGGATAAAAATGTATGAAGTAAAGGTAAGGGATAATTTATTTATAGCACATAGCTTAAAAGATGAATTCTTTGGACCTGCTAAAGACTTACATGGCGCAACATATGTAATAGATCTTATAATTACAAGCGAGCAATTATCTGATAAAAATGTTGTTATAGATATAGGCATTGCCTCAAAGTTACTAAAAGATTGTATTAATTTATATAATTATAAGAATCTTGATGAAGTTGAAAGTTTAAAAGGCATAATCACAACAACAGAATTTTTGGCATATAAACTCACAAATGATTTTATCGATAAACTAGGTAATCAAATGAATGATGTATCAGAGATATATAGTATAAAAATGATACTTAATGAGTCCCATATAGCGTCTGCTTCATATGAAAAAAAATTTAAATGAATGAAAAGGTTATTTTTTATTTTTCCTGAATTTAAGGATACCATTACTGGCGGCACATATTATGATGAAGAAGTTAGCAGATATTTAAAAAAACTTCATGTGTCTTTAACAAAAATTATAGTTTCTGAATGTATTTCTAGTATCAAATTATCATGCCTACTCAAGAACTTACCAAAAAAAGCAACAGTCCTAATTGATGGTTATCTTGCTAGCAGAATATCTTTTTTATTTCATAATAATTTTCATATCCTTATACATCATCCTTGCTGCTTAGAGAGAAGAGAAGGTAAGATGTCCAATTTGAAATTATATTTCAATGAAAAGAGAGCTTTCAGTCAATGTAAATCTATCATTACAGTAAGTAATTATATGAGAAAAGTAATTAATTCAATTTCATATAGAATAGTTAAAATTGGAGTTGCATACCCGGGCATTGATAATAGATATTATTCAAATAAAAGAGATCTTCATGCTAAAAATATTCTAGCAATCGGCAATGTTATTGAAAGAAAAGGTTATCATGTTTTAATTGAAGCTTTAGCAGATATAAAGTCTGATTGGCATTTAAACATCATAGGAAAATTCTCATCAGACGATCCTTATTATCAGAGTCTTGTTGAGAAGATTCATAAATTTAAACTATCTAACAATATAAGATTCTTGGGAAATATCTCTGAAGTTAATAAAATGAAAATTATGCTAAATTCAAAAATATTCGTCTTACCAACATTCTATGAAGGGTTTGGCATCTCTCTTGTAGAAGCAACAGCTCTAGGATTAAATATAATAACAAGTGACTTACCAGTATTGAGAGAAGTTCTCAAAGGAGGGAGCACTCAGTTTATTCCAATTAATAATACCAAAAAATTATCGGCGGCTATTGAAAATACAATTCTTCATACCTCTAGACTTACCAATAATAAAATAAAAAATTATAGTTGGCGATCAGCAGCAAAAATTTTTAAAAGGGAACTTCATGCCAACTAAGGATTTCAGCCTATCATGGATCAAGTCTAGAGAACCTTATGATTTAGTATCAAGAAGTAAGATATTGACCGATCTCTATAAGAAAAATAAAGAAGTTTTTCGGAATATTGTAGATCTTGGGGGAGGAACAGGATCCTTTCTAAGATGGTGTCATTATAAAAATATTGAGTATGATAAATTCTTAATTACAGATCATGATCAAAAACTATTAAATAGATTTTTTATAATGAGTAAGAATTATTTCTCTAAAGAGAATATTAAACTATATGAAAATAATGTCTCATCATATATCTTAGAGAGAAAAAATAAACAAAAAACTAGTATTATTAATTTAAGAAAACAAGAGATTCTAAAAACTATGGAGTCAATAAATAATTATAATCTAATAAGTTTTTCAGCAATATCAGATCTATTATCTAAAGATTATATTAAAAAACTACTTAATAAAATTAATAGAGGTAAATATATATATTTTTCTATATGCTTCGATGGAAGAGTGAAATGGAATATTAGTAATAAGTATGATAAATATATTATTTCGATGTTTAATAAACATCAACTTCAAGAAAAAACTCTAGGGATGGCTTTAGGTTCAAATAGCATAAAAATCATTCGAGAAATGTCTTTAAAAAAAGACTACAAAGTAACTATAGCCGATTCATCATGGGTGCTACCATCCGATGCAAGAGATTTTCAGATGTCATATTTAAATACAATCCACAAACCACTCAAAAAATCTGAATTAGTTGATTCAGACATACTTAAAGAATGGTTCATCATGAGATCTAATGACATTAAGCTTAAAAAAAGTCGAGTATCAGTAGGGCATAAAGATATATTAATCAAAACATAATGAAGATATTAGATTTACTAAAATACATTATTTCAATTACATTAATATATCTAGTGTTTAGAGAATATGGAATCAATGTCATTAATACATTTCAATTAATCAACATTGATTACATACTATTGATAATCATATTAAGTTTTATACAATACATATTATCAGCATATAGATGGATGTATATTTCCAAGCATACTAATCTCAATATTACGCTTAAAGATTCAATAAAATTTTATTATATTTCTTCATTTATGAATAATATTCTACCAGGCGGGATCATTGGTGATATCTTTAGAGTTTATCATCATGCTGAGAATAAAAAAGAGCTATTGAAGCTAGGAAAGTCTTTTCAATCAGTCATATTCGAGAGACTTTCAGGCCAAATAATGCTTTTCGCTTTTTTCATTTTCTCACTTAGTTTTTATTTTATTCTAAATGAAAAATATTTAGCATTCATTTATGTTTTAATGCCATTATTAGTAGTATTTTATCTTATCAAATACATATTTAACCTTAAACTTAATAACTACTTGAAAAGTAAATCATATGGACAAAACTTTTTTAAGGTATTTACGGGTGAGATTTTTTGGAGACATACTATATTATCATTTTTTGTTGTTGCATCTTATATACTGATATATATAATATCTGCTAAATCTTTAGGGATAAGTATTGATTATTTTGCATTCTTGGTTTTCTCGCCAATAATACTTTTCTCTATGACTCTACCTGTTAGTATTGGTGGTTGGGGCGTTAGAGAATTTACTGCTCTGCTCATATCTTTCCTTTTAGGATTATCAGCATCAGTAAGTATTAGTGTTTCAATAATGTATGGAGTATTGAATCTTATCTGTTCTTTGCCTGGAGTATATTTTTTTTTAAAACTAAAATTAAGATAATTTTATATCACATAATATATCCTGACCCATTTTGAAATATTTTGTTGGATGTTGAGCAACTTCATCCAAAGAATCTTTTTTCTCTAGTATAAAACTACTCCTGCCTTTCCCGAGTATACTCGGACTGATACATATATGTAGTCTATTTAGTCTATTTTTAGTATAGAAATCAGAAATTGTTGCACCACCACCTTCTATAAAGATGATTTTCTTTTGTAACTTTTTTAACAGAATACATATATCATGAGCATCAAATTTATTTTTAACTAAAGGTAACTGAAATATGTTATTTAATTTAGTTGAAACGGTGTCTTGTATAATCTTATATCCACTCTCATCAGGATTCTTAAAAACATTATATTTGTTCGATAATTTATTATCCTTGTCTATAATTAATCTCATTGGACTTGGTCCTTTGACCATTCTTGTGGTTAACATTGGATTATCTAACTCTACAGTCTTATTGCCTACTAGGATGACATCAGATATTGCTCTGATCATATGTATATGAATTAAATTCTCTCTGGAACTAATATATTTCGATTCCCCTGACTTTGTAGCAATATAACCATCCATTGTCTGAGCTAAGTGTGCTATTAAATAAGGGTCTTTTGAGTTATTGAAAATTATAGGCATGAATAGAGAAATCAACTTTTCTCCATAGGCATCAATTACAAAATTACATTTAGTTATAGTCTGCAATTTTTTATTGTATTGAAGAGAATATAGTTTCCCTCCAATAGTTTTCTCAATATTTATAACATTACTTAGCTCAATTCCAGAATTAACCATTTCTTTGGCTACTAAAACTAGTGACCACAAAGATTTCTTTGTTATACTGACTCTATTAACTATTTTTTTATTATATGTCATTTTTGAAAAACTTTATAAAAAGTACTATCCTAGGTTCATTGATCTTAGTCCCTATCCTTATATTTATCTATTTTACACAAGGATATGTATCGAATTATAATTTTGTAATCGGTTCTGTTGGTTATTTTATTGATACAATGCAACATTTAGGCCCTGTTTATGTCATAGTTATTTGTTATCTGACAGGTGTTTTAGCACAATTTTTTAGTCAAAACCTAAATCTTAACAATCTATAATATGGTCGGATTTGGAACATCACCATATACGTCATCAGGATCAAAAACTTTTTCTTTTTCAGTGAATTTTAATTTGACTTTATTACCATCATATTTAATTTCTCTATAAAAGCATGAATAGTATCCAACGTGGCAGCTTGCATTTCCCGTTACAGTTACTTTAATCCAAATACAGTCTTGATCGTCATCAATCAAAATTTGATCAACTTTTTGTATAAAACCACTCGTGGCACCTTTGTGCCAAATACAGTCTCTACTTCTACTATAGTAATGAGCTTCTTTTGTTTCGATGGTTAATTTTAGTGCTTCCTTGTTCATAAATGCATGCATGAGAAGCTGATCAGTGTTTGAATCAGTTGTAACTACAGGTATGTAACCATCCTCATTAAATTTCGGACTTAACGTGGATCCTTCTTCTACTTCTTTTATGGATTTTCTTTCTTCAAACATTATCTTTTCTTAAACTCTGATTTATGTATAAAAGTCTTGCCACAATAATAGCATTGTATAGAGTGTTGTCCATCCTTAAGTTTTAAAAAAACTTGTGGATGTGCACCAGTATTGTCATCTCCTGAACAAGCCACAGATTTTACATCATCTTCGATAATCTTAATGTTAGATACTCTCATAGATTATAATGAATCAAAATCACCAAGTTTCATAAGACGTTCTCTAAATCTTTCTTTTATTTCTTCCGTTAAATATTTTAGGTCAAGAGCAGCTTTCATTTTTTCTATATTCTTAATATCATTGAATAAGACATCTGATATATCATACAGTGATAAACTATCACTATCAGTTTTGACTAATTTCAATTCATCGCCATTTTTTATCGACCCAGTTTCAATAACTCTAAGATATGATCCTAGCAGACCGCTACTAGAGAACATTTTAGGGAAATCTCTACTATTCATTTTTATTCCTATTTTATAACAAGGTATTCTGGGTTGAGAAACTTGTAACTTACAACTGCCAACCTTAAATTCATCTCCTATTTTAATCAGTTTTTCATCGAAATCATCAATAGTTAGATTTTCTCCAACAAGGCCATAATCAGTATATTCTTGACCCATTTCCTCTGACCATTTTTTATAGTGTTTATGCGAATATGCATATACTGCTTTATCATATCCACCATGCACTTTTAAATCAGCTTGTCTATCTCCAGATATGCCAACATCTGTTACATCTACCGAACCATCTATGGGTTTTTTATAGATACTTGTGATAAGCTCTTTACCATTAAAGATGACTTTCTGCGGTTCAGAGACATTTATAGATAATATTTTCATTATAAAAAAGGATAGCTTAAGATGAATACATATACAATAAATTGGGTCTTATTATTATTATTGTCTGCTATATGGGGAGGAGCATTCACCCTAAATAAATATGCTTTGCAGGCTTATAACCCAGAAATTCTCGTCACAGGAAGACTGTTAGTTGCCGCTGTAGTACTGATTATATTTGTATTAATTTTTTTTAAAAAAGTTGAAATTAAAGCATCAGACTGGAAATATTATTTATTCATGAGTGTTATCGGTATCGTGGCCCCTTTTTTGTTGATATCTTATGGACAAATGGGAATCGATAGTTCTCTAGCAGGGATCTTGATGTCTACAATGCCAATTTCAACGCTAATACTCTCTCATTTCTTTTTGGATGATGAAAAGATGACCAAGATGAAATTAATTGGTTTTATTATAGCGTTTATTGGCATAATTATTTTAATAATGCCAGGCACAGCCGAGCTTGAAATTTCTTTAATTGATGGCTTATACTCAGAATTCATGGTTATATCAGGTGCAGTCTTATATTCTTTTGCAGCTGTATATGGTAAAAGGTATAAAATTACAAATCCATTAAATGCATCGACTGGAGTAACATTATATTCTGCGATGATTATGACAATCTATCTGACTCTAAACAGTAGTTTAATACCAACTGATTTTGGGAGCATAAATCATATTTCAGCTGTTTTAATCTTAGGTATATTCTGTACTGCTATCGCTACAATAATTTACTTTCAAATACTCCAATCTTCAGGCGCAACTTTTATTTCTATGATGAATTATCTAATACCTATATGGGCAATATTATTTGGGGTAATGTTCTTTGATGAGATGGCGTTATGGAATTATTTCCTTGGTTTATTAGTTGTAATTTTTGGCATTCAGTTATCGCAAAATAGCAGAAACACTCAAAAACCTAAAACAACAACCATATAGATGCCTCAATTTCATGTTATATTAATATTATAACAAGTTGAGGTGATATATGTTAAATGAGGATAAGTTGAAAATTGAGTCAGCAACCTTCCAAAAACTATTAGAGCATCTAAGAAATAATCCAGATGTTCAGAATATTGATATGATGAACCTTGCAAATTTCTGTCGAAATTGTATTTCTAAATGGTACATGTCTGAGTCTGAAAAATTAGGCATCAAAATATCATATGATGAGGCTAGAGAATTGATATATGGCATGCCTTATACTGAGTTCAAGGAAAAATATCAAAAAGAAGCAACTAAAGAACAGTTAGATAAGTTTAATGAAAGAAAAAGTGATAAATAAAATTAGTTTATCTGATAGTGATTTACTCAAGTATAACAAACATATTTTATTAGATGAAATTCAACTAGAAGGCATAGAAGTACTTGCTTCTAAGCATATAGTATTGATTGGCCTCGGAGGATTAGGTTGCCCAATAGCTCAATATTTAGCAACATCTGGTTTAGGCAGATTGTCTTTGGTAGATGATGATAAAATAGAAATTACTAACTTACAGAGACAAATATTATTTTGTAAGGATGATGTTGGATACTCTAAAGTAGACATTGCTGAAAAGAAATTAAAAGCACTTAACCAAGACTTGATTGTTAATAAATATAAGATTAGATTTTCTGAGCACTCTAGCCAAATAGTACGTGATGCAGACCTTGTAATAGATGCTTCTGATAATTTTCACACAAGATCTGTTATTAATAAATTAACCCTACTTCATAAAAAGCCTTTGGTCATGGGTGCTGCTATTAAAATGCAGGGACAAGTAGCTATATTTAGAAACGACCTACCTCAGATGCCTTGCTATAACTGTCTCTATAATGATATAGATGACAAAGATATGTCTTGTATTGATCAAGGTGTTTTATCAATGCTAACGGGTTTGATTGGCAGTATACAGGCATCAGAAAGCATAAAGGTCTTATTGAACTTTGGAGAAAAACTAGAAAGTAAATTATTATTAATTGATATTAAAAATAATACCTTCAGAACTATAAGTATACCGAAAGATAATAAATGTGAGTACTGCAACTAAATGATTACGGATAGATTATCAAGAAATTTTGAGTATTTAAGAATATCTGTTACAGATAAATGCAATTATAGATGTTCATATTGTATGCCAAAAGATATTTTTGGAAAAGGTCATAAATTTCTCAGAAAGGATGAACTTCTTAGCTATGAAGAAATTATAGAAGTGGCTAAGACTTTGAGAGACTTTGGTCTTAAGAAGATAAGACTGACTGGTGGCGAACCTCTGCTCAGGAAAAATCTTGAGTTTCTAGTGGAAGGATTAAAAAAGGATGCACATATTAATGAGGTAACACTCACAACAAACGGTTCATTGCTTAATATGGATAAGATTAAAGTTTTAAAGAAATATGGGCTAGATAAAATTACTATTAGCTTAGATTCTCTATCAAATAATTCTGCAGATATTATAAATCCAATAAATAATGATATTAATAAAGTTTTACAGTCAATTGAAAATACTTTGACTGTTTATGGCACTTTAAATATTAACATGGTTGTTATAAAAAATATAAATAGTCACGAAATCATGCAAATGGTGAATAATTTTCTAGAAAAAAATATTGAGTTAAGGTTCATTGAATATATGGATGTGGGAGAATCTAATAATTGGATGTCAGAGGATGTTTTTACCTCTCAAGAAACAATTGATATCATTAGTAAAAGTTACCATATGACTAAAATGAAAGATGCAAAAGACTCAACATCATCAAAATGGCAACTAGATGGTTACCCACTAAAGGTAGCTTTTATTTCCTCAATAACAAAGCCGTTTTGTGGAAACTGTAACAGAGGAAGATTATCTGCTGATGGAAAATTCTATACTTGTTTATTCGCTGATTCAGGTCATAATTTTACAAGTATTCTCCGAGATAAAAATAATAACATCACTTTGAGAGATTTCTTCGAAACATTATGGATGAATAGAGATGATCAGTACTCACAAATTAGATTCACTAGCAAAACCTTTAAGCGAAAAAAACATAAAGTTGAAATGTCCTATATCGGTGGGTAGCTTGATATTATTGATATGTGATGTTGTAAAATCTACTTCAGGTAGTTAATATTTAAGTATGTATACAACCCTTAGTTACATATTCTATTCCATAGCTATATTGGCAGGATATTTAGCGGCCTATGAGTTATTACTGCAAATTTTTCCAGACTATGGATTACTTGAGGTATTAGCAGGATTTGTCGCAACGGCTATGTTCTTTCCATTAGTGCCTGTTTATTCTGGGTTCACGAGTGGAGATTGGCTTTTAAGTATCATATGTTTTGGTTCAATATTCTTAGGTGTAATCCTCGGAAACCAAGCTAGAAAAAGTAATACTTAATTTATAAATATTGATGTTTTTTGACTTTTTGTACCCAAATTGTTAATTTTGTTGATAATAATTACTTTTATAACTATGATACATGCACAAGCTCATTAAAATA
>MDTB01196593.1_pt1 | contig 17108 bp, 17 predicted proteins | sample 811161 | NCBI WGS metagenome assembly MDTB01 (sample SAMN05326650, study PRJNA326480) | marine metagenome | isolation source: seawater | place: Mediterranean Sea | collected 2009
ACTAATCCTTTTTTTTGTATCTGAGTAAACAGCGTCAGAACTGACATAAACTAAGTGTTTAATTTGTTTTCTGTTAATTGCAAAGCATACATTATTACACATTTTGATATTATTTAAGAACATTTCCTCATTTTTTACAGGTGCATCAGCTGCAACAAATAAAATTGTATCATTTTTTTTAAGTATTTTTATTAATTTATTTTTAGAACTTTTTTTTGTTAAATCTAATTTTTTTCTATTAAAGGGAAGATAATTAATTTTATTTTTTTTTAACAATTCTATTACATTAGATGAAATAAATCCAGAAGATCCAAGTACGATGACTCTTTCAGGTTTTTTAAATTTATTACTTAAATGTAATATCATTATGATTTATTTTAAGCCTAATGAGTAATAATTTTTATTTGAAGCTTTAAAAAATTTTTTTAAAGTACCAAAAGGATCAATTATATGTAAGTTCCTTTTTCTTACTTTCTTTAGTACTTTTATTGTATTAAACTGTTTCCATGCAGTCATGATAAAAACAACTCTTGAGCCTGAAATTGCATTATCAATATTTTTTTCTAAATAAATTCTTTTATTTTTGTTTCCAAAAAAAGTAACTTTGGGATCATAAACACTTATTTTAAACTTATAATTAGAAAGCTTTTTTAACAATTTTATTGCAGGAGAATTTTTAATTGAGTTAGTATTAGGTTTGTATGATAGACCTAATATACATAATTTTTCATTTTTCCCCAAATCTACTGAAATTTTTTTGAATTTATTAAATGCCCAGTTTTTTCTTTTATTAGAAATTTTAATAATTGAGTTGAATAATTGATTGTCCAAATTTATTTTATTTGAGGTTTTTTTGAGGTTGATTATGTCTCTTTCTATATTTCCTCCTGATATCCCAAGACCAGGATTTAAGTAAGCAAATTTTCCAATTCTCTTATCATTTTTTAAAACTGGAATAATTTCATCCCATCTAGCATCTGTATTTTCACATATTTCAGAAATTGAATTTGTCATAGATAACGATGAAGCCAAAAACGCATTGATTGTTTTTTTTGCGAGTTCAGCACTTTCGTAGTTCATTTTTAATATCGGACAATTGAAGCTATTAAAATAATTTTCTAATTTTGAGCTCAAATTAATATTTTTGTCTTTACAACCTAAAATTATTTGTTCTGGCTTATTACACCTTTTAATTGCATCACCTATTACAAGTGTCTCAACCTGGTAAAATAAATTTTTTCCTTCCCAACTAATTTTTTTTGTAAATCCAGAAGGAATTTGAGATAGGATTATTAAAATTACGTTTTTATTGATATGTCTTTTAAGTTTATTAATAAGATTATTAATTTCCTTTATATCGCTTAGGTTTTTTTTATTTGTTTTTACATCTAATGATACAAAAATTATGTTACATAATTTTAGTTTCTTTATGTTAGATGTAAATTGAAGTCTTTTTTTATTTTTTTTAATTAGTTTTTGTAAACCTGGCTCATCAATTTTTGTTTTATAATTTTTTTCTAAATCATACACTTTATTTTTATCCTCGTCGAAAGCTATAACATTAAAACCTTTATTAGCAGCTACGGAAGAGTATACTAGTCCGAGATGACTTAACCCGGTAAAACCAATTATAGGCTTTTTCATATTAATTATAATTAAAAAATTTTGTTAAATTGTTTTTGTATCCACACATCTCTTTTTAGACTTGTACGCGTTTTAGAATTTACTTTCTTTTTAAAAAATTTATATTCAAAATTCCATGTAGGATCTTTTTTGATTAATGTTATTTTATTCTCTTTTGGTTTTCCAGATGGAAGCACCCTTTTTCTAAAAGTAAAAATAGAAGGTCCCCATTTACATAATGAGGAGACATGCGCAGAACCTTTTGATCCTAAGATGTCACAAGTAAAATGGTTTTTCCACATACATAAAGTCATTTCTAGTTCAATCCTAGGTAAATTTTTTTTTGATAGTAAAACTGCATGATCTAATGATTTATTTTCAAATTTATTTGAGGAAACAATTTTAAAATCCTTAATATTGTTTCCAAACCAAAATAAGCATGTATCTAATAAGTGAGATCCTATATCTGTGACAACACCTAAGCCTCTATCCCGCCAATTGCTTAATTTTGAGAGTCTTGCAGTTCCATTTCCATAAAATATTCTACAAGAATAGATTTTACCAAGTTTTTTTGATGATATTAAATTTTTAATTTTAACAAAATGTGGCTCAAAACGATGATTATATGCAGTGTAAATAAAAATTTTATTTTTTACTGCAAGCCTCTCAATTTTCCTAATCTCATCAACTTTTTTAGATATTAAAGGTTTTTCAACTAAAATATTTTTTTTATTTTTTATACAAAATTTAATTAAATTAATTTTTTTTTCTTCAGGCACACAAATTAATGCAGTATCATAATCTTTAAGCGGTACATCTTTAATATCTTTATATTTTGCTTGTTTTTTAAATGGGTCTACTGATGCAACAAAATCTTTACCCAAATATTTTTTTCTTTTGTTGCCTTGTGTACCAAGGCCAATAATTATGACTTTCATGAATTTAATTTAAGAACTTTTGTAATTAGAGCTTTTTTCCAAATCGTCTATTTTGAATAAAACCTCCTCAGAACTCACAGGAAAATTACCGTCCTTTTCACATTTACAGGCTGCTGCCATCGAACCAATAATACTTGATGCAACCAAAGACTTGGTTACTAGCATAGAGAGAGTGGAATATGCTAATAATGCGTCGCCTGCTCCGACTGGATCAATTACATTTTTTGCAAAACTGTCTACTGAAAAATGAGAAGTTTTAGTTTTGACATCAGATGTTGAGCAAAATACCCCTCTGTCACCTAACTTCATAATTAAATTTTTAAATTTGACCTCATTTTGTAACAAAGTTGATAAACTTCCAACTGTTGAGTCTTGATCAGCAAGTGCAAATCTCGCCTCTCTTTCGTTGGGCGTTATTAAATCAAAATTTTTAAATTCCGTTATGTTTCCCCACCTAGTTGCTACTTGACTATCTGCTGCTTTAAATATTTTCTTTGGAAGAGATTTAATAATTTCAGGTATACTCATTTGATTAAAAATACCGTGTCTAAAATCACTTAATATAATTGCATTTGATTTTGTTTTCTTAATGCTTAATGTAATTTTATTTAATATTTCCATTGAAATAGGTCTATTATCAAGTTTATCAACCTTTAAAAGTCTATAGCCCCCTGCCAATATCACATCTTTATTAGTAGTTGGTCTATTATTGTCAATAATTGCCTCACACTCGATCTTTTTTGATTTTAATCTATCAAGAACTTCTTTTTTTAATTCGTCATTACCTAAAACTGTAAGAAGTTTAACTTTTGCTCCTGCAGCTTTAATGTGTTGAGACACAATTGCAGCACCACCGATATAATTTTCTTTATTTTGGAATAATACACTTATTGTGGGTGTTTTAATTTGTCCACCAATTACATTAGTTCTTGTAAAAGAATCTACGATTGTGTCGCCAATAACATTTATTTTAAGTTTTGAAAATTGTTTAAGAACGTCTCTAAGATATGGAAAACTAATATTATTTTGTTTCATCAATAGCAATAATTTTTCCAATTGAACTTTTGGTAAAGATAAATTCAAAAATTTTGATGAGGAGTAAACTATATCCCCAGGAGTATAAATTAACTTGCCACCATATTTGTTTACCGTTACAGCCTCTTCTTTGGTAGCCTCTGAAACGGTTTTAGACGAATATTCAAATCCTTTAGCAAAAAAATCAGGCTTTAGTAATTTTAAATTTTTAATTGGTGTAGCATTTTGATCCACAAGAACGTAATCAACCATTTCCAAAGCTGCCAAATTTAAAGACCTAAGCCCTTGTGGAATGTGTGGTCTATAAATACCTTTCTGAATATGTTTATCAACTGTTATACTTACAATTAAAATTGCTGCTTTTGATTTCGCATACGCTAAATGTCTTAAGTGTCCTGGATGCACCACATCAAAAACACCATGACATAAAATAACTTTATTTTTTCTTGGAAAAGGTCCTATAATTTTTGCTAATTCGTCTTTAGTTTTAATTTTATTATTATAATTTTCAAAAAAATCTTTTTTCATATATTTAATCTTTTTTTGATAAATATTTAAACCAATTTTTTGTAGAAGATTTTATTTTTTTTGGAGTCCATAACGGAGCGTCTTTCCATTTGTAAATTTCCTTTATCATTATAGAAATACCTTCTTTGAAATTTATTGTTGGTTTCCAATTAAGTTCTTTTTTAATTTTTCTAATGTCTGCCCTTGAAGTAAAAGGTTCACCTGGTCTATTTGGTATAAAAACTTTTTTTCCCCCAACGAGATTTGCGAGAAAGTTTACAGATTTTGGATTACCGGTTCCAACATTATACACCCTTCCTGAAATTTTTGTTTGGGCTGCAGCATAAAAAGCTCTTGCTACATCAGTGACATATACAAAATCTCTTGATTGTTTTCCATTCCCTACAATTGTTAATGGTTTATTTTCAATTTTTTGTTTAAAAAAAACTCCTATTACAGCACCATAAGCGCCTGTGGTCCTAACCCTAGTGCCGTAAGCATTAAAAATTCTAATAGCATTTACTGGTAATCCGTAAACTTTTGACCAATGAAAAGCTGATTGTTCACCCAAATATTTGCTCAACGCATACGGATGTTCTAAACTAATTTTATGTTTCTCATTTACAATTTTTTTTGAAATTCCATAACAAGAAGCAGATGCGGCATAAACAAATTTTTTGATTTTCCCATAAACACTAGCCTCCAAAATTTTAATTGTGCCTTGAATATTCGTCATCATATATTTTGAGGGGTTTTCAATTGAAGGTACAACATCCCCTATTCCTGCAAAATGAAATACATAATCAACATTTTTAAAAATTTTGCTGTTGGATTTGATTTTGCAAATATCCATTTTTACAACTTTTAACAGAGGGTTTTTTCTATGATGATATAAGTTTCTTTTGTGTCCACCAGAAAAATTATCGATTACAATTACTCTATATTTTTTACTTAATAATAAATCAACCATGTGACTGCCTATGAAGCCACCTCCTCCTGTTACTATTGCTATTTTTTTTTTAATAGTCATTTTGCATTAATATTTTTGAGCCTTTTTACGTTATAGTAGAAATCATTATCAAAGCTTTTAGTAATTAAATTATTTTTAAAAGAAACACAAAGATCCTTTACAGCTTCATCTATACTTCTTTTGGGTTTGAAACCTAAAACTTCCATAATTTTATCAGAGTTAATATGATATGAGCGATTATCATCACTCTTTGTAAAGTCTATGTCTATTTTTTCTTTTTCAGGAAAAGAATCCTCCACTACTTTTTTAACCAAGAAAGCAATATTCTTAATCGACATATTTTGATATCCAACGTTGAAAATTTGATTTTTTATCTTATTATGTGGTGCCTTAATTAGAACCTTTACAACATCACAGTAATCTTTGATGTGCAGGTTGGGTCTTAATTGATCCCCACCGAAAACTGTTATTTTATTTTTACAGACTGCATGATTTGTTAAAATATTTACTGATAAATCAAGTCTGAGTTTTGGTGCATATCCGCAAACCGTTGCTGGTCTAAATATTACCCCCTCAAAAATATCATTTGTGTGCTTTAAGAGAAGGGGTTCACACATACCTTTGTATTTGTTATAAAGGGTAAGAGGAATAAGGGGGTGATCCTCTGTAACATTTTTTTCTTTTGAAACACCATAAACTGAACTTGTAGAAGCATAAATAAATCTTTTAATTTTATTTTTTTTTGCCGCTAACACCAATGGCTCAAATGCATCTAAATTTATGCTGGTTGAAAGTTTTTCATCAAGCACGAAACTAGCGTCATTCGAAATACATGCTAAGTGTAAAAAATAATCGTGATTTTTACAGCTAATTTCTAATTTAGAAATATCCCTAATATCGCCTTTGATTAGTTTAAGATTAGGATTTTGTTTTGGTAAAAATTCGTCACCAAAATACATTGTATCATATACTGTAACTCTATACCCATCTTTTAATAGATCTGGTACTAAACTACTTCCTACATAACCAGCACCGCCAGTTATAAAAATAGATTTTTGACTCATTTTTATTTTATTTTATATCCTGCTGTTTTAGCGTCTTTATAAAACATTGTAACTGTATCTATAGAGTTTTTTTCGTAATCATCACTTATATTTTCAATTTTTTTTAAAATCGTATCAGGTACAGTTATTATTTGACAGCCAGTTTCCTCTGCTTGAAATATATTTAAAACCTCTCTTGTACTTGCCCACAGAATTTCTACTTTTGACTTGTTTTTAGCAAGCTCAACAGATTTTGATATAAGCTCTTTTGGATCTACTCCCATATCTGCTACCCTTCCAGCAAAAACAGACAAAATGGTTGGAGTAGATGGGTTAATAACATTTAAAACCTCACTGAGTTGTTTTAGAGTAAATATGGCAGTGACATTGCATTTTACTCCTTTGTCAGATAGTTTTTTTATCAAATTACTCGAACTTTCTCCTTTTGTATTTGTTATTGGTATTTTTACGTTTGCATTTTTTCCCCAACTATTGATCTCTAATGCTTGACTTTCCATTTGATCAAATTCATCTGCAAACACCTCGAAAGAGATTGGTTTATCTTTAATTGCATTTAATATTTTTAATGCAAATTCTTTATAATCTTTTACTCCGGCCTTTTTCATTAAGGAAGGATTTGTTGTAAAACCTTTGATAAAATCTTTTTTATTTAGATTAAGCATATTTTGCAGGTTCGCACCGTCTGCAAAAATTTTAATTTTTAAGTCTTTTATTTTTTTCATAATAAATATTAGTTTACCATTTTGTTTTTTTAGATTGTAAAATTGGATGAGATACTAAACAATGCCAAATAATTGCTTGAAAAGACTCTGTTTGAGGAGTTATCAAGTTTTTGTCCAATGGAGGAACAACAATTACTTTATGACCTTGTTTTTTTGTAAAACCACCGTCTCTACCAACAATTCCATAAATTTTAGCATGTTTTTTTTTTGCAAACTTTATAGCTTGGATTAAATTTATGCTAACCCTTTTTTTTAAATTTCCACCCCCTACTGACATAATGAAAATTGCATCTTTGGAGTTTAATTTACTTAATTTTAACCAATTTGAAAATGAGGAGTTCCAACCATCATCATTAATTCTCGCAGTCAATTCAGATACATTATCAACTGGTGAATAGCATTCAATCTCACAAAGCTTTCTAAAATCATTGACCGCATGAGAGCTATTTGCTGCACTACCACCTACACCTAAGAAAAATATCCTGCCTTTATTTTTTTTTATCTTGAATAAATCAAGTGCAAGTAATTCTATATTTTTTGTATCAATAGTATCTGATATTTTTTTTACTAGGTTCATAAAGTTTTTTGAGTGATATTTAATTTTTTTATTGATCATGCTAATCAAGTAGGTAAAAGTTTTTTTTTAAAAAATTACTTCCTATATTTAGGTTGCTATTTGAAAAATCTACTTCAGGCATAAATTCTTTACAAATAGACCAGAATTTTTTCTGTAAGTAAATATCTTCATCTGTTAATAAACGTTTGCCATTAATATCATCTAAGACCTCTTTGGCAAATTCAAGATTTTCTGAGCTAGAATTTGACACTACTTTTATGTCTTTATCTAAAAATTTATGTGTCTCAGAACAACCATTCAATCCTGACTGGAATATTTCTCTTAAACTCAAATATTTTTTCATTTTATTGCTATAAAGATGTTTGGTTATAAATATTTTTCCAAATTTTTCTGAATAAATTTTTAACAACGTCAGTGAACAATTTATAAGATAAACTGGTTTGTTGAAAAATAAAGGTATATCATTAACGCCGGAGTCACCTCCAAAGTATAATTTGCAATTAGCTGCTAAAAAAACGTCTAAAAAATCATCAGATAAACCAGTATTCGGGTAATCAATAATTTTTTTGTTTTTAGAGCTAAGTTTTTTCTTTGTTTTAGAACCAAGCCTTACAACATATAAATTTTCTTTAATAAATTGATTTGATGCTTCAATTAAACTTTCAGGTTCAAAGTCACGATAAGAATGATAGCTCCAGTCTTTATTTTTTATCAAACTATTTAAATAATTTTCGTCCCTATTAAAAATACATATCCATTCTGAATTTTTTGGTATTCCTAATTTTTTAATTAAATTTTGACCTTTGATTTTTTCTTTTTCTGTAAACTTTATTTGTATATTATTTTCTTCATTTTTTTTCCAGAAAGACTTTTGCAAAGCATTAACCATAGGGGAGTCGAAACTTTTAGATCTTGTCCAAAATCTCAGACCTTTTCTTAAAAATTCCGTTAAAGTAGAAAATGGAACTATATTAAGATTCGCTCTTATTGCCATCTTATAAAGTTGTGAATTTGAAATAATTGTATCCCTTCCTAAGAGATCTATTTTTTTAGAATTGTTTTCCTCTTTTTTAATCTGATCTAAAAAAAAGAAGATCTGAGAACAAAATGTTCCATATCTTATTGTATTGATTTTACCAAATCTAAAATGAAAAAAAGGTTTAATGCAAATTATAAAAAAAAAAACTGGAAAACATATAATGTACAAAATTATACTTATAATATTTTTTAAAATCAAAGTAATAAATTTTTTTGACATAAAAAAAATTCTAATTTTATTTTTTTATAAAAATATTGTTAAGAACTAATATATCAAGATCTGACCACATAAAAGTTTGTATTGCATCTCCAGGACTTGCAACCATTGGTTCACCTCTTTTATTGAATGATGTGTTTAATAAAATTGGAAAATTAGTCTTACTTTCAAATGCTTTTAAAAGTTTATGAACTTTGTTGGAATTTATTTCATCGACAATCTGAACTCTCGCCGTACCATCAACATGAGTAATAGCCTGTAGTTTGTCTCTAAAATTTTCTTTTACTTTTGTTACTGCCAACATAAATTTGAAAGGTTGTTGATTAACCGTGTTCTTTCCAAATTCAAAAAAATTTGATGCACTTTCTTTAGTAACCATTGGAGCGAATGGTCTAAATATTTCCCTGTATTTTACTGACAAATTAACTTTGTTTTTAGTTTCAATATACCTGGGATCTGCAAGAATAGATCTGTTTCCTAAAGCTCTTGGTCCAAATTCAAACCTTCCATCAAACCATGCTATTATTTTTCCTTGGGATATTTGTTCTGCAGTTAATTCAATAATTTCTTTTTCATTTAAAATTTTATAATTTAATCCAACTTTTTCTAGTACGTTGATACACTCTTTTTCGTTATAAGATTTTCCTAAAGATGCGGTTTGCATTGAATACTTGTTATTTGAATTTTTAGATGCCTGAAATGCTAAAGCAGCTCCCAGAGCTGCCCCATTGTCACCAGCAGCTGGCTGTATCCAAACATTTTTAAAACCACTTTCATTTATTATTTTGCCATTTGCAACACTGTTGTAAGCAACACCCCCCGCGTAACATAAATTATCTGATTTAGTACTAACCCTAAGATTTTTTGCCATATTTACTATTTGGTCTTCAATAACATTTTGTAAAGATGAAGCAATGTCAGCAAAATATACTTGATTTTCAAGAATGAGATTTTTTTTACTATCTGATAAAAAGGGGGACTCCTTTTTTCTTGGGTCTCCAAACAAATTATAAAACTTTTTTCCTAGGTTTGACTTATTGGAATATTCGTATGTGAAAAAGTCCATATCCATTTCGTAAGACACGCTGTTTCTTTTAATAAATAATTTTTCAATTTTATCTACATATTTTGGTGATCCATATGGCGCCATACCCATAACTTTGAACTCACCCTCGTTTACTTCAAACCCAAGAAATTCAGCAAATGAAGAGTATAAAAGGCCCAACGAATGAGGAAAATTGATATGCCAACTTTTTTTAAAATCCTTATCAGATTGAAGCCCTCCTTGGGAAGTAATCCATTCACCAACTCCATCTAGTGTTAAGGTTGCAGCCTCTTTAAAACCACTTGGATAGTATGCAGAACTACTGTGTGAAAAATGATGTTCTGAAAAATGGATTTTTGTTGAAGGAATTTTCAATTCTCTAATAGCTGTTTCCTTAAGCCAGAGCTTTTCATTATGCCAAGAACTTATAATATCTTTTGCAATTGTAAAAGATTTGGGCAAGTTCTTAATGAACGATTTACTCACTCTATCAAATTTAACTGCAGGATCCTCGTGAAATACAAGGGCATCTATGTCATTAATATTTATATTTGAATTACTCAGACAAAATTTTATTGCGTTAACAGGAAATCTACTATCATGCTTTACTCTAGTAAATCTCTCTTCATCGGCTGCACAAATAATCTCTTGGTCTGATACTAAAGCTGCAGCAGAGTCATGAAAAAAACAAGATATTCCTAGGACAAAATTCATCTTAATTTTTTAAAAAATATTATTTGATTGGAAATTTTATTTTTAGGTTTTATGGGTTTACTTATAAAAAGCGTTGGTCTAAAAATTATAAGAACAAATAAGGATAAGTATTTAAACATTTAATACATCGAATAAACAAAATTATTTTTCTTCTTTTTTTTCAAACCTTTTCCACCTTTAAAAATTCTTGATATAAACTTTGCTAACCAGTAATGTATTATAAAATATTTCATCCTAAAATTAATTGTTTAAATTTTTTAAAATATTCATTAGCTGAAACTTCGTTTCCAGGTTCTTGAAGATGACAAACATCACCAAAATGATCTGTCTTATTACTTAAATTTTTAAAAACTTCATGAATATTTACACAAGGAATGTGGGATAATTGCTTGCTATAAGTTGATACAAATTTTTCATAAAGCATAGGCACGTTTTTATAAACTTGCTGGTAAAAAGGGTTGTAGCTATCTTTAAATTCTAGTTCTTTTTTTGAAAGGTTTTGCTTTGAGGTAATCCAAGGTTGTAGTGAACTTATAAATTTCTTTCCAGTACCTTTGACCAAATTATAAAATTGATTTGTTCTAAATACGTAAGTATTTAAAATATCATCAGGAGAAGATTTAGGTTTAACCGGTTTGAAATCTGGTCTATTAACATCTGCATGAAGAAATTCTATATCTATATCGTCTGCGTCATGTATTTTTCTGCCCCATGCTTCAAGAACATCTGTATAACTAATTTTATAATTCTTTACTAAAGTTGGATCGTTTATTTGCATATGAATGAAGTCGTTAACTGGTCCATGAGATATAATTAAGTTTAAATCAACTAAACCGCCAAATTGAACATAATTTAGTATCTCAGTTAAAATACTGTTACCACATTGGCTAAAGTTGATTATTTTTACTTTCCCAATTTTATTTAAAATATCCTGATCATTGTTAATTTTATTTTCTAGCTTCGATACAATTGTATCAGAATCTTTTACAAAAATATCAAATCCAGTAGATCCACCGAAAAATCCGATCTTATAAAAATCTTTGTAAACTTCATTAATTTCATTAAAATTATATTTTTCCCTAAAACCTAAATCGTTTACTGTTCCCCATTTAAAATGCCTGAATAAATATCCATAAGGCCAATAATAAAATCCATAGTCTGAATTTTTACTTAAACTATTGAAAATATTTTTTTTTGAATAACCTTCGTAATCGTATTTAACTTTAAGTGTCCCCTTCATAACTTTGTGAGCATCACCAAGGAGATCTTGTTTTTTATTTTTTTTGAAAAATTTAAACATTTCTTAATTTATTGTGAATTAACCCAGTTTTTTCTTGCTTCTTCAGCAGTTGTTTTCCATTTATATTTTAATTTTTTTATTTCGTTTTGAGACTCTTTAAATGAGTGAGAGGAATGTTTTTTACTATCTTGATCTATAAATTTTAAAAATTCTTCGTTTTTAGCTATTGATTTTCTATATGAAGGCCAGAAATTATAAAAAAGTTTCGTGATCTCTTGTTCATGAAAATCATAGATTCGTTCAAGAGTCATTTTTGAAGAAACACTTATTTTTTTTTGTGAATAAACTTTCCCTTCGTCCACCCCTTCATTCATCTGGTGGATTGAAACTCCATAAGGAGTGTTCTTTAAAGTAGCCCATAATATTGGAAAGCAACCTTTGTTCATAGGAAGTAAAGAAGTATGAAAATTTATTGCACGATTGTTAGCAAGATTTAAAATTTCTTTCGGTATAATTAGAGAATTATGTCTACTTATTATTATATCAACCTTTTTTTTTTCAAAAATTTCATTATTTATTTTATCAGATACTAAAAAAACTTTATCCTCTTTAGAGTAATTTTTTAAATAATTTATTATTTCTGAAACTTTGCTAAGACTTTTAGAGTCTGTAAAAAAAAATATATTCATCCTCAAATTATTTTTTATAAGTTAAAAAATATTTTTTAATTTTTGAGTAAAAATAATCGATATTTTTTTTTGATACGGGAGGGTGTATTGCTAGCTCAGCTAACATTTTATAACATAATTTTTCAGTTAGAGGGAATTTTTGCTTGTTATAGTTTTTATTCAATTTGTTTTTGAAATAAAAAAATGGAAAACCTCTTGCTGGTATATTTTTAGGATTAAAATTGGGGTGGTGATGTAGAGGTATATAAGCTTTAGAGAGTGGAACATTATTTTTATTCATATATTTAATAAAAAATTTAATATCTTTTTTAAATTTTTTGAAATCATAAATAATAGCCAATTTATGAAATGCACTTTTACAATTTTTTGATGGAAACATTATTTTAAACCCACTGATTTCATTTAATTTTTCTTTAAGATATAGGGCGTTTTTATTTCTAATAAGATTTTGACTATCTAATTTTTTTAAACTTTCTCTTGCTATAGATGCTGCAAATTCCGTCATTCTATAATTGTAGCTTAGCTCTTTGTTTCCAAAAGATCTGAGTTGATAAATTTTTTTATCCAAAACTTTATTTTTAGAAATAACTATTCCTCCCTCTCCAGCACACAAATTTTTTCTTTGATGAAGACTCATCACTGATATGTCTGAAAAGTTTCCACATTTTTTACCATTTATATCTGATCCAATGGCATGAGAAGCATCCTCTATCAAAAATAAATTATGTTTTTTGGCGATTTTTTGAATTTCTTTAACTTTGCATGGGTTGCCAAATAAATGAACAAAAATTATCGCCTTAGTTTTTTTTGTTATGTATTTTTCAATTTTTTTTGGATCAATGCCTAAAGTATCCATTTCAATATCTACAAATACTGGTTTGGCATTTTGCATTAATATGCATGATGCTGATGAAATCCAAGAATAGTCAGTAACTATAACCTCGTCATTTAAACCAATATTCAATGCAGCAAGTGCTAGATGCAAACCTTGTGTTGCGTTGCCTACACATTTAACAAATTTGCTTTTATTATATTTTGCAAATTCTTTTTCAAAAGATTTAACCTCTTTATTTGCAAATAGTTGATTGCTTTTTACTACTCTTTTAACTGCAGTCATTTCTTTAATGCCGAGTTGTGGCCAACTTGGCCAGTTTTTAATTTTTCTTTTTTGAGTGTTTGTGATCATAAATGAATTAATAATTTAAATTTTTAATAATTTTATCTACACTTAAACCATGTTTTTCCAACAATTGAGTGTGATTTCCGTAAAAATGAATAAATTTGTCTTTTAATGAAAAACATTTAACTTTTCCTGTTATTTTATTCTCTAATGCTATCTCTTTTACTCTTGAGCCTAAACCCCCGTGTGGTACGTGCTCCTCGATTACAATTATTTCTTTATGGTCTCTTAATAGTTTCGTTATGCCAGAAACATCCAGGGGTTTAATAGTATGACAATTTACTAATGAAACAGATTTGTTTTTTGTCTCTAGTTTCTCTGAGATTTCTTTGGCCATTGATACAGTTATTCCGTAAGATATAAGACAAATATCCTTTCCTTTTTTTAAGTGTCTTATTTTTCCAAATTCAAATTTATTTAATGCATTTGAGGTAAGATCTGGTTCACCAACTTTACCAAGCCTCATATAAACTGGTCCTTGGCTTTGTGTTGCACACCACTTAGTTGCTTCCTTCATTTCATTAGGATCACAAGGAGCCAGAACAGTCATATTAGGTATTGCTGATGCAACTGCAATATCCTCCATAGTATGATGTGTACCTCCTAATGTAGAATAGATCACTCCTGCACCCATCCCAACAATTGTGACTGGTAAATTTTGGTAGCATAAATCTACTCTAATCATCTCAAAAGGTCTAAATAGTGAAAAAGTTGCTATCGTGTAACAAAATGGTCTCATTCCTCTTAAAGCCATTCCACCAGCAATACCAATCATAGATTGTTCTGCTACCCCACAATTTATAAATCTCTCAGGAAATTTTTCTCTAAACTTCATCATGGAACCTGCTGGGGAAATATCGGCCACCAAAGCACAGATACGATCATCTTTTAAGCCGATCTCATAAACCACATCTGCAAATTTATTTCTCATGAAGAAACTTCTTTTAATTCTTTGATCGCTATTTGATATTCCTCTTTATTTGGAGATCTGTAATGCCATATAGGTTTATTTTCCATAAAAGATACACCTTTACCTTTGACAGTATTTGCCAAAAGTATGAAAGGTTTCTTTTTTGTTCTAGAATTAACGGCATTAAATATTTCTTCAACATTATGTCCATTTACTTCGATACATTCCCAGCCAAATGATTCTATTTTTTCTTTTATTGGATAAAATTTCGGATGCGTTTCTTTTGTGTGACCAAAAGATTGAGAGCCATTATGATCAAGAAAACATACTAAATTATTAAGGCTTAAATTTGCACCCATCATCATATTTTCCCATGTCGAACCTTCCTGAAATTCTCCATCACTTAGAACAACAAAAATGTTTTTATTCTCTTTTTTAATCCTGTCTGCCTGGGCCATCCCAACTGCCAATCCCATTCCATGACCTAATGAACCAGTTGAAGCTTCTATGCCAGGCACACCGTAGTCAGGATGACATCCAAGTCTTCCTTCTGGTTTGCAATATGTATCTAAATCACCTTTAGATAAAATACCTAGTTCCTCTAAAATAACATATTGCACCATACATCCGTGACCTTTAGACATTAAAAAAGTATCATAAAACAAATTTTTATTCTTTCTCATCAAACCAAAATAGATACAATCGACTAATTCAACGGCCGATAAAGCGCCTCCGCCATGAAGGGCGGTAACAGTTTGAGATATATCCAATATTCTACGTCTATATTTTAGACACCTAGATCTTGAAAGCTCTACATCAAAATTTTTATTATTCGAGTTCATTTAAATAGAGAAAAAATTAAACAAATTATTATACTATTATTGTCCAGTAATAGTCACCTGTGTAGCCAGCAGATTTAAATAATTTAAGCCAATTATTTGGATAATCATGAAATTTTGCGGTCAAAACCCAATTATCAAATATTTTTTTTTGTTCCTCATCCTTATAAGAGTCTACCTGAACAAAACCATTTCCAGGAGATAATCTTTGTATTTCTTTCAGTGCTAAAGAACATTTATCTTTTTCTAAATTATGTATGGTATTTATAGAAATTACTGCAGAAAAACTTTTGTCAGGAAATGTAAGTTTGTGTGCGCTTCCATGATGTAATCTTCCTATTACTTCTGGCTCACAATTTTCTAAAGCATAGTCAGAAATATCAACCCCATAAGCGTCGATACCTAAAGACAACAAGTCTTTTACTAAAAATCCTTTTGCACAACCCACATCTAAAACTCTATCACCTGGTTTTAGTTTAAAATGACTTATAATATCTTTTGCAACTGGCTGCCATCTACCGTCATATTTATACCCACCATAACCAAACTCTCTTTTACCATCAAAATACTCTTTGCCATACAATCTAGAAATTCTAACATGATCATCCGTTTTTTGAGTATGTCTGTCTTTGATATTTCTTTTACTCTTTGGTAAAGATTTTAACAAATTTATTTCACGCATAAAAAACTAATTTGATCTAAAACAATGCTCCGCACTTTGTAAAAAGTTAGTTTTACAAATATTAAATTTCATAATTTTAAATGCACTTAAATAGGAGTAAATAAAAAATCTTTCTGTTTAACTGTTGTTTCTATTTTTCCTATTGAAATTTTTATTCTATTTTTTTGCAATTTCAAAATCTTAAAAATTTTGTCAGTAAACGGACCTGAAGAAAATTTGTATTTTTTATTTACCTCAATATTGAAAAATTCAGGTGTTAAATACCCATCCTTGTTCTCAAAATCTCTACATTTATTTATAAAATTTTCTAAATCCATCTGTGATTGGTAAAATCCATCTAAAAAATATTTTAATCCTTTTGAAAATTTCAAAGAATCTATTATTTTTTTATTACTAAAACTTTTATGAAAACAAAACATATAATCTCCTAGTAAACTTACTTCTTTATTAATTATTTTGTTGTTTTTAAATTTCTGTAAACGAATTTTTGGATTATAAATTTTAAAATCTTCACCAAGTTTTTGTGTAAAATCATTTTTTAAAAGAGAAATTCTTTTTTTGTCAAATTTCAAAACAGTCCACATTTTATTTGCCTTTTTCCAATTCTTTTTTAAGCTCATCATATTCATTCATCTTTCTTTTCATGAAATTAATTGTGAGCCTTGTTCTTTCGGTTATGCCTTTAGGTGTGACGATGTATTGGAAATAGCTAATCTTGTCAGATTTGTTTTGAAAATTTTTGATTTTGACAAGACCTTTTTGCTGTAAAGCTTTGAGACAATAATTCAATTTGCCCAAACTGAAACCCAAATCCTGGGCTAGTTTTCTTTGGGAGGTTTGGTTATTTTTATCAATTTTTCTTAAAACCTCAAAATGATCTTGGTCTTTAATTTGTTTCATAATGTTCAATTATTGAACAATATCGTTCAAATAATGAACAGTAAAGCTCTTTTGTGAAAAAAAGAACTTCACAATCATCATGATGTTATTAAGTTAATTGGTACAACTATATATAGAATTTTTTTTCAGTGCATAAATCAAGCCAATTGAGCTATTAGTACTGGTCAGCTACACGCGTTACCGCGCTTCCACATCCAGCCTATCAACGTAGTGGTCTA
>MDTB01230044.1_pt1 | contig 17103 bp, 17 predicted proteins | sample 811161 | NCBI WGS metagenome assembly MDTB01 (sample SAMN05326650, study PRJNA326480) | marine metagenome | isolation source: seawater | place: Mediterranean Sea | collected 2009
ATAGAGACTGTATTTTGGGTTCCAGATATCCTTAAAAATGGTCACGAATGGTTTGCAAACCAAGGAAAAAAAGGACATAAAGGCCCTCATAGCTATTCCGTTTCAGGTAGAATTAAAAATCCAGGAGTTAAATTAGCACCAGCAGGTATAACAATAGATGAATTATTGAATGAGTATTGTGGAGGAATGCTAGATGGGCATAAGTTTCTTGGTTATCTTCCAGGAGGAGCCTCAGGCGGCATATTACCAGCTACAATGGCTGATATACCATTAGATTTTGGAACTCTTGAAAAACACGGGTGTTTTATTGGTTCAGGAGCGATTGTTATTTTCTCAGATAAGGATGATGTAAAGAATGTTGCTCTAAATTTGTTAAAATTTTTTAATGATGAAAGTTGTGGACAATGCACCCCTTGTAGGGTTGGAACTGAAAAAGCAGTTAAGTTGATGGAAAAAAACAACTGGGATGAAAAATTACTCAAAGAGCTTGTGTTAACGATGTCAGATGCCTCAATTTGCGGTTTAGGACAAGCAGCAGGAAATCCAATTACTTGCACTTTAAATTTCTTCAAAGATCATGTATAAGTAAATAAAAGTAATAAAAATATATACAAAAACCAATGGTAGAATTTTTTTTAGATAATAAGAAGGTCAAAGCTGAAGAAGGAGAAACTATTTGGCAGGTAGCCAAAAAAAACGGAATAGTGCTTCCCCATCTTTGTTATTCAGATAAACCTGGTTACAGAGCAGATGGTAATTGTAGGGCCTGCATGGTCTCTGTTGAAGGTGAAAGAGTTTTAGTAGCCTCTTGTATTAGACAACCCACTGAGGGAATGAAAGTCTTAACAGAAGACGAAAGATCTAAAAAGTCAAGAAAAATGGTTTTAGAACTGCTTGTAACAGATCAACCAGTCAAAGAAGATTGTCATGACCCTGATTCCCATTTTTGGAAAATTGCTGACGAAGTAAAAGTAAACAAAAGTCGATTTGATAAAAGAGAAAATAAAGAAATTCCAATTTCAGATAATTCTCATGTTGCGATGGCTGTCAACTTGGATGCTTGTATCCAATGTAACTTGTGTGTAAGAGCTTGCCGAGAAGTTCAAGTTAATGATGTTATTGGAATGGGTAATAGAGGTCATACATCGAAGGTAATATTTGATTTTAACGATCCAATGGGTGAGTCAACTTGTGTGAGTTGTGGAGAATGTGTCCAAGCGTGTCCAACGGGAGCGTTAATGGAATCTAATTTGTTAAATGAAGATGGAAAGAAGGTCTCAACCCCTGACAGAAAAGTAGACTCCTTATGCCCTTATTGTGGAGTTGGTTGTCAACTTACTTATAATATTAAAGATGAAAAAATAATATCTGTTGATGGTAGAGAAGGCCCAGCAAACCATAACAGACTTTGTGTTAAAGGAAGATTTGGTTTCGACTATGTTCATAATCCAGAGAGAATAACCAAACCTTTAATTAGAAAAGAAGGAATAAAAAAGGATCCAAAGGAAAGGGTTGATCCATTAAACCCACTATCTCATTTCAGAGAAGCTTCGTGGGAAGAAGCACTTGACCTTGCAACTAAAAAACTAAAAGACATAAGAGATGCCCAAGGTGGAGAAAAAGCACTTGCTGGTTTTGGATGTGCAAAAGGTTCTAATGAAGAAGCATATCTTTTTCAAAAATTAGTTAGAATTGGCTTTAAAAATAACAATGTTGATCATTGTACAAGAATGTGTCACGCTTCTTCTGTTGCGGCACTTATGGAAGCGATCGGAACAGGGGCGGTTACTGCACCAGTTTCAGAAATCAAAAATGCTGATGTTGCAATTGTTATTGGCGCAAGACCCACCCAAAATCATCCAGTTGCTGCTACTTTTATAAAAAATGCAGTCAAAGAAAATGGATTAAAACTCATAATAATGGACCCTAGGAAGCAGGATTTATCTAGAATTGCTGAAAAAAGTCTTCAATTCACACCTGGAGCAGATGTAGCTCTTCTTAATGCAATGATAAATACAATCATAGAAGAAGGGCTTGTTGATAGACAATATATTGAAAAAAATACAGAGGGATATAAGGAACTCAAAGAACATGTAAAAGATTTTACACCTGAAGAAATGACAAATATTTGCGGCATTTCTACAAACGAAATAAGAGAAACAGCTAGACTATTTGCCAATGCAAAATCCGCAATGATTTTTTGGGGAATGGGGATATCTCAACATATTCACGGCACAGACAACTCAAGATGCTTAATATCTCTAGCACTCCTAACAGGTAATGTGGGAAGAGAAGGTACAGGATTACATCCCTTGAGAGGACAAAACAATGTTCAAGGGGCATCTGACATGGGGCTTATTCCAATGGTACTCCCAGACTACCTCCCAATTGCAAATCATGAAAATGTGAAATTTTTTGAGAAATATTGGAATTGTGAAATCAATCCCAACCCTGGGCTAACTGTAGTTGAAATTATGGAATCTATATATAAAAAGGAAATTAAAGGTCTTTATGTTATGGGAGAGAACCCAGCCATGTCCGACCCTAATGCCAATCATGCACGAGAAGCACTTGCTAGACTGGAGATGCTCATTGTTCAGGATATTTTTTTAACAGAAACAGCATATCTTGCAGATATTGTTTTACCTGCCTCTGCATTTCCAGAAAAAACAGGAACATTTACTAATACTGATAGAAGAGTCCAACTTGCCAAAAAGGCAATAAACCCTCCGGGAGATGCTAAGCAGGATCTTTGGATAATTCAGGAACTTGCGAAAAGAATGGGACTAGATTGGAATTATTCTGGGCCCGACGAAGTTTATGATGAATTAAGTGGTTGTATGGAATCAATGAAAAATATCACCTGGGAAAGGTTAGTAAATGAAGGTGCTGTAACTTACCCTTGTGATGATTTAGGTAAACCTGGAAATGAAGTGATATTTGGTGAAGGTTTTCCTACAAATAATAAGAAAGCAAGAATAGTTCCAGCAAAAATTGTCTCTCCTGATGAAACTCCAGATTCTAGCTTCCCGCTAATCCTGACAACCGGAAGACTTTTGGAACATTGGCATACTGGTTCTATGACTTCAAGGTCTAAAGTTTTGAGTACAATTGAACCTCAACCATATGTAAATATGTCAAGAAACGAAATGAAAAAAAATAATTTTTCTCAGGATGAAACTGTCGAGTTATCAACTAGAAGAGGAAAGGTTAAAGTGAAAGTAAGAATCGATAAGATGATACCTGACGGTATGGTCTTTATGCCTTTTTGTTTCGAGAATGCTCCTGCTAATTTGTTAACAAACCAAGCACTAGATCCTGATGGCAAAATTCCAGAACTAAAGTATTGCGCTGCTAAAATTCAAAAATCGACAGCATAAAAAACTTCAATTAGTTAGATTTACTCTTTCATATGATGCTTTTCATGCACTGGACTAATTAGAAGATTAGAAATAAATGCTATAGCTAAAAGACCTGCCATGGCAAACATGGTCGAATTATAAAGCGTTGTTGAAGGGTTTATCGTTTCAGCTGGCATATGAGGCATAAGATTTGAGATAGTCACCGTTTTTTCTTGAACCAAAAGTGATAGATTTTCTATAGAGTCACCATAAATTTCTGAAAACTTTTCAGGACTGATTTTGGTTGCTAGATCATCTATTGCACTATCTACTGAGTTTTGTCTTAGCTGAGTAATTGCAACTGGACCTAAAACTCCGGCAGTTGACCAAGCTGTTAAAAGCCTTCCATGAATACCTCCAACATAGCGTGTACCGAAAATATCAGCTAGATATGCTGGGATAGTTGCAAAACCACCTCCATACATTGTAAAAATTACCATTGAAGCTGCGTAAAAAAGTATAAGGTAAGTGACAATTGGATCTACACTCATAGCTTTAGCAGTGAAAGGAATTGATAAATAAAGAAGAATTCCGAGGGAAAAGAAAATAAAATAGGTCGTTTTTCTTCCAATAAAATCTGACATCGATGCCCAAAATATTCTTCCAACCATATTAAACACACTTATCATGAGAACATAGGTTCCTGCAAAACCTGCGGTTACAATAGCTGGTAAACTTGGTTCAAAAATTTCAATCATCATTGTTTTTGCTACACCAATAACACCAATACCAGCTGTAACATTAAAACATAAAACAATCCAAAGAAAATAAAATTGCGGAGTTTTGAGCGCTTGATCAATGTGGACATTGTGCTTTGTTATTAACTTTGTTTTTTTTGAATCCTTTGGCGGTACCCAACCTTTTGGTCTCCAACCCTCAGCAGGAACTCTATATGAAAATGCAGCAATCGTCATAATTATAAAATAAACTATACCAAGAAATAAAAAGGTTTGCGCAGCTCCACTTGATCCCGTTCCTACTATATAAACTCCAGGATCTCCAGGAACAATCATTTTGGCTATATCGTTGGCTGTAACTATTACTACTTCAACCATTGTACCTGAGACGTCAACAAAGCGTCTCCCACTTTCAGTTATTAAATTCAAAGAGTCAATTTGACCAAGGTATTCAGGCACCTTGTAAAACTTAGCAAGCAAACGATCTATGGTAACTTTTGCTATCATTGCTCCACCACCAAAACCCATAATCGCCATACCTGTAGCCATACCTCTCCTATCCGGGAACCACCTTATTAAAGTAGAAACTGGAGAAACATAACCAAGACCTAGACCAATGCCTCCAATTACACCGTATCCTAAATATAACAAATATAAGCCTATACTTAACACTAGAGGCTGATCGCTTAACATGGGAAGAGACAGTGTTATCTGCACACCCATTTCTTGAAGAAATATTCCAACGGAACCAATCAGAAATCCCCCGCCCCAGCAACATGCCGCTACAAAACCAACCATCCTAGGACCAACCTCTTCAAGCCATTTACCAGCATAAGCTGCAGCTAACCCTAAACTTACAATTGCTACTGAAAAAATCCAAACGACTTGGCCCAAGTTCCAATCATCACCAGATGATGTTACCACTCCAAGTATTTTAACTAATGCTGGGTTAAACATACTCCATGCATAAACCGAACCTATACACAGATGAATAGCAATTGATGCAGGCGGAACTAACCATCTATTGAATCCAGGTTTAGCAATAATATTTCTTTTATGAAGTTTATCAGCAAAGCTCATTATGGTTTCCTTTTATCTTGATTATAAATATCTTGGGCTTTCTTGAGATCATCCAGCGTATTAACATTAAAAAATGGATCATATCCAAGTTTTGGAAACTTTACCACCTTTGTGTTAAATTTTTTTGTAAACTTATCTATTTTTCTTTCACCGTTTTTTAAAAATAGTTCCAATTGATTCTCGAGCTGTATACTCACTTTCCACATTGAAAAAACTGGGTGAATTCTTCCGGATCCCTCTGCTACTAAAATTTTATAATCTTTACTCTCTTTAATAAATCTTTCTACAATATTTTTTGGAAAGAAAGGACAATCTATAGGGAAAGTTGCGAGCCACTTATAATTAGAATTTTTTAAAGCCCATTTTACACCAGTTAAAATGCCAACCAATGGACCAAGATTACCTGACATACAATCACTTATAACTATATCTAAGCCCAACTTATCAAAAATAACATTAGATTTATTAGAATTGATAATCAGCTTGTCTACTTGACTTAAGGATCTATTTAAAACAAGTTCCATCAAACTTTTTCCGGAGATTTGCTTGATTGATTTATCTTCACCCATTCTTCTTGACAACCCCCCCGATAAAATCATTCCTAATATATGACTTTTATTCAACTCTATTTTCTCCACTAAGAATAAAAAATTTTTTTCCTTTAGCTCTTCCTATGAGAGTCAAATTTGCTTGTCTGGCAAGCTCAACACCCCAAGCTGTAAAACCTGATCTTGAAATAACTATGGGTATTCGCATTTGGACCGACTTGACAACCATTTCACTTGTCAACCTACCCGTTGTATAAAATATTTTGTTAGCTGAAGGAATTCTATTCACTTTCATATATCCAGCTATTTTATCTATTGCATTATGTCTTCCTACATCTTCCATGTAGATCAATGGATTATTTTTTTGACATAAAACACAACCATGAATAGCTCCTGCCTTAAGATACAGACTAGGAGTAAGATTAATTTTTTTTGATAAATCGTATATCCAAGATTTTTTAATTCTTGAAGTATTTTTAAATTTAAAATTTTTTAAATTGCTCATCAAATCACCAAAAACAGTTCCTTGAGCACACCCTGATGTGATGATTTTCTTTTTTAACTTTTCTTCAAAATTAGTTATTTTATTAGTTCTTACGACAATTGTACTTATGTCTGAATGGTATTCTACTGATTTGATCTTTGTTCTTGTGCTTATCATATTTTGGTTCAAGAGGTAACCTAAAGCGAGGTACTCTGGGTAATCGTTTATTGTCATCATAGTGACTATTTCCTGACTGTTTAAAAATAAGGTGACTGGTCTTTCTTCTATAACATCAATTTTTTTTTTCTTCAGTGACTCATCAAATCCGAAAATCTTTCTTGTTAGAGACAAATTGTTTAAATTAGGTTTAACTTTCATATATTTAAATTTATTAATAATTTGATTACTTTATTATTCTAACTTAACACATTAAAATATAAATATTGTTCAGAGAAAATATATGTTAGATAATTTTGGAAGAAAAATCGATTATGTAAGAATCTCAGTCACTGATAGATGTGATCTTAGGTGCAAATACTGTATGCCTGATTCTAACCCTCACTTTTACAAGAAAGATGAAATCTTAGATTTAAATAAACTAAAATTAATTTCAGAGGCATTAATAAAATTAGGTATTAAAAAAATAAGAATCACAGGGGGTGAGCCCCTCGTTAGGAAAGATATAATTCAATATCTTGAATATTTATCAAGTAAACTTGAGCAGAAGCTAATTAATGAACTTTTAATAACAACAAATGGTACACAACTAAAAAAATATTCAAAAATAATATCAAACCTTGGAGTTAAAAGAATTAATGTCTCTCTTGATTCATTAGTTAAAGAAAAATTCAACTTCATTACTAATGGAGGTGATCTAGAAAAAGTAATGGAAGGAATAGAGTGCGCTAAAAAAAATAATTTATCAGTAAAAATAAACACTGTTTTATTAAAAAATTTCAATGAAGATGAAATAATAAATATTATGAAGTGGTGTAGTAGCAATTCATTCAAACTATCATTTATAGAGGTTATGCCAATCGGAGATACACCTCTTTCAAGAGAATCTCAATATTTACCAGTCACAAAAGCAAAAGAAATTATAAAAAAAGAGTTCAACTTAGAAAGTTCAGTATATAAGTCATCAGGACCTTCCAACTACCTCTTATGTAAAAAACTCAATTTATTAGTAGGTTTTATATCTCCCATATCCGAACATTTCTGTCTGACTTGTAATAGAATTAGAATTACATCAAATGGAATAATATACCCATGCCTAGGAGATAACAACTCGGTAGATTTAAACCCTTTTTTGAAAGTTGAGAAAAATCAAGAATTGCTGAGTACTCTTGAGAATGTAATTTACAATAAACCTGAAAAACATTATTTCCAAATTAATGAGAAAAGCTATATAAAAAAAAGGTTTATGAATACTACAGGAGGTTGAAAATGACAAAGATAGGATTCGTTTCTTCTGAAAAACCAGATGCTATTAAATCTTTAAAAATTTTGAAAAAAATCTATAATTTTGTTTCACCCAAGAATGCTGATGTAATAGTAACTTTGGGAGGAGATGGTACTATGCTAAAATCTCTTCATAACTTTTTACATTTAAATAAACCAATATATGGAATGAACAGAGGGCATATTGGTTTTTTGATGAATCAGTATTCTGAAAAGAATCTTGAACAAAGATTACAAGAAGCCATATCATACAAACTTTCACCTTTAAAGATCAGATGTTTTGATAAAAATAACTATATTACTGAAGGTCTTGCATTTAACGATGTATCTTTAATAAGAAACAGTTCAAAAATTGCAAAAATAAAAATAGAAATTAATAACAAGGTTCGTATAAATGAATTTTTAGGCGATGGATGCCTTATTTCCACGCCTGCTGGTAGCTCTGCATATAATCTTTCCTTGAGAGGGCCAGTTATACCGGTTGGTGCAAAAGTTTTAGCTTTGACACCTATTAGTCCTTACAGACCTAGAAGGTGGAGAGGAGCTTTACTTAACAATGATGCAAAAATAACATTGTATGCCATTGATTCAAAAATGCGCCCCGTAAGAGCTGAAGCTGATTTTATGCAATTTAAGAATATAAATAAACTTGAAATTGCACTTGAGAAAAAACTATTTGTAAATCTATTATTTGACCCTGGTCATAATTTAGAAGAACGAATAATAAACGAACAATTTAACAACTAACAATAATGAATTTAGACATAATTCTTTCTAAATTAATTTCTTATAAAACTATAAGTGAGCAATCAAATAATGAACTTGCAAACTTTATTATTGGTTTTTTAAAAACCCATGGAATTGAAGCGCATAAAATTGAAGGAGAGAAAGGAAGATTTAATGTTTTCTGTATGATTGGGCCAAAAACTGATGGTGGAATCGTTTTATCAGGACATACCGATGTTGTTCCGGTTAATAATCAAAAATGGTCCTCTGACCCATTTAAATTAGTAAAAATAGGAGATAAGCTTTATGGAAGAGGTTCAGCAGATATGAAAGGTTTTATAGCTGTCGTTCTCTCACTAATAAAAAAAATAAAGATTAACAAAATGAAAAAACCATTATTTCTGGTTTTTTCTTATGATGAAGAGGTAGGTTGTCTCGGAATTCAAAAGTTAATCCCTTTTCTAAAAAAATTAAAACCGAGACCAAAATTCTGTATTGTAGGTGAACCAACAGAAATGAAACTAGTTAATCAACACAAAGGAAAGAAAAATTACTTTGTAAGTTTTCATGGTCTAGAAGCACACTCTTCATTAATAAAGGATGGAGTAAATTCAATTACTTACTGTTCAAGATTTATAAATTTTTTAGAAAAAAAACAAAAGATTATTGAAAAACATAAAGATTTAAACTTTAATCCAAGCTTCACAACTATAAACGTTGGAAAAATTAATGGTGGTATTGCTGTAAATATTATACCTAATATTTGTGAAATTGAATTTGAAATAAGAGATACTCCAAGATTTAAAACTGAAAATTTTTTAATTCAAATCAAAAAATATCTCACAAAATTAGAAAACGAAATGAAACTTGTAAATGATAAATGTTACATTGAATTAAAAGAACAAAATAGCTTTCCACCGCTTAATACAGATGAAAATAAAGAAATTATTTCGTTTTGTTCAAAGCAATTAAGATCTAATTCTATCAATACAGTTAGCTTTGGAACAGAAGCAGGAATTTTTAGTCGATTAGGCATTGAGACAGTTGTGTGCGGACCAGGTAGTATTAAGCAAGCGCATAAGCCTGATGAATATTTGGAGTTAAGTCAACTACATAAATGTGAAGATTTTTTAATGAATGTCATTAATAGTCTTTATTAAAATGAATTTGACAGACCTTGATTTCGAACTACCTAAAGAGTTGATAGCTCTTTATCCAAAGAAACCTAGACATGATTCAAATTTAGTAATTGTTGGTAAAAAAAATAGAATTATAAAATTTAAAGAAATTATTAACGAAATAAAACCCGGCGATGCAATAATATTTAATGATACAAAAGTAATCTTGGCAGATTTTGATGGTTTTTTTGAAAACAAGAAAATATCAATAAATCTAAATAAACTTGAAGATAAAGAAAATAATATATGGAGTGTGTTTATAAAATCAAAAAGAAAATTGACTCAGGGCGATAGCATAAAAATCTTTAAAAACTTCAATGCTGAGATTGAAACAATTAAAAATGATATAACTTTTATGAAGTTTAATTTACCATATGACGAACTAAAAAATGAGATTAAGAAATATGGAAGGGCACCACTTCCACCTTACATAAAAAAAAGAGGTCATAAAAAATCCGATAAATATGATTATCAAACTGTATTTGCTAAAAATGATGGTGCAGTTGCAGCACCTACAGCTAGTTTGCATTTTACTAAAAAATTGATTAAAGAATTAGAAAAAAAGAACGTCAACATTATTAAGGTAACACTACACGTAAATGGAGGTACTTTTATACCTATCAGAACAAATGATATGACTAAACATTCAATGCATTTTGAAGAGGGTATAATATCAAAAGATTCAGCTGAAAAAATTAATAAAGTAAAAGATAGCGGAGGAAAAATTATAGCTGTAGGAACAACAGTTCTGAGACTTCTTGAATCCTCAAAAAATATTCATGGATACATCAAACCATTTCAAGCAAATACAAATATATTTATCAGACCGGGTTGGAAAATCAATTCAATAGATGGAATTATTACTAATTTTCATACACCAAGATCTACACTTTTACTTCTCATATATACCCTAATAGGAAAGAGAAGGACCCAGCAACTTTATAAATACGCAGTTGAAAAAAAAATCCGTTTTTTTTCATATGGTGATGCTTGTTTAATATGGAACAAAAATGGTTAATTTTAGATTTTCAATAGAAGCTAATGACAAAAAATCTCGAGCTGGAAAGATAGAAACTCATAATGGTTCAATTAAAACTCCAGTGTTTATGCCGGTAGGAACATTGGGTAGTGTAAAAGCTATTTTTCAAAAAGACTTAGAAGAACTTGACTATGAAATTATTCTTGCGAATACATATCATCTAATGTTGAGGCCAGGTGAGGAACTAATCAAAAAGATGGGTGGACTCCAAAACTTTATCAGTTGGAAAAAACCGATTTTAACAGATTCTGGAGGTTATCAAGCATGGTCACTTTCAAAATTAACACAAATCAATGAAGATGGAATAATTTTTTCTTCTCATATTGATGGTAAGAAAATCAATTTAACGCCTGAATATGCAATAAATATTCAAGAAAAATTAAATTCAACTATTTCTATGGTTCTAGATGAATGCACAGAGTTTCCTGTTTCGTATAAAAGAGCAAAACACTCTATGGAATTGTCACTGAGGTGGGCAAATAGATGTAAAAATGTTTTTACACAAAGAGAAGGATTTGGTTTGTTTGGAATTATTCAAGGTGGAATGTATGAAAGTCTTAGGAAAAAATGCTCAGAACAATTATCTAAAATAGAGTTTGATGGATATGCATTAGGAGGTCTTTCGGTAGGAGAAGCTCACGAAGAAATGATTAAAGTAATTGACTTTTCACTAACTAATATTTCTGAACATAAACCTCGTTACCTAATGGGCGTTGGCAGACCTGTTGACATATTTTGTGCTGTTGAGAGAGGGATAGATATGTTTGATTGTGTTTTACCAACTAGATTTGGAAGAAATGGAAGAGCTTTTACAGAATATGGAGAGTTAAACTTAAGAAACGCGATTTACTCAAAAGATGAAAACCCTCTAGACGAGAGTTTGAATTGTTATGCATCTAAAGTTTTTTCTAAATCCTACATTCATCATCTAATAAAAAACAATGAGATTTTGGGTTCAATGATTTTAAGTTTACATAATATTGCATTTTATAAGAAGATGATGTGTGATATACGAGAATCAATAATTAATAAAGAATTTCTTAAATTAAAAAAAAAATATTTTAAATATCATGAAAAATATAAAAAAACCTAAGTATCTTGGTTCAAAATCTAAAACAAATACTTCTCCAAATACTTTTGTATTAGATTGTATAAAAAACCCCCATCCGGATAAGAATTATTCAGTAAGATTTTCGGCTCCTGAATTTACTAGTATTTGTCCCATAACATCTCAACCAGACTTCGGACATTTTATTATAGACTACATTCCAGACAAAACTATTATAGAGAGTAAATCATTAAAGCTTTTCTTATTTACTTTTAGAAATTACGGTGGATTCCACGAAGATTGTACAAATAAAATTGCCAAAAAAATTATTAAATATGCATCACCAAAGTGGGTGAGGGTTGCAAGTTTTTGGAACCCAAGAGGGGGCATTCCTATAGATGTTATTATTCAAGAAGGCGAAATACCAAATAATGTCCACATTCAAGAATTGAATATTTCTTCTTACCAAGGAAGATAACTATTCGCCATTATAAACACACCCACCAATTCTTGGTCTATTGATTTCAACACTATCAAGGTTCGGAATTTTTTTTTTTAATTTCAACCAAAGCCACTTAGCGATATTTTCACTTGTTGGTTTTTCAAGACCATCAACTTCATTCAATATTGAATGATCAAGTTTAGATAATTCGGGATTTACTAATGCATCTAGCTCCTCTAAATCCATCACCCAATTGTTTTTTTTATTTATATCACCTTGTAATTTTACTGTTACTTCAAAACTATGACCATGCATTTTTTTATAATTATGGTTTTCTTCATATTCAGACATATAGTGAGCTGCATCAAAATAATATTTCTTAAAGATCAACATTTTATTTGATTCCAAATGATTTATGAAGTTGCAAACTTGGTATCCATTTTCTATTTAATTTGCAAAAGTCGACAGTCTTATTTAAATTTAATTTCGTAAATTTATCATCTTTCGGTTGCAAAAAAAAATATTTAAAATTAAGCTTTTCTAGTTCCTTTAAATTAAATTTATTTTGAGGAAAGATAATTTTTAATTCATCACCTGCTTTTTGTCGCCAGTTATAGGGGTCTTTTGGACTAACACATATCCAATCAAAATCTAATTTGGTTGAAATCGATCCATTAGTTTCTACAGCAACTTCATATTTCCTATTCTTTAATAAATTTACCAAGTCTTTATCAACTTGAAGTAAAGGTTCTCCACCAGTTAAAATCACATTTTTTTTTTGAATCGAAAAAGACGATTTCCAGACTCTTTCAACCATTTCAACTAAGTTGTATAAATTATATTCACCTCCATTTTTTCCATCAACACCTACAAAGTCAGTATCACAAAAATCACAAACTGCTCCAATTCTGTCTTTAGTTCTTCCATTCCAAAAATTACAACCAGTAAATCTAATGAAAACTGATTCAATACCAGTTTTATAACCCTCACCTTGAATTGATCTAAATATTTCTTTTATTTTATACATAATTACTAATTTCCAATTGGATCGATTAATTTGGCCTCTTCAAATCCCCGTTTCCTTAATAGGCATGAATCGCAGCATCCACAACTTTTTTTTAATTTAGGGTCATAACAGCTTGATGTAATCGAAAAATCTACACCATTTTTATTCCCAAGTATTATAATTTCTTTTTTTGATAAATTTATTAGAGGTGTAAGAATCTTGAAATTTTTCCCATCTAAACCTTTTTTTGTAGATTTATTGATTAATTTTTCAAAATCATCAATAAAAGTTTTACGACAGTCTGGATAGCCAGAATAGTCTACAGAATTTACACCTATAAAAATATTATCTATATCATGGCATTCTGCATATCCTGAAGCAAATGATAAAAATACTATATTTCTACTGGGAACATATGTTATTGGTATATTCGCAGGAATTGATTCAACATCTTTATTTTTTGGCACCTTTATATTGTCTGTTAAGGCTGAACCTCCATAAAAGTCAATTTTAAAAATGTCATGAGATACACATCCGAAGAATTCTGCTTGCTGCTTTGCACATTCTAGCTCAACACTGTGTCTTTGCCCATAATCAAATGAAATAGCATAGGTTTTATAACCTTTTTCTATACAAATTGACAAAACAACAGAGGAATCTAACCCACCACTTAAAAGAACTAAAGCTTTATTTGATTTCTCTTCCATTTAGGAATTATAATATTCAAGAATATAATGAAAATGAAAGATTTTAAAAAAATAATTACACAAGAAATTATTAATCATGGTTTTGATACTATCGGATTTTCAAAACCCTTGGTAGATCAAAAAACCAAAAAAAGATATCAAGATTTTCTTAATAAAAATTATCACGCTGATATGAAATGGTTGGTGAGGCACTATGAAAAAAAAGTAAATCCAAAGAAGATTTGGGAAAAAGTTAAAACCATAATTGTGATAGGACAGAATTACGCACCAGGTGAGAATCCATTGTATCTCAATCATAATAAAAATTTAGCCAATATAAGTGTTTATGCTGGTAATGAAGATTATCATGTAATAATGAAGGATAAGTTATCAAAAATTAAATTATGGTTTCAAAATAAGTTTAATATTGAAACAAAAATATTTGTAGACACCTCTCCTATACTTGAAAAGTATTTTGCAGAAAAAGCAGGGTTGGGATGGCAAGGCAAACATACAAATATTGTTTCTAAAGAGTTTGGTTCATGGTTATTTCTTGCTGAAATATTTTTACCTATAGAAATAGTCGAAAAAAAAAAAATTTTAGATGGATGTGGTTCATGTACTAAGTGTCTAGATATTTGTCCAACCAATGCTCTGTTAGATAACTACAAAATTGATTCGCGAAGATGTATATCATATTTAACTATTGAAAATAAAGGACCTATACCTTTAAGTCTTAGGAAAAGAATTGGGAATAAAATCTATGGTTGTGATGATTGTTTATCAATTTGTCCTTGGAATAAATTTTCAATCAAAACATCTGAGCAAAAATTATTATCAAAAAATAAAAATAGACTTTTATTTTTTTTGAAATTTAATGAAAAAAAATTTAAAAATTATTTTCAAAATTCAGCGATTGCAAGAATAGGTTGGGTTAGATTTTTACGGAACGTTATTATTGCTTCCGGGAATAGTGAAAATAAAAATCTAATCAAATATATTTATAAGCATATAAATAATAAAAGCTCATTAGTAAGAGGGTCTTGCGTTTGGGCTTTATTTCAATTGGTTGATGAAAGAAATAAAATAAGATTAAAAAATATAATCATAAAGGATGAAAAAAATAAATACGTTTTATATGAGTTAGGAATGGTTAGTTAGTTCTTTCAAACCAACTAGTAGATTCTCAATTATGCCCTGATCTGAAGACGAATGTCCGGCTGTATTTACAAATTTTATTTTAGAGGACTTCCAATTTTTATGTAAGTTATAGGCATTTACTGGTGGACAAATAAGATCGTATCTACCTTGAACAATAAATGATGGTAAATTATTTATGCTTGAGATTTTTTTGAGGATTTCATTATCTTCCATGAAAAATTTATTTTTTGTATAAAATAGTTCCATAAATGGGGAGTTTGGAAGCCCTTCTCTTTTAATTAAATCTTCTGTCGAATCAAAAAAATATTTTTTTGGGTTTAATTGAGATAAAATTCTCTCGTAATCGTGCCACACCCAAGAATGAAGCTTTGAATTTTCTTCAACGATTTTTTTATAATATGAATCAATAATTTTTTTATCATTTGAAAAACTTTTGAATTTGTCAAAAAGATTTGGCGCAAATTTTTTAGGACCATCAATAAATGCCCAATTTATTTCATTAATTGTACCAAGAAAAACAGATCTTAGAAGCACACCTATTAAATTCTTTGGGAATCTTATTGCATATTTTATTGCTAATGTAGCTCCCCATGACCCGCCAACGATTAAAAACTTTTTAATTTTAAAAAAATCCCTAATTTTTTCTATATCTTGAACTAAATTTTCGGTGTTGTTACCTCTTAAAGATCGGTATGGAATACTTTTTCCACAACCTCTTTGATCAAAAATAATAGATTTAAAAATTTGTGGGTTAAACAGTGAATGATGCTCACTTCTGCATTGACCTCCTGGTCCACCATGGATGAAAATTACTGGAACTCCATCTTTTTTTCCACTTACCTCTGTATAAATTTTATTGTCATCTCCAACATCTATGTTATACATTTCAGGAAGTGAACGATGAATAAATAATTTTTTTATCATATGTAAAATAATGGAAAAGTTTGATACCTTTAATGAACTAATATTAGCATTACTATTTTGGATCACAACCCATACTGAATACAAAGAGCCAAAAATATTTCCAAAGATTGAATTCATTGATCAAAAAGAATTATCAAAATTGGCATGTGGCAGGGACTGTGAGATACTAGCACTGACCCCGGAGTCTCCTAAGTATACTATTTACTTATCAAATACACTTAATCCTATGGAAGACGTTTGTGATAGAGGGATTCTCCTACATGAAATTATACACATATTACAAGATGACCAAAATTATTTTCACGAATACGAGAATAGAACAAAAAAACATCTAAGAGAAATGAATGCTTTGGTTAACCACAATATTTATTTGAGTCAATTTGGAAAAAAAATTCTTTACAGTAACGGTTTTGCTGCAAAATTTGAGAGTGATTCAAAAAACAATCTCTATTGTTGATTAAGTCTTGACAATAATTCTTTTTTGCTAATATAGCCAAAAATAATTTCATCACCGATAACAAAAGCAGGTGTTCCATTAAGTCCGAGGTTATTAGCTAAATCATAATCATTCTGAAGTTTCGAATTAATGCTATCATCTTTAAGTTTTTTATTAAGAAAAGCTTTATCAATATTTAATTCTTTTAATATTAGATCTAAATCATTATCATTAATTTTTCCTTTTTGTTTGAGAAGATAATTATGGAACCTAATAAATTTTGCATTACCTAATTCAGAAATTATTAATGCATATTTTGCAAGTTCTACAGATCTATCTGATAATATTGGAAAATTTTTATATATAACCTTTATATCTTTGTTTTCACTTATAATTTTTTTTAAATCGGCATGTGCTCTTTTACAGTAAGAACAATTATAATCAAAAAACTCAACAATAATTTTTTGTGACGATTTGTTACCCTCGTAAAGACTTTCAGAGTTAAAAATTTCGCTTTTAAATACATTTATTTTTTTCTTATTATCAACTTTCTTTTCATTTTGTTTTTGTTTCTCAAAATTATTCAAAGATTCAATAATTATTTGCGGGTTATTTAATATATAATTCTTTATTTTCTCCTCTAATTCATTAGCAGATATTTGCATAGAAGACGAAATTATTAATAAAGTAATAATATTTATAAAATTCTTAACAAGTTTCATTTTTTTGGTGCGAGCGGTGGGACTTGAACCCACAAGGGTGTTACCACCCGCAGGATTTTAAGTCCTGTCTGTTTACCAATTTCA
>MDTB01004681.1_pt1 | contig 17101 bp, 16 predicted proteins | sample 811161 | NCBI WGS metagenome assembly MDTB01 (sample SAMN05326650, study PRJNA326480) | marine metagenome | isolation source: seawater | place: Mediterranean Sea | collected 2009
AATACAAAAATAGAAGCAGCTAAAATTTGTCAGTTATCAGGATGTGAAATGATCATTGCTAATGGTTTATATTTAAACCCTATTGATAAAATTATTAAAAAAGGCAAATGTACTTTGTTCAGCTCAAAGATTTCCAAACTAGATGCAAGAAAAAAGTGGATTATTAGTTCTATAGCCCCAAAAGGTTCTTTGGTGATAGATGAGGGGGCAAAAAAAGCCTTAAGAGGCGGTAAAAGTTTATTGGCAGCTGGTATTAAAAAAGTAAATGGAAAATTTAAAAAAGGGGATCATATCAAAATATTGGATAAATATTCTAAAGAATTTGCAAGAGGATTATCCTCATTTTCTTCATATGAAGTAAATAAAATACTAGGCCATCACTCCAAAGAAATTGAAAAAATATTAGGATATACTTCAAAATCCGAAGTTGTTCATAAAGATGATATGGTAAAAATTTAATGAAAAATTATTTATTAAAATTAGGAAAAAATGCAAAAAAAGCTTTTGTTGAAAAAGTGAATTCAAATAATAAAAATCAAGTATTGAAAGACTATTGTAGTTTAATTTTGAAAAACAAATTAAAAATAATCTTAGAAAATAGAAAAGATATAAAAAAAGCTAGAGAAAAAAAGTTAAAAGAAAATCTTATAAAAAGACTTTCAATTGATGAGGAGAAAATTTTTCAAATTATAAATTCAATCAAAGTAATTATTAAATTTAAAGACCCGGTAGATAAAATTTTAGAAAAATCAAGAAGACCGAACGGACTAAAAATTGAAAAAATATCAACCTCTATAGGTATAATTGGGATAATTTACGAGAGCCGACCAAATGTTACATCTGATGTTGCATCTTTATGTTTCAAATCAGGTAATCCTATAATCTTAAAAGGTGGTTCAGAAGCTTACAATTCAAATAAAATTTTAGCAAATTTATTTAGAAAATCTCTAAAAAAAAATAGAATTAATGAAAATTTTGTTCAATTTATTGATTATAAAAATAGAAAAGTAGTTGACTTTTTGTTAACTAAAATGACCAATTACATTGATGTAATCATTCCAAGAGGAGGTAAAAGTTTAGTAAAAAAAATTCAAGGTATTTCAAAAATACCAGTTATTGGACATCTAGAGGGAGTGTGTCATACATATATTGATAAAGATGCAAATTTATCAATGGCTAGAAAAATTATTTTAAATGCTAAACTAAGAAATACAGCAATATGTGGGGCAACTGAAACTATGTTAATTCATAAAAAAATATTAAAAAAATTTTGTAATCCAATATTGTCTAATCTTGAAAATAATGGTTGTAAAATAATTGGTGATAATCAAATTAAGAAATTTTATAATGGAAAAATTCAAACATCTAAAGAAAGTGATTGGTCAAAAGAATACTTAACCTCAACTATATCTGTTAAATCTGTTAATGACATAAATGATGCGATAAATCATATCAATAAATATGGAACAATGCATACAGATGCTATCATTACAAATAATCTTAAATCAGCGAAAATTTTTTTAAAAAAGATAAACAGCTCAATAGCAATGCACAATACTTCTACTCAATTTGCCGATGGCGGAGAGTTTGGTTTTGGTGGTGAGGTGGGAATTTCAACTAACACTCTTCCACCAAGAGGACCTATTGGTTTAAATCAACTTATATCTTATAAATACCAAGTTTCGAGTAACGGTAAAATTAGAAAATAAATTGAAATTAAAAAAAACTAAGATTGGAATTTTAGGTGGATCGTTTGATCCTGCTCATAAAGGTCATTTGTATATTTCTAAGCAAGCTTTTAAAAAATTTAGTTTAAATTCGGTTTTGTGGGCTATTACTAGTCAAAATCCTTTTAAAAAAAAAACTGCTAATAATTTAAAAAAAAGAATAACTTATTGTAAAAAAATTGTTAGTAAAAATAAATTTATTAAAATTAAATATTTTGAAGATATCATTAAATCAAATAAAACTTCAGATCTTATTGACTATCTTTATGAAAGTAAAAAATACCAATTATATTTTTTAATGGGAGCAGATAATTTAATTAATTTCCATAAATGGCATAAATGGAAAAATATTTTAAAAAAATCAAAACTTATAGTTTTTGATCGTCACGGATATAAAAAAAGATCTATAAATTCAAAGATATATAAAAGCTTCAAAGGTAAAAAGGTTACTTTTGTTGAATTTAATAAAGTCAACATTTCATCTTCTCAATTAAGAAAAATTTGATAGTCTAAAATTAATTAATGTATAAAAATCAAGATCTCAAAGATATAATTATTAAAACTCTTGATCTAAATAAGGCTCACGATATTGTGAGTATAGAACTGAAAGATAAAAGTTCAATTGCTGACTATATGATTATAGCTAGCGGAACCTCTTCAAGACATATTCAATCTTTATCGGAACAAGTTTTAGAAAAGTTCAAAGACAATGGTCTAATAGAATCCAGGATTGAGGGTAAAGACAGTAATGAATGGAAATTAGTCGATGGAATAGATCTTATAGTTCATATTTTCCATCCTGAAAAAAGAAAATTTTATGAATTAGAAAAAATTTGGTCTGAGTTAATACCAAAAGAGAAGGTTATAATATGAGATATTGTTTAATAGTAATTTTATTTTTAAAAAATTTGCTTTTTATAAATCCATCTTTCTCAGCTGAAAATGACATTTATAAGAAGATCGATCTTTTCGGTGAGGTATTAGAAAAAATTAATGATGAATATGTTGATGAGATAGATCAATCAGAAAGTATGGATTCTGCTATTAATGGTCTTCTTCAATCACTAGATCCATATTCAGCTTATATGTCTCCAGAAATATTTAATGAAATGCAAACCGAAACTAGTGGAGAATTTGGGGGTCTTGGCATTGAAGTAAGTATGGAGTCGGGAGTAGTAAAAGTAATCTCACCAATTGATGACACTCCAGCTTCAAAAGCAGGTATAAAAGCTGGAGATTACATTGTTAAAATTGAAAATACACAAGTGCAGGGTAAAACTTTAAGTGAAGCAGTTGAGTTAATGCGTGGTCCAGTCGGTTCAAGTATTGAACTTACTGTGAGAAGAAGAGGACAAAAAAAAGCCCTAACTTTTAATATCACAAGAGAAGTAATAGAAATTCAGTCAGTTAAAACTGACTTGTTAGACAGTAATATTGGTTATATTAGACTTACTTCTTTTAATGAAAATAGTGGAGAACAAATTGAGGAAAAAATAAAAGAGTTAGAAAAAAACAAAAATGTTAAGGCTTATATCTTGGATTTGAGAAATAACCCTGGTGGCTTGTTATCTCAAGCTATAAGGATATCAGATTTTTTTTTAGATAATGGTGAAATTGTATCAACAAAAAGTAGACACACTTCTGAGAACAGAAAATGGTTTGCCAAAAAAGGTGATATAACTAAAGGTAAAACATTATTGGTGTTAATTAATTACGGATCTGCTTCTGCGTCAGAGATAGTTGCCGGAGCCCTAAAAGACCATAAAAGAGCAATAATATTAGGTGAAAATAGTTTTGGAAAAGGTTCTGTTCAATCTATCATTCCATTGAAAAATAAAGGAGCTATAAGATTGACAGTTGCTAAATACTATCTACCGTCTGGGAAGTCTATTTCAGAAGTGGGAGTTAGTCCGGATATTATAGTAGATGAAGAAGATGAAAAATTTAAGATAAAATCTGAAACTGATAACCAACTTAATTACGCTATTAAACTCTTAAACGGTTAATATGGAGGAAAAGTATAAGAAACTGCCTCTGAGAAGTGGGGTTGGAATAGTCGTAATCAACAAAAATAATAAGATATTCGTTGCAAAAAGAATAGATAATTCCAAAAATTTTTGGCAAATGCCCCAAGGAGGCGTTGACGAAGGAGAGGATTTTCTAAGCGCTGCTTATCGTGAATTAAAAGAAGAAACAAGTATTAAAAAGGTTGAGCTTATTGGGGAAGTTGACGGACTTTTGACATATCTTCTACCCAATCGATTGTTAGGGATTATATGGAGAGGAAAATATAAAGGTCAAAAACAAAAATGGTTTTTGATGAGATTTTTAGGTGAAGATAGTGAAATTAATCTTAAAACTAAAAATCCAGAATTCCTAGATTGGAAATGGGTAGATTTAAAAGAAATAACCAAGTTGGTAGTCGATTTTAAACTCCATGTTTACAGAGAATTACAAGAAGAAATTAAAAAAATATTAGTTAATAGATCTTAGAACTTCAATTTTTTGATCCGCTAAATATTTGGCTTGATCACTTATTTCTGATTTATTTGTCTCACTTTCACTAATTTTAATTAATTCTTGAATTTTATTCTTATCTGCATCCTTTAAATTAAAAACAGAACTAGTTAAAACTGATAAATTATTATTCTTGAATTCTATAATGCCGTCTTCTACAAAAAACTTCTCTTCACCTGATTTTGAGTAAATGGTAATAATGCCTGGTTTTAAAAAGGAAATTATTGAAATATGGTCTTTTAATATTCCCATTTCTCCTTCAAAAGCTGGCACTACAACTTCTGCAACATCATTCTTTGAAAAAAAAGATTTTTCAGGATTTACTATCTCTATCTTAAACACATCGCTCATCAAGCAGCTGCTTCTTTCTTCATTTTTTCTGCTTTTTCAATTGCCTCTTCAATTGTGCCTACCATATAAAAAGCAGCTTCTGGTAAATGATCATATTCTCCAGAACAAATCGCAGCAAAGCCCTTTATAGTAGACTCAAGGTCAACAAGTTTTCCTGGTGAGCCTGTAAAGACTTCAGCTACAAAGAAAGGTTGAGACAAAAATCTTTGTATTTTTCTTGCTCTTGCCACAACTAATTTATCTTCTTCAGATAGTTCATCCATACCAAGAATTGCGATAATATCTTGTAAAGATTTATAAGTCTGTAGAATTTTTTGAACTTCTCTAGCAACTCTATAATGCTCATCTCCAACTATTCTTGGATCAAGAATTCTTGAAGTTGAATCTAGCGGGTCTACTGCAGGATAAATACCAATTTCTGCAATCTGTCTTGATAATACTGTTGTTGCATCAAGGTGGGCAAATGATGTTGCAGGAGCAGGATCCGTTAAATCATCGGCAGGAACATAAATTGCCTGAACAGATGTAATTGATCCTTTATTAGTTGTAGTGATTCTTTCCTGTAAATTACCCATATCAGTTGCTAAAGTAGGTTGATATCCTACGGCTGATGGAATCCTACCTAGAAGTGCTGATACTTCAGACCCTGCTTGTGTAAATCTAAAAATATTATCAACAAAAAACAATACATCTTGTCCCTCTTGGTCTCTAAAATATTCTGCAACTGTTAATCCTGTTAAAGCCACTCTTGCTCTTGCTCCAGGAGGTTCATTCATTTGCCCGTAGACTAAAGCCGCTTTTGATCCTGCTCCTTCTTTTTTAATTACTCCAGAGTCTATCATTTCATGATAAAGATCGTTACCTTCTCTAGTTCTTTCCCCAACTCCAGCAAAAACAGAAAATCCTCCGTGTGCTTTTGCTACGTTATTAATTAATTCCATGATCAAAACCGTTTTTCCTACTCCAGCACCTCCAAACAATCCAATTTTTCCACCCTTTGCATAAGGTGCGAGTAGATCAATGACTTTAATACCAGTAACTAAAATTTCTGTTTCAGTTGATTGATCATTAAATTCAGGTGCTGCTCTATGAATTGGCCAAGTTTCTTTAGTTTTTACTTCGCCTCTTTCGTCTATTGGTTCACCAATAACATTTATGATTCTTCCTAAGGTTTCAGGTCCTACTGGAACTTGAATAGGAGCATTTGTATTCGTTACTTCATCCCCTCTTTTTAATCCCTCTGTAGCATCCATTGCTATAGTTCTAACAGCAGATTCTCCTAAGTGTTGGGCAACTTCAAGGACAAGTCTATTATTACCGTTTTTACACTCTAATGCAGTTAAAATTTCTGGCAAAGCTCCTTCAAACTTTACATCCACTACTGCTCCAATAACTTGTGTGATTATTCCTTTGCTCATAATTATAAACTTTCTGCTCCTGATATTATTTCTATTAGTTCCTTAGTAATTGCTGCTTGACGGCTTCTATTATATTCAATTGTAAGTTTGTCAACCATTTCACCAGCGTTTCGAGTAGCGTTATCCATAGCACTCATTCTTGCCCCTTGCTCACTAGCCGAATTCTCTAACATTGCCTTATATATTTGTGTAGAAATATTTTTAGGTAGTAAATTTTCCAAAATTTCGTCCTCATCTGGCTCGAATTCATAACTTTCTTCGAATTCTTTGTTATCCTCACTATCAGTTTTTAAAGGAATAATTTGTTGAACTTGAGGTATTTGAGTAATTACATTTTTGAATTGATTATAAAATATTGTACAAATGTCAAATTCTTCTTTACCAAATTTTTCTATAATTATCTTACCAACTTTTTCTGCATCAAAATAATTTGTGTTTTTAGAAGCTTTGAAAGAAATATTTTCAATTATTTTATCGCCATATGTTCTTTTCAATTGATCATTGCCCTTAGAACCGACAGTAATAATTTTCAATTCTTTTCCTTCTTGGGATATTTTAGCAAAAAATATTTTGGCTGTTTTAATAATATTTGCATTAAACCCACCACAAAGACCTCTATCTGATGTCATTATCACACATAATTGAACTTTGTTTCTTCCTGTGCCCGATAATAATTTAGGAGCATTTTCTTTATCTGAAAAACTACTAGATAAGTTTAAAATTATATTATTCATTTTTTCTGAATAAGGTCGACCTCGTTCAGCATTTTCTTGGGCTTTTTTAAGTTTTGCTGCCGCTACCATTTTCATAGCTTTCGTAATTTTTTGCGTAGATTTTACGCTAGCTATTCTTTTTTTAAGATCATCTAAACTTGCCATAGATTTATTTTAAACTATTTTTTAAATTATTAATTAATTCTACTAATCCTTTTTCTGTATCTTCTTCAAGTTTTCCGGAGCTTATAATAGAGTTGATAATCTCTGGTTTATCAGATTTGCATTTTTCAATTATTTTATTCTCAAAATCTGAAATATCGTTTACATCAATATTATCAAGATAGCCTTTAACACCACAGAAAACTGAGATTACTTGTTCAGCAACAGTCATAGGTGAGTATTGCTTCTGTTTCAAAAGTTCAGTTAATTTTGAACCTCTATTTAAAAGCTGTTGAGTGGAAGCGTCTAGATCTGATCCAAATTGAGCAAAAGCTGCCATTTCTCTATACTGAGCCAGTTCAAGCTTCATAGAACCAGAAACTTTTTTCATTGCTTTTGTTTGTGCTGAAGAACCAACTCTAGATACAGATAAACCAACATTAATTGCAGGTCTAATTCCTTGATTAAATAATTCTGTCTCTAAAAAAATTTGGCCGTCTGTAATTGAAATTACATTTGTTGGAATAAAAGCAGAAACGTCTCCTCCTTGAGTTTCAATAATAGGTAAAGCAGTCAAAGAACCACCACCATGTTCATCACTTAATTTTGCTGCTCTTTCTAATAATCTGCTATGAAGGTAAAATACATCTCCAGGGTATGCTTCCCTTCCAGGAGGTCTTCTCAATAATAACGACATTTGTCTATATGCAACCGCCTGCTTAGATAAATCGTCATAAATAATTAAAGCATGCATTCCATTGTCTCTAAAGAATTCTCCCATTGTACATCCTGTGTAAGGAGCTAAAAATTGAAGTGGAGCTGAGTCAGATGCTGTTGCGGCAACAATTGTTGTATATTCCATCGCTCCAGCTTCTTCTAAAGTTTTTTGTATTTGTCTAACTGTTGATCTTTTTTGACCCACAGCAACATAAATGCAGTATAGTTTTTGTTTTTCATCACCAGACTCATTTATTTTTTTTTGATTAATTATTGCATCAATAGCGACAGCAGTTTTTCCTGTTTGTCTATCACCAATAATTAATTCTCTCTGACCTCTTCCAATTGGGACCAAACTATCAATTGATTTAAGACCAGTCTGCATTGGTTCATTTACTGATTGTCTTGGAATAATTCCAGGAGCCTTAACTTCTACTCTACTTTTTTTAATTTTTTTATCGAATGAGCCCTTACCGTCAATAGGATTACCCAGGCCATCAACTACTCTACCTAATAATTCTTTTCCAACTGGAGTATCAACAATATTTCTTGTTCTTTTAACTATATCTCCCTCTTTAATATTTCTATCATCACCAAAAATTACAACACCGACATTTTCATTTTCAAGATTCAAGGCCATTCCCTTAGAGCTATCAGCAAACTCAACCATTTCTCCAGCTTGAACATTGTCTAATCCATAAATTCTCGCAATACCATCTCCCACAGATAAAACCTGGCCAACTTCAGATATTTCTGCTTTATCACCAAAATTTTTAATTTGCTCTTTTAGTATCTTTGTTACTTCTGAAGGATTTATTTCCATATTACGCCTCTATCATTCTATTTTCGATTTGTTGCAGTTTATTTTTAATAGAAGTATCAACCATGATACTACCAATTTTAATAATTAATCCTCCAATTAAACTTTTGTCGTGTATATATTTTAATTTCATTTTTGAACTAAAGTTTTGTGCTAGATCTTCATTAATTCTTTTAATTTCATCATTTGATAATTCTTTTGCAGATTGAATTTCTGCTTTTACTTCACCTCTTTTTTCAGAGCAAATCTCAATAAAATTTTTTAAAATCTTTTCTATATAAAAGAATCTTCTTTTCTTAATTAAAAAAGTCATAAATTTTTTTAATAAGTCATCTATTTTAAAATTATCTGAAATTTTATTAATTACTAAAATTAAGCTTTCTTGGTTTCCCGTTGGATCTTTAATAAAATTATTAAAATCTTTACTAGAGTTTATAAGCTTTAATATAGCTAAAGAATGTTGCTCGAGTACTTTTAAAGAATTAGACTCACTAGAAAGCTCATACAAAGCTAATGAATATCTTTGTGCCGATGTGTTCGAAAATCCTTTGTTCTTGCTCAATTTTTTTAATTATTGTTGATTGTTCTTAAAAAGTTGGCTCTAATTAACATATTGATATTACGTCTTCAAGTAACACTATTGTTCAAAAAGGTCTTTTTTTTCAATTTAATTGAAGTTTATAGGGTCGACATCAACCGTCAGTTTTATTCCATTAGAAAACTTATATTTTGACATCAATTCATTTATTGAATTTTGTAGTTTAAGAGATTTAGGGCCTCTAATTAACAATCTAACCCTAAATTTTTTTCTGAGCCTAAATATTGGGGCACTAACTGGACCAAGAACTTTTGCACTAATTTTATCCTCTAGAAAGTTTTTAAAATAAAAAGCATCTTTTTCTAACTTCTTCTCACTTTCGCCTGTCAAAATTAAAGAAATGAACCTTTCATAAGGTGGGAGTTTATTTCTTTTTCTAATTTCTAACTCCCTATCCAAAAATATGTCAGGGTTACTGTTTGTAATCTCAGTTATCATTTTTGTGTTTTTATTATAGGTTTGAAAATATACAATTGCAGGCTTACCCGCTCTACCAGCTCTTCCTGATAATTGATGATATAATTGCAAATTTTTTTCAGCTGATCTTAAATCATGACCTTGCGTTGATAAGTCAATATCAACAACAATTATACAATTTAAATTTGGAAAATGAAAACCTTTAGAAATGAGTTGCGTTCCTACTAATATTTCAACCTCATTATTTATAATTCTTTTCAATTTTTCTAAAGAGTCTTTTTTATTCATTGTATCACTTGAAAAAATTTGAATTTTTTTATTAGGAAATTTTTTTTTTACCTCATCACAAATTCTTTCTACACCTGGACCACTAAAGATAAAATCGCATTTTCCATCCTTTGAACAATTTCTATTTAGTGAAGATTTGAAGCCACAATAATGACAAAGAAGTATTTGTTTATTTTTATGATAAACTAAATTGATAGAACAGTTTGGACAAGTAAAAGTGTCAAAACATTTATTACATAATACATGTGGAGAAAAACCTCTCCTGTTCAAAAAAAATAAAACCTGGTCTTTTTTTTCTAAATGATAATTTGCTTTTTTAATTATTTCTTTTGACAGCCAAGTCTGTTTTTCAAGTTTAGAGTTATTCAAATTAATTATTTCATATTTTGGTAATGCTGCATTTTGATATCTTTGGTTTAGTTTTGATAATGAATATTTTCCCTTTTTGATATTTTCATAAGTTTCAATTGATGGGACTGCTGTAATTAAATTTATTGGAATATTTTCAAATGAAGCTCTTACAATTGCCATATCTCTAGCATTATAAATAATTCCCTCGTCTTGTTTATAAGATTGATCATGCTCCTCATCTACAATAATTAAACCTAAGTTTCTAAATGGTAAAAAAAGTGATGATCTTGCTCCTATTATTACTTTGATCTTTCCTTCATTAACACCACTCCAAATAATTTCTTTTTTTTTCTTACTAATTCCTGAATGCCAGACAGCTGGCTTAAATCCAAAAAATTCAAAAAACTTTTGTTCGAATTGACCTGTTAATCCAATTTCGGGTAATAAAATTAACCCTTGAAAACCTTTGTTTATTAAGCTTTTTAAAGCTTCAAAATATACAATAGTTTTTCCTGAACCTGTTGTGCCTTGCAATACATGGACTCTAAATTTATCAGATAATTTATTCATTAATTTTAAAGATTTTTTTTGTTCTTGAGATAATTCAAATGATGTTCGTTTAAATTTTGTTACATAATCATTATATTTTTCATTTTTAAATTTTTTGATTTCACTGCTGTTTAATAAAGATAATTTTAAAGCCATCCCTTTAGGAACTAGATTGTACTGAGAGAACCAATTTAAAAATTTAATGGTATCTCTCTTTAAAGCTGAAATTTCTAATTTTTGTAAAACCTTCTTTATTTTGAAGCTCTTTTTATCATTTTTTTCAAATTCATCCCAAACTACACCTGTAATTTTTGCTTTGCCAAATGGAACAATTACATAGTCGCCCACTTTTAATTTGAAATCACTTTCATATGTAAATGGATGATTAAATATATTAGGCAATAAAATTGGAAATTTCATATTAAAATATTCTATTATTTATCAATCACAATTACAGTAGCAATATTAGATTTTTAGTCTATAAACTATGAAAACTAATATTTTTTATTCAACTTACAAAATGAAAATTCCTTTATGCAGGCCCTCAATTGATAGTAATGAGATCAAATTAGTTGCTAGATCATTGAAATCTACTTGGCTTACACACGGGCCTTATAATCAAAAATTTGAGAAACTTTTTAACAAAAAATTTAATACTAAATATTCTATTGCAATGAATTCTTGCACCAGTGCTTTGGAGTGCGCAGTTAAAGCCCTAGGCACAAAAGGGGAAATTATTATTCCAAGTTTTACATGGGTCTCAACTGCAAATGCTGTTTTAAACTGTGGTTCTAAACCAATTTTTGCCGATATTGACTATAAAACTCGAAATATAAGTCTTAAAAACATCAAAAAATGTTTCACTAAAAGAACTATAGCATTAATAGTTGTCCATTTTGCAGGCTTACCTTGTGACATGACTGAAATTTCAAAATTTTGTAAAAAAAATAATATAAAAATTATTGAAGATAGTGCTGAAACGCTAGGAGCAAAAATTCATGATAAATTCACTGGTACATTTGGAACAGGTTGTTTTTCATTTTTTCCTACTAAGAATATCACTACGACTGAAGGTGGTATGTTAACTACAAATGATAAAAAAATTTATGAATATGTTAAAAAATTAATTGCACACGGTATAGACAAAAATGTTAAAAAAAAATTTTGGCACAGAGTAGCTGTTTTACCAGGACATAATTTTAGAATGCCTAATCATTTAGCTGCAATTGGCTACTCACAATTAAAAAAGATTGATAAATTTAATCGTGCAAGAAATCAGATAGCTCATTTGTATAATTCAGAATTATCTAAATCATTTTATAAAATTGATATTCCTTATGTACCAAAAGGTTTTTCCCATTCATATCAGATGTATACAATAACAGTCAGTTCAAAAATTCGTGACCATCTTCTTAATTTTCTTAAAAAGAGTAATATTGAAGCTTCAGCTCATTTTGATCCACCCCTTCACTCACAAAATTACTTAAAAAAATATTATAAATCAAAATTACCTGTAACAGAAAAATTATCTAAGGAAATTATTACTCTTCCAATATTTCCAGATATGACTAAAAAAGAGGTATTTTATGTCATCAAGATGATTAATAAATTTTACAAAATAAATAATTTATGAAAACAACTCTGATCACTGGAGGTTTAGGTTTTATTGGCTCAAACATATGTGATGCTTTATTGCAAAAAAGATATACCAATAAGTGTATTCTTGTTGACAATTTTGGTGGCTATATGAATCCAATTAAAGATAGCTTTACAGATTTTAGAAAACAGAGATTTCCTTCTCTAAAAAACATAATCATAGAAAGGTGCGATACAAGTAATTATAAAGCTCTTTCTTCAATTTTAAATAAATATAAACCAAATTATATATATCATACAGCTGCATTACCTCTGGCAAAAGTTTCAAATTTAAATAATGAGGAAGCAAAAATTAGTTCGGTTGACTCTACAGTTAATATTATCGATGCAATCAACCTTCTTAAAAATTCAAATCAAAAATATCAATTTGATAGATTTATATATTTTTCATCAAGCATGGTTTATGGTGATTTTAAAAGATCATCTGTTACAGAAGAGTCAACAAAAAACCCTAAAGATGCATATGGTATAATGAAGTTAGCCGGTGAAGTTGTAACTGAAGGACTTTGTAAGCTACATGATATTCCTTATACTATAATCAGACCATCAGCAGTTTATGGCCCAAAAGATATGAATAGAAGAGTATCACAAATATTTATAGAAAATGCTTTTAAAAGAAAAAAAATTTATATCCAAGGTAAAGATGAGAAACTTGATTTTACATATATTAAAGATTTAGCTGATGGATCAATTTTAGCAGCAAGAAACAAGAGAGGTATTAACCAAATTTTCAACATTACATGTGGAAAGGGACAAACACTGTATAGTTATGTTTCTTATTTAAAGTCTGAATTTCCTAAATTAAAATATGTAATTAAAAAAAAAGATAAAACTAAACCCTCTAGAGGAACATTATCAATTAAAAAAGCAAAAAGACTTTTAGGTTATAAACCTAAATATATTTTGAAAGATGGAATAAAAGAATATATCAAATTTTTAAAAAAGAACTTTAAATATTAATATTCGTGACAAAAAAAATTTATTTGTTCTGTCCATCAATTAACGATGGTGGTGTAGAAAAAACTTTATCAATATATGCAAATTTTTTAGCATCTAATTTTCAAGTTAATTTAATAACAAACACATTTAATAAAAAAAGATTAAAAACATTTAACAAAAACGTAAATATTATTAATTTTAAAAATAAATTTTTTTTAATAAACAGGATTATTAATAACTTGTTTTGTGTAATCAAAACACTTCTAATGAAAGAAAGAAAATTAGTAATTTTTTCATTACATGATCATTTTTTTTGGTGTTTACTGAAATTTTTAAAAATAAGATTTAAGTTAATAATTAGAACTTCTTCTGCAATTGTTAATGAAAAAAATAAAACTGAAGATGAAAATATAAAAAAAGATTTTTTTTTTAGAAAGTTTATAACCTCATTTTATAGATATACAGATCTATTAATTACAGCCTCAGAATACAATAGATTATTTTTAAAAAATAAAATTAAAGCTAAAAATGTAAAAAAAATTTATAATTATTTCCCTAAGAACAATGGCTTCAAAAGGATAAAAAGGGTTTATAATGTTTTTTTTATAGGCAGGTTAGTTTCAGACAAAGATCCAATTTTTTTTTTAAAAAACTGTGTATCACTTTCAAAAAAAATAAAATTTAATATTGGAATTGTGGGGAAAGGTAATTGTTATGAATCTTTAAAACTAATTTCAGAAAAAAATAAAAATGTAAAAATTTACGGCTATTTAGAAAATGGTCTTAAAAAATTAAATAAAAAAATTGATATAATATGCATTACATCTAAATATGATGGTACACCAAATGTATTAGGTGAAGCTGTTTCTTACAAAATTCCCTGTTTAGCACCAAAAAATGTTGGTATGTCAAATGTGATATTATTAAATGGAAAAGGAGGTTATTTATATAAATCAAATTCTGATACTGATTTTAAAAAAAAATTAACTTCAATTTTACTTGGTTACAAAAAAGCAATTAATAAATCAAACTATGCATATAAAAAATTGGAACGATTTAACCTTAATAATACTCTTAAAAAACTAGAAAATAGTATTAATAAAATTATATAAAAACTTTTAAACTAAAAAAAATGATGAACTTAAGAGTGTATTGCTCTTTTATCGACAGATAATGCTGCTTCTTTTACCGCTTCTGAAAATGTAGGATGAGCATGACATGTTCTAGCAATATCTTCTGAACTCGCTCCAAATTCCATAGCAACACCGATTTCTGCTATTAGTTCACCTGCATGAGGACCTATTAAGTGGGCACCTAAAACTTTATCAGTTTTTGCATCTGCTAGAATTTTTACAAAACCTTCTGTATCATCAATCGCTTTTGCTCTTGAATTAGCCATAAAAGAAAATTTTCCAATTTTATAATTTATTTGCATCTCCTTTAATTGTTCCTCTGTTTTACCGATAGAGGCAACTTCGGGTGCTGTATAAATCACTCCAGGAATTGTATCATAATTTACATGACCAGACTGACCAGCAATATTTTCTGCAACTGCTATTCCCTCATCTTCTGCTTTATGGGCTAACATCGGTCCACTTATTACATCTCCAATTGCATAGACACTGTCTAAATTTGTTTTGAAATTTTTATCAGTTATAATTCTTTGTTTTTTATCAAGCTTTATTCCAGCAGCTTCTAAATTTAAGCCTTCAGTATTTGCTTTTCTCCCAACGGAAATTAAAACTACATCACAATTGAAATCGTTTTTATTTCCGTCCTTATCAGTTGTTTTAACTACCGCCCCTGAACTTTTTTTCGTTATTGTCTCAACTTTATGTTGCATATGAAATTTAATTCCTTGTTTTATTAAAATTTTCATAAATTCTTTTGAAATTTCTTTATCCATTCCTGGTGTAATATTTTCTAAAAATTCTACCACATGAACCTCTGCTCCAAGTCTAGACCATACTGATCCCATCTCTAATCCAATATAACCTCCTCCAACAACAACCATCTTTTTTGGTACTTGATCAATTCTTAAAGCTCCTGTTGAAGATAAAATAGTTTTCTCATCAAATTCAATTCCAGGAAGTGATACTGGCACTGATCCAGTTGCTATTACGATTTTATCAGCGATAATTGTTCTCTCTTTATTGTCTGAGTCTTTTATTAAAATTTCATTTTTTGATTTAAGACTCCCTTTTCCCTTTAAATAAGAAACTTTATTTTTCTTAAATAAAAACTCAACACCTTTGGTTAAAATTGTTACAGCTTTGTCTTTACTTTTCATCATTTTTTCAAGATTAAGCTTAACTTCACCGACTTCTATTCCTTTATTTGATAAATTTTTTACTTTATGAAATTCCTCAGAGAGATTTAATAAACTTTTTGAAGGTATACAGCCTATATTTAAGCAGGTTCCACCTAGTGATCCTCTAGACTCAATGCAAGCAGTCTTTAATCCTAATTGTGCTAATCTAATAGCACAAACATAACCACCTGGACCTCCTCCAATTACTACTACTTGAAAATTCTCTGCCATTTAAATATCTAAAAATAATCTTCTTGGATCTTCTAAACTCTCTTTTATCATCTTTAAAAAAGAAACGGACTCTTTTCCATCAATAATTCTATGATCATAAGACAAAGCTAAATACATAATTGGTCTTACCTTAACATCCCCATCAACCACTACTGGTCTATCAACAATATTGTGCATTCCTAGCACTCCTGATTGAGGTAAATTTAGAATTGGTGTTGACAGCATTGAACCATAAATTCCACCGTTACTAATGGTGAATGTTCCGCCTTGAAGGTCCTCTATATTCAATTTTCCATCTTTAGCTTTTTCGGAAATTTCTTTAATTTTCTTTTCAATATCAGCAAAGGATAATTCATCTGCATTTTTTAAAACTGGGACTACTAATCCTTTTTCAGTTCCCACCGCGAAACTTATATTATAATAATTTTTATAAATTATATCTTCTCCATCTATTTCAGCATTGACTGCTGGAAAAGATTTAAGAGCTCCTATGCAAGCTTTAACAAAGAAAGACATAAACCCTAGCTTGATTCCATACCTGCTCTTAAAATCCTCTTGATTTTCTTTTCTCATTTCTATGATACTAGACATATCTACTTCATTAAAAGTAGTTAACAATGCTGCATTTTCTTGTGCCTGTTTCAATCTTTTAGCAATAGTTTGTCTCAACCTAGTCATTTTAATTCTTTCTTCAGGTCCATACTTTTCTTTTCTTTCAGAAGGCTGTGGTTGTGAACCCATTAAACCAATCAAATCCCCCTTTAAAATTCTTCCATCTTTCCCAGAACCATCTACTGATTGAATATCTATCTTCTTTTCAGCAACAATTTTTCTAACTGCAGGGGATAAGTTTTGTTTTTCCAATTTTTTTTCTAATTCCTTCTCTTCTATGACTTCATTAGTTAAGACTAACGGATCTCCAATTTTAGTTTCTTCCTTAGATTCTTTATCGAAAATTTTAGGTTCCATTTGTGGAACATCTAAACTTACAATATTATTTTTTTCTGGAGTTACTTTAATCTTTTTTATCTCTTCTTTTTTAACTTCACCAGACGTACCTTCAGATACTAATCCAAGTAATGCGCCTACTTCAACAACAGCTCCATCTTTAGAGTTTATTTCTGATAAAACTCCACTTATTGGTGATGGTACTTCTAAATTTACTTTATCAGTTTCTAATTCAACTATAGGTTCGTCGGCGACTACTGTGTCGCCTTCCTTCTTTAACCAATTAGAAACAGTTGCTTCTGTTATACTTTCTCCTAAAACTGGAACTACTATTTTTTCACTCATTATTTTTATTCAAATACTTTTTTAATAATTTCTTCCTGTTGAG
>MDTB01228858.1_pt1 | contig 17101 bp, 23 predicted proteins | sample 811161 | NCBI WGS metagenome assembly MDTB01 (sample SAMN05326650, study PRJNA326480) | marine metagenome | isolation source: seawater | place: Mediterranean Sea | collected 2009
GAACTAGAAGAGTTAGACCAAATGGTGGTCAAACAATTGAAAAACAGATACAACGACCCTACAGTATTCAAAAGATTTGTTTTGGGTGTTGATAGAAGTCGTATGAAATTCTATGACTGTGAACAAGAAGCACAGGAAGAACTCGTTGATAGTGCAATTGCACAGGAAGACGACACGCCTGTAATGGACAGAAATGAGAAATTCAAGGACTTTAAAATATAAAAATACCTAAATAGTAAGACAGTATGGTATTATTATGGCAAAGAATTTGAAATCGCAAGAAGTTCTAGACTTACTACAACAGAAAGTTAGTTTGAAAAAAGAATTAAGACTTGCAAGAAAACAAAAAGACTCTAATGAGGTGCAACGCCTCAATGGTGCCATATCTTCTATTGACAAACACCTTAGTTCGACACCATTACAGAAATCATAAATAGTAGACAAACACTTCAAAAGGTGGTAGCCTACTATTATGGCAGTTAAAAATTTACATTTAGAACATTTAGAAGACGAGATTATCAATAATGGTATTGATGGCGGACGTTCTGCTATCTATTTTTTAATAGAACTACGTAAAATGCTCAAGGGTTCTAGTAACTCTAGAGTTAATATGACAGTAAAATGGGACGGTGCACCTGCTATTTGGGCAGGCCCACACCCTGTGACAGGAGACTTCTTTGTTGCGAAGAAATCTTTATTCAATAAAACTCCTTTATTCTATACTTCCGAAAAAGAAATCAAAGACGCACCTGAACTCTCAGGCGATTTACAATCAAAATTTTTAGATTCATATAGATATCTTTCAAAAATAGGAATGGATAAAATTCTTCAAGGTGATTTAATGTTCACTAACGATAAAGGTTCTACTAAATTTGAAGACGGTAAGTATATTACATTTCAACCTAATACAATTCTATATGCAGTCAAAGAAGATTCAGACTTAGGTAAAAGAATTGCAAAAGCAAAACTCGGAATTGTATTTCACACAACATACAGTGGTTCTACCATAGAAGATTTAGGTGCCTCTTTTGGTGCAAATATAAATGGTTTGAAACAAGGTGACTGTTGGATAGATGACGCAACATATAAAGACGTTAGTGGAACAGGTTCAATGACTGCTAAAGAAGCAATGGGTCTATCAAAAGTTTTACAAGAAACAGGAAAAAACTTTCATGGTATTAAGAAAGGAGACCTAGTTAAGTTTCAAAAAGTTATGGATACTATGAATGCAAAAGGAGCTGCTGGTGCAACATATAAAACATATACTAATTCACTTATACGTTCAGGTAAATTTAAACCTAACGCACAAGAATACATAAATTATGTTGGAACATACTGGGAAGAAAAGGTAATTGCAAAAGTAAAACAAGAAAAAACAAAAGAAATTAAAAGAGAGATTGGTCAAGATTTAATTAAAGAACTAAACGGAATAAGAAAAATGATTGATAATCTCACGTCTTTTCAAGCAAATTTAGTTCAAGGTAAAATGATTATCATTAGTGCTCTTAATAGAATCAAAGGAATAGGAACATTTAAGAAAACAGAAAAGGGTTTTGAAGTAGTAAACCCCGAAGGTTACGTAGCAATTGACAAAGAAGGTGGTGCAGTCAAACTTGTAGACCGTATGGAGTTTGCGTATAATAACTTTACTGCACAAAAGAATTGGGATAAATAAAGATATGAATTACGAACAAATTATAGAAGAAGCAGAATACCAAGGTAAAAAGGTTAAATTAAATGACCCAATCAGACTTCCTACAGGTAGTAAAAAGAAGTTTAGAGTATATGTTAAAAACGACAAAGATAATATTGTTAAAGTTGAGTTTGGTGACCCAAATATGGAAATCAAACGTGACGACCCTAAACGATTAAAAGCATATCGTTCTAGAATGAACTGCGATACAGACCCAGGCCCAAAATGGAAAGCAAACTATTGGTCTTGTTGGCAGTGGAGAGCAAACGCACCAGTTGATAACGATTATAAACCAGTATCATTTGGTCAATTTATGGACGAAGGTTTCAATGAAGACGTTTAGAAATTTCAATGAAGCAAAAGAAAAAGGTGCTACCTTTACTTTCGGACGTTTCAATCCACCAACAACTGGTCACGCAAAACTGGTCAGTAAGTTAGAACAATCTTCTAAGGGTGGATACGTGCCTTTAATTTATACTTCACATTCCAGTGACCCTAAAAAGAATCCACTCAGTTATAAACAAAAGATTTCTTATCTTAAAAAGTTTTTTAAAGTTGGTATTATTGACACACCTGCAAGAACTATATTTGAAATAGTAGTAGACTTACATAACAAAGGATTTACAGACGTGCGTATGGTTGTAGGTTCTGATAGAGTTAAAGAGTTTGATATGCTTATCAAAAAGTATAACGGACAGAAAGGAAGACACGGATTCTATAAATTTAATTCAATACAAATTATATCTGCTGGTGAACGTGACCCTGACGCAGATGATGTATCAGGAATGAGTGCAAGTAAAATGAGAGCACTTGCTTCAGAAGGAGACTTTGAAGCATTCGCACAAGGTGTTCCTAGTAAAAACAAAAGAGTTGCACAGTCATTATATAAAGACGTTAGAACTGGTATGGGTATTAAAGAAGAACACATACCATGGTATATCAAAGAAGATTTAATTAAAGAAGGTGTTTATGACCAAGGAATATTTAAAGCAGTATTTCTCATGGGTGGGCCAGGTTCAGGTAAATCTACAGTCGTAGACAGATTAGCACTTAAACCACTAGGTCTTAAACTTGTAAACACAGACAAGGCTTTTGAAGTTGGATTGAAAAAAGCAGGAATGTCTCTTGACTTACGTGGTGCAGACTTTGATAAAGTTGACCCGATTCGTGCGAAAGCAAAAAAGATTACAGGTCTGAATCTAGATGCATACATTGACGGAAGACTAGGTCTTATCTTTGATACTACAGCTGCTAAATCTTCTAAGATTGCAAACTATAAAAAGATGTTAGACAATCTAGGATATGATTACAAAATGATATTTGTAAATGCAAACTTAGAAAATGCACAAAAAAGAAACGACATGAGAGCAAGAAAACTACCACCTGAAATTGTAAAAGGTGACTGGGATAATGCACAAAAAAATGCAAATATTTTTAGAAAAATGTTCGGTAAAGATTTTGTAGAGGTTTCAAATGACGATGATGTTAAATCTTTAGAAAAGAAAACAGACCAATTGTATAGTAAATTACTGTCGTGGACAAGTAAATTTCCTGGCAATAAAAAAGCAACCCGCTGGAGAGAACAAGAACTTCTTATGAAGAAGTCTAAATAGTAATATGAGAAAATCAAAAACATATAAACAATCTGAGTGGTTAGTCGAGGGGCCAGAAGAAATGGCGAAACTCAAAGCAGACCAAGCACGAGAATCAGAAGACCTTAAACGAAGACACGAAAGTGAGGTAGAAACTCTCAAAGCAAAACATGAAAGAGAGAACGATAGACAAAGTAAAAAAGACGAAGCAGAAAAAGAAAGAGAAGCACTTGCGTCTCAGTCAGAAGATACTCTTCCTGATATCGAAGACTCAAAATATTTAAAAGCAGTAGAAGAAGGTAAATTAGTTGCAGGTCAATTAATGATTATCAATAGTGTAATAGAAAGTATTAAAAATGTAGTTGAAAGTGAATTTAAAAAGTCTACTGAATCAGGTGTCAATCTTCTCAACAAATTAAGTAGAAGTGTTGGATTGAAAAAAACTGTCAGTGCTAAAATGCAAAAAAAGAATACATTGTTTTTAAAACAAGACATGTCAGACTCTACAAAATTTCAAATTGAAAAAGATATGACTGCAATTTCTTCATGGAAAAAGAACATAAAGAAAGTTAAAGGTCTTACTAAAGACCAACTACAAGCATTATCTACATTACCTACACCAGTTATTACTGCACTTATAAATCAAATCGGTATGGTTGTCGCAGGTGATATGCAAGAAGACAAAGAAGAACAAGATAGAGATATCAAAGACAAAGAAGGGACTCAACCTAAGAAATACTACAAAGGTCTAGATAAGAAGACCAAAGAAAAAAGAGACGCACACTTCAAACAAGGTAAAACTGGGCCTGCGCCAGGCGATGAAGACGAAGACGGAGAACCAGTAAAAACTAAAAAGTCAGTTCACACTAAAAAGTTTGATAAAATGTTTGGTGAAAAACTAAGTAAAAACGCAGACGCAGGTGATTATGTAAAAGATTTTAGGAAGTCAGACGCACCACAATTCAAAGGTAAGTCTGATAAAAAGATACAAAAGATGGCCATAGCGGCTTACCTTGATAAAAAGGATAAATAATACCATGAGTGGAAATAAAACAAATAACGGGGTTCACGAAGTAGGAACAGACGAAATTAGACTAGCGTATCAAAATGACACGCCTGGACAAGACGTTGAAGGTTACATTAGAGAACAAGAAAAATCTTTCCACGAACAAAAAAATAGAAGTAAAAAACACTTTAGTCAAGTATTTCAAAATCCTTTAGACGGATATCCATACAACGAATCAATCACAGTTAGACCTATCAAGGAAGACTTTGGTATGTTTGATTTAAGTGAAGGCATGAAAATGAAAGATATCATGCGTAAACACGGAAGAGAACTTAAAAAAGCACAACGAAGTGGTAATTTAGAATTATCTAAAAAAGCAGAAGACGATTTAATGGGTTGGGTATTTGATAACGAACCTTCTATCGGTGATGACCCTGATGACTTTATTGATTGGTTAGACATGAACTTAGATGATATTGTTAAGGGTAAAATCAAAGAAGGATTCAAAAGTGACGCACAGAGAAGAGCTGCTTTTGCAAGTGGATATAAAGCAAAAGGTAAAAAAGGTAAGAAAGAAGAAGTTAAAGAAACAACTGATAAAGAAATTAATGCAGTTAAAAAACTTTCTAAAGATATGCAAAGTGTATTAAAGGGATATCAAAAAATCACTGGAATGGGTGATAAAGAACTCAAAGACACAAAACACAACGATACTTATAAATCAATTTTAGATGCAAGAGATAAAGTCGTTACACTTATCGGAACACTTCAAACAGGTAAATTACTTAAAGGTGAAGAACTCAAAACATTTGGAGACATAGAATTAGAACTAAATGAGAATGAAAAAGGTTTAAAAAACAAAGCAGAAAAATCAGGAATATCACTTAGTATTTTAAAACAAGTTTATGACAGAGGTTTAGCTGCTTATAAAACAGGACATAGACCAGGCGCAACAGCACCTCAATGGGCTATGGCAAGAGTCAATTCCTTCATAACTAAAGGTGAAGGGACTTGGGGTAAGGCAGATAAAGACCTTGCAGATAAAGTAAGAGGTTCAAAGAAATAACATAATGGAGTAAGTGGTCATGGTTAATGAGGACTGGTTAAACAAACACGGAACTCATGAACAATATGTCATCAGGACATACGATTCATCAACAGACTGGATACAAACTACTAAAAAGGATATGGTCTATGTGCTTTCGGGTGCAGGTTGGCAAATTCTTTATGAAAGTGACGAAGAATATGGGACAGGTAATAAATTAGTCGCAGGAACTAAGTTTATGTTACCCGAAAAAGTGAATTATAAAATTATTAATAAGGAGAATATAGATTCAAAGTTGACTCTCAAGGTTGAGTTTATATAAATAAAGGTAGTATGAGTAATATACAAGATTGGAAATCAGAATTAGCTAAAGTTCGTGCTTTCGTTAAGAAAGACGCACCTGAACCTGTCGCTGAAGAAAAGACACAGGACGAAATTATTGCGGAAGAAATTGACGCACTTTTAGACGGTTTTGAAGACCCAATTGTTGAAGATACTCAAGAAGAATCCGATGTAAACACCAAACTTTTAGAAAAAAATATGTTAGGTAGACTAGCAAAATCATTGGAACTAAACGAAGATAAAAAAACAATGCTTTTTAATTATTTTGAAAAGGGAGAACTAATCCAATGAGCATAAATCAACTACCAAATGACTTAATAGAAGCTTCTAAACAAGTCTTAACCAAAGAGGAAGACTACAAAGATTTCTTCCAAAAAGTAATGAAGAAATTCGGTGTCAAATCGCCAGGCGAATTGTCAGGTGATAAAGAAAAAGAATTCTATAATTACATTGATAAAAACTGGAAAGGCAAGAAAGAAGACATTGACAAAATGCAAGAGTGGATTTCTGCTGGCGGAGAAAGACGTAGAGTCAAAGAAGGTGATTCTAGAAAAGTCAAAGTCGAAGACGTAGTCAGAGACATGTGGGAACAGTCTGCTAAAGAACAGGGAGAAACACCTGTGGGAAAGTATCAGACGCCTAAGTTTAGAGATGAAAGTCTTGACGAAGGCGTAAAAAAATCTAAAATGAAGATTGAGCCGGCGATACTAAGAGACTTAAAGAAACTCGAAAAAAACGAAAAGGGAATGAACGATAAAGAAGTTAAATTCATTCATGACATGTTTAAAAAAGGAGTAGAAGTAGAATCAGAAGACGGAGAACCTGCTGTAATATCAAACAAGGCACTCAAAACTTTAGATAAAGTTTGGGGTAAACTAGACACATTTGTAAGAGATGAAATTTACTCTATTATGAAAAAACATAATGACGACCAAATGTCAGCAGTTCTTGGGCCATATGTCTACGGATAGGAGATAAGATGCATTACCAAGGAAATATTTTTCAAGAATTAAAAGAAAAGAAAGTCTTAGACAAAGACGGAAAAGTTGACGCACTTGGCCCATATGGTAAAATGAAACTTACTGGTCAAGAAGTTGCACAATACTTCAAAAAGAACAAAGTCAAAGACGCTAAGGTTAAAAAAGCAGTAGAGGTTGCATTAGATTTAAGTGGTGCACTTAACATTGCAACTAAAGAAATTGCAAAGTTCTATGGTAACGCAATTCTTAAAAACAAAGAAGTTCAGAAAGCACTTCAATATGCAAATGAATCTTTTATATTAAACCAAGAACTAAACTCTATCCAAGAAGAATTATTAAACGAAAAGAATTTAATGCCTGCAATCCAAAAGATTGTCTCAGATAAAAGTGCATCTAAAGTCGGTGGAGTCATGTTAGACATGTTCACTGCAAGTGTTATTGTAAAAGCCTATGACGCAGTAAACGATAACAATAAAAAGAAAATGGAAGCCGCAAATATAAATGTTCTTGTAAAACTTGCACATAAAGTTATGGGTATGAAAGAAACAAAAGACAATGATAAATTAGTCGATTTGTTTAACAAGTTAATGGACGTTAAGTATGGTGGTTCTGAGTTTAAAAAGATTAAAAAAGAAATTGATAAACTTCAAAAAGAAGAACTAGAAGAGAAGATTGTAGGAACTGGTGACGCAATAAGTAAAATTTTTAAGACTAAAGATAAGAAAGAGATTGACGGTATCGCAAATCTTATGAGCATGACTGGTGTTAAAGTTCTACAATCAATGCAGAAACAAAACCCAAAAGGTTTTTTAAGAATGGCTGCTAAAATGGGTGAACTACCTGCTATGGAAGAAATTCAAGAAGCAAAAGATTTAGACCCTGCAACAGTTGGACAGATTGCAAGTTTAACTGATAGGAATGACCATAATGGTTCATTAATGGTTCTTGCAAAGGCACTTAAAGATAAAAGTGCACAAAAGATATTAATGAATATTCAAGGAATGCACAAAGAATTTGGACATATGCCTGACGAATTAATTAAAATAAGAAATCGTGTTCACGATAATCTTATGAGACAGTCAAGTAAAAAGTTTGGAAACCATAAAGAAATAATTGGGTCATTCTAATGTCAGAAAAAAACGTATCATTAGATGCAAGATATAAGTCTTTTAAAGAAAGAATAAAAAAACTTGGATATATAAAAGACACTGCAAAAAAAGTCAACAAAGTAATTGAAAAGGTTGGTGACTTTGGCATGATGTCAGACGCAGGGAACAAGAAAGTTGCTCGTGCAGTTGCACAGAGTAAGAACGAGAAGGATTTACGTGCAAGACTAGAGAAACTTAGCAAAATGGCTGGTGGAAAATATGTCGAAGCAAGTGAAGATGAAGTTATCATGAGAGCTGTCAACGCCTTAGACTATGGTGCACAGGGAACACAAAAACATGCAGACGCAAATGTTTTAGTTCAACTTGCAGGTATAGACGACACAGGTAGAGACACAGAAGTGAGAACAGACGACATGAAAAAGACGAAAGTCAAGGCGAAAGATGCAAGTAAAGTATACAAAGCTTTAATGAGTATCAAAGCGCCACTCAGGTCTAAATACTTAAATATGATGCAAAAGGATTCAAAAGGGTTCGATAAAGCATTTAACGCTATCTTAAAGGTAGCAAAATAACTAAACGAGGAAAATAAAATGGCATTATGGGGAGTATCAGACAGCGATGAAAGTAAACCAAAATATCTTTCAGACGCAGACAAGAAAAACACTATTGCAAAGCCAGAAGGTTGGGTTCTTAAGAAAACAGTCGGTTCAAGAAATCTAGAAGAAATTCTTGTTGCAACTGGTGCTGACTTAGCCGTTGGTATTGGACAGGCAGACATTACTGAAATCGATTTTGTTTCAACAGCATTTGATAAATCAGATGGTGGAACTTTATCTGTTAAAGTTATATTCAACGAGAATGTAACTGTTGCAGGAACACCACAATTAACTGTTGTTAATGACCAAAGAGCAAACCACACATTATCATATGCAAGTGGTTCAACCAGTAATGAACTTATATTTACCCTTGCGATTGCAGCTGGTAACGCAGCTACATCAGCAGGTGACATACTAAGTATCGGCACAAACGCAGTTTCATTAAACGGTGGAACTATTGTTGACACTGCAGGTGGTGGTAACTCAACTATCACTAATTCAGGTGCAATAGGAACAGCCGCTGGAACAATTACTGTAGCAGCTTAATAGAATAGGAATTAAATTATGGCAAATTTTGACAAGACAGGTGAAGCGTCTCTCGGTGACTGTGACGTATCGGGATTATCCACAACAATGGGTAAAGATTTCGTCACAGACGCTGAATGGGACGTATTATGGGAAGCAAATTCTAAAAGAATGTTCACGCACCAAGCGTGGCCAACTTTTAACCCTGCGGTTTCAGGACATAATCCTGATGACCCAAAAGAAGTAAATTTCTTTGCGGATAATATAGATGATGCAAAAACAAAGCTGAAAGCATATTATCTTGACATGAAAGACGGAATGTTGTCTCAGATAGTAGACACATGGTTTATAAAAATTTATGAGGGTTCTGACATTCGAGGAATGGTCAGCGTAATGAGTGCAAAGTTTAAAGACGGTGCACCTACTGGCGCAGGTTATAGTGTTGACCTTGATTCTGAATTACAACAGTTATGGACTGCTCAAGGACAAACTGGTGATTACAGAGACAAAATGGTTGTTCAGAATACAATTATGGGTTTACCTTTAGCAGACGGAACAAAAACTGCATTTTGGTATTATTCATGGTATGTTCAAGTTGCAACAAATAATATTATGTATGCAGCTATAAAGCCAGAAGGTTATGATAAAATGGTTCAAATGATGACTGGTAAAGTTCAAAAACAATTTTTATATAACGTTTTTGAAGCAATGAAACAATATGGTGATTTAGGAACTATACCTAGAGGAAAATATGCAGGTCAAACCGTTGAAGCAAGTCCTGTTTGGAATTACGTTGACGATAATGTGACAGCTGCATTTACACTAGGAGTTCGACAAGATTACCCAGGCTATGTAGATTGTGATGACAGTTTAAAACCATTCGGTTGGCCTTTTACAACCGTAAAAATTGGTGGAAATTATCCACCTTATAGTTAGGAGAAAATATGAAAATTAAAGTATTAGGTTCAGAAGCCGCATGTGGAACATCTTCTACTAACGGTTCTAACTTCGGTAGTTCAACTGTAGTAAGACTTGTTAATTCAGGTGCTACAGATAGACTAGTATCGATAGAAACTTCAGCTGCTAGTTTGATAGGGACATTCACTCTAAAAGCAAATGGAGTTGAGTTCGTTCAGAAAGACCCTAGTGACGAGATTTTTGCAGCTAACGCCGCTGTTTTAGGTGTTGGTGTTGCAATTACAACTTAAGGTATAAATATATTATGGCATATCAAGTGACAATGGACAGGACTTTGTCCGACACAGATTACAATACGTTGATACAATCGGAACTCAATCGTAGAAAATACAACACTAAGTTCACAGAAGAATCAAACGAAGAATTCATAACAGAATTCAAAAATTCAATAGACGCTTGGGTAACAAACTTTCCTAGTGGAAGGTGGAGAGTGATTCGTTGGCAACATGAACCAAGTAATGGTCGTGCAACACATGTTGGAAGAATGAATCCCGAAGACCCATTAGGTCTTGAAGCACACCCAACAGAAAACACTTGTCCAATTATTTTTGCAAGTTTCTGTCACCCAGTAAATGCAAAATTAAACGAAGGTGACGGGTCACTATGGTCACATCATATGTTTCCTGCCACTCAAGCAATGACAGAAGAAATTCAACAAGATTGGGAACTCAACGGTAACGCAGGAGATTTTAGAGATACTCTAGGTCATGTAGACTTTGCAATGTGGAATGCTAATCCTGATACAGGAGAAACATCTAGAGATATAGTTCATAGGTGGAGAATATTACCACACGAAAAAGGATTTTGCACAACAGATGATAAATATATTTCTTTAGTTCCTATGATTGAATATTTTAAATCAGTAGGTGTCACTCACCACGGTTATTTTGGTAAAGGTAAACAAGTAAAAACTTTTGCACAACAATCAATTTGTGGCCCTTATACTGGTGAATTTTCTGATTCTATCGAATATAGAATCAATGGTCAGGATAGACAAACAGCACCAAGTGACTTTCCTTATCCATTTGGATATGGCACGGTTGACGATGATACACAAATGTTTTTCCCACAGTTTTTTAATTGTGAAGACCTAATACAAAATGGGCCTGAACATATAAGAGATTATGGTTGGCCAGGCACTAAATAAGGATAAATAAACATATGAAAACTTTCAAAACATATTTAAGAGAAGACTTAGACCATTCATACGAAGGAATGTCAGGTGAACACAATATAGATGACGCAGAAATTAAATCTAGACTTAACGCAATTCTAGGTCATACTGCTTCTATGGAATTTATTAACCCTAAAGCCGCTGTCGCACAAATGGAAGCGAAACTTTCTTTACTTGGATTGTCACACGATGGAAACATTATGGACATGGACATGAACGAAAGTGGTGAGTTTGAAATATCATTCAAACGTTATGGTGATATCATGGGTAAATCAGTAGATACACCACATGACGAGATTGAAGAAGAATCAATCAATTACACTATGAAAATCCGAACTGAGAAATTAGAATCGGGTTCATTTAAAGTATATGGTTCTTTAGTTTAAAACTTTTTACATAATGGAGCTCCGATGAAGATTACTAAAGTAGAATCTCCACCAAAGACGTATTCAAATTTTGAAGGCGCAACATACCCCGTATCCAAAGAATTCGAGCCAGAAGATGTCGTAGAGATATTTCAGACTCCTTTAACGGGTTCTTACAACTGGGACTATACAGTCACAGACAATCGTATAAAAAAACTATACGAACTTGGTAAAGAAAAAAACTGGAATGCTGAAGCAGATATTAACTGGGACGTTCCAAACCCTGACCAAGACCCATCAACTTTTCTGTTCTTTAACGAACAATGGAAAAATCACAAAGACTATGTTCTTCTCAGTCAAGAACAAAAAGAACAATTTGTATCAGACTTACAAGCCGATGTTTTATCACAATTACTACATGGTGAACAAGGTGCATTACTAGTTGCATCTCAACTTACGAGTTGCGCCCCAACTTACAATGCAAAACTATATGCAGCTTCTCAGACATTCGATGAAGCAAGACACGTAGAAGTTTTTAACAAGTATATACAAACAAGAGTAGGAGAAATGTTTCCTATAAGACCTTCGTTAAAAGCATTACTAGACAAAATCCTTACAGACGATAGGTGGGATTTAAAGTTCATTGGAATGCAAATTATTATTGAGGGACTTGCACTTGCAATTTTCAATACTTTAAGACAGACTACCAAAGACCCTGTTTTAAAAAATCTGTTGACTCTAGTAATTAGAGATGAAGCAAGACATGTTACTTTCGGAGTTAATTACTTGGAAAGTTTTACTACAACACTTACACCCGAAGAACTCATAGAGAGAGAAGACTTCTGTTTAGAAGCTTGTAATGTATTGAAGAATAGATTTTCTCAATACTCAGTTTGGGAGAAGTGGGGATTTGATATAGAATATACACATGAATATCAAAAAAATAACAAATACAATAATATGTTTTACGAATTATTGTTTACTAGAATAATCCCTAATTTAGAAAGAATAGGTCTCTTACCTGAAAGACTCAAAGGTGAGTATGAAAAATTAGGAGTTTTGCACTTCATTCATGGTGAATCAGACTATGAAATGTCATGGGAAGAATTGAATGCCCCGTTAGAAATAGTTGCATAGGATTGCCTATATACCTATGTAACAGAAAAATTATATTATGAGTCTATTTGACAAACTTACAGCGAAAAACTTCGCCGCCTACGCCATGAAACATTATGATGACCCTCAGTGTGAGGACATGGAAGATTTTTATGAAGACATACGTAGGTTTAGATACCTCAAACGACTTCTCTATAGATACTACCAGCATGGTGAACTTAGAGAACGTCTCATGCTTAATCACATTATTTGTATCTTTAATGTATTTGGATTTGAACCTTCAATGAGAATGTTAAAGTTCAAAATCAAAGATAAAGAATACTGGTCTTCAATAAAAACATTATTAGTATATCTAAAATACGTTGACGAAGGTTTTGAAGTAGATGTTCCAATAGACGAAACACTTGCATCGACCCTCAGAAAGGTATAAATAGATATATGCGTATAGTAGATACATTAATCGTTTTTCGTATACTCAAAATGTTAACCACACCTTTTGAGAAGACGCAAGCCTATAAGTTTGGTTATATAGACAAAAAAGGTAAAAGGATTACACACCTACCTGACCCAAATAATCCTGCAGTTAAAAAAGAAAACAAACCATTCACTTCTGCTGAAAAGGCATCGCTTACACCATTACATAGATTGGTGTTCAACCTTAAAAAAATCATAGAAAAAATACCATTTGGTAAATCACAATTCGCTTCATACGCTGTAGCACTCGCATTACTTAAAGAAGAAACAAGATTGACAGAAGACCAAGCAGACGAATTGTGTGAAAAATTTTACAGACATTTAAAAGAAAATAACTTAGTAACAGCTGAGTCATTACAAGAAACTATAAATCTTGCAGACATAGAGGTAGGGAATACATATAACACGAGAATGCCTATCTTACAAAATAATAAAAGATATCCACATAAAACACCTATACAAATACTACATGAACATAGTATAGTTTATGGTATTAAAGTTTACATAGGATTCATAAACGAAGAAAGAGTATTGGTAACTGCAGATGATGTTTATTGAGGAAGTCACAAAAGTAAATGACATGGTCTTCAAACACCAAGCGGAGTTGAAGAAACCAAAATACAATAAAATAGATTTATGGGATACTGGTTGGCAGAAAATAATGACTGCACCGCCACCAGCAAACAATTCAACTGCTACGGTAGATGACATTAAGAAGATACAAGAACTTCTAAAAAATACTACCGCAATAACTAAAAGACAATACGTAGATTGTGACGAAGACGGTTCTTACTATATCAAAGCATATATGGAACAAAATGATTTAGAGTTTGATGTTGATACGATTGAATATATGGAAGACCAGTGCAGTCCTGTTATCAAACACTACAAAAACTTTTTTAATCGACCAAGACCATACCAGTTAGCAGAAGCATTAAATATGGAATTTAAACCATATGTAACACCAACTGCAAAAAGTCCTGCATATCCAAGTGGACACGCAGTGCAATCTAGAGTTGTTGCTAATTACTATGCAAGTAAATATCCTGACCATAGAGAAGGAATATTCAAAGGTGCATACATATGTGGTTGGGGACGAGTAGAAGCAGGTCTACATTATCCTTCCGATTATTCCGCAGGTGTCCAACTTGCAGATGATTTAATGGGATACATGAGAGAAGATAAATTAAATGAAGATGCACCAGTGAACGCAACAGGGCCAGGTATTGCAATGCCACCCACTATGCAGAAAAAAAAGAAAGATAAAAGATTCTATGAGCTTTGGACTAGAAAACCAAAATAAATTATGAAATTTCTAAACTATTTGGCATTAGCCACCAGTCTAATGATAGCAGGTATCGCCGCCTATTTCTCAGTAATAGGTATGGGTATTATATTTGCAGGTGCATATCTATCTACGATAGTTATGATGAGTGCATTAGAGTTTGGTAAAATAGTTACAGCAGCCTACCTACATTTGTTTTGGAATCAACTGAATTATATGAAATACTATCTTGCACTATCTGTGTTTGTTCTTATGTTGATTACTTCACTAGGTATATTTGGTTTCCTATCAAAGGCAAATATAGAACAGACATTACAGGGAGACTCATACACACTGGAAATGTCTATCATAGATAAAAGAATTGAATCAAAAGAATCACAATTACAGAGACTGGAAGACAGAGTTGCAAATTTAGACAACATTATAGATACTGCTAGACCGCAGGACAGAAACTATATCGACAGAAGACAGAAAGATGAACGAATAGAAATAGCAAATGGTATTGACATAATAGTAGATGATATAGTAAAATTAAATAGTGAAAAGTTACCTTTTCAAAGGTTACAATTAGAACAAGAAGGTGAGATTGGCCCAATCAAATACGTTGCAGAAATGTTATACGGACAAGATGACGCTAACAAATACATTGATAATGCAGTAAGATATGTTATTATTGCAATCATATTTGTGTTTGACCCTCTTGCACTGTTATTGTTAATAACCGCAACAGGTTTATTGGCAAGTTATAAGGAACCCGAACAACCTAGAATTGTTGTTAGAGTGCCTAAAAAAAGCATAAATAAAACTACATTCAAAGGAGAAAGAAATGAGTGAAGAAAAAAAAGCAGAAGACTTTCCACTTGAGAAACCATCTCTAGGTGATAATCCGCCTGCGGAAGGAACAACTGGATATGAACTAATGATGGCTTCATATGAACCTGCAATGAAAGAGTATAATGAAAAACTCGAAGCATGGTTAGCAGGTGAACCCGTTGCAGGTATAGATGTTGTAATCGTCCCTGACGGTGAGGGTGGAACTAAAGAAGAATCATTAGAAGAATCTGAATAAAACACCTTGTTTAAATCATACCTATCTAGTATAATGGCTAGATATGGTATGGTTAGAACGCAAGTATTTGTCTATGGTGGCATCGAGACTCGATGTCGCAAAATGGAAGAACGAAAAAACCCTTAATCACAGATGTCCTTATTGTGGCGATTCTCAAAAGAATCAATACAAAGCAAGAGGATACCATTTCGTGGTTGACCAAAACTTCGTATACAAATGTCACAACTGTGGCAAGTCCACTTCGTCTGTTCATTTTTTGAAAGACCATTTTCCTGACATTCATAGAGAGTATCTTAAAGAATATTTACAGGAAAAGGGTGGTAAAATTAAAGTCAAAAAAAGAAAAATGCCTAGTGCAAACGACTTTAAGTTTAAACCAAATCAAAATCTAAATACAGGTGGGGACGATTTGCGAGCAGTTGCTTGTCGGGCATGGGAGAAGAGAGAGGCACGAGAATATCTTCAAGACCGACTAGTTGACGAATCTATTATCAGAGAACTTTGGTTTGTAACTCATGCAGAATCATTACAATACCTAAGTTCTAAGTATAAAGACAGAGAACTCGGAACAGACCCCCGAATAGTTTTCCCATTTTACTCAGAGAATGGTGAATTGATTGGTGTAAGTGGCAGGGCAATTAATAACTCGCCCCTGAGATACTTAACCATGAGATTCGTAGATGACGTTCCGCTAATCTACAACATCAATAATGTGGACAAATCAAAAACTATCTATGTCACAGAAGGGCCGATAGATAGTTTATTCCTTCCCAACTCAATAGCAGTTGGCGGAAGTGACTTTAAAAAGATTTCAAATCTAAAAGAGAATGCAATAATAATATATGATAACGAACCACGCAATACAGTTATTCTAAAAAAGATTGAGGAAGTAATTGACCTCGGTTTTTCGGTATGTATTTGGAGTGATAGACGAGTCGAAGGACTCAAAGATATTAATGAAATGATAATGAAAGGATTGACTAAAGAAGATATTGTGAGTATTATCGACTCTTGCACTTATAACGGCCTTTCTGCTAAACTTAGGTTACAGGAGTATAAAAAAACATGACAGACAATGGGGACATTAAGGTAGTCAAAAGTGACGGTTCACGAGTAGACATTGATTTAGATAAAATTCACATTATGGTTTCAGCCGCTTGTAAAAATATTACAGGTGTATCAGAATCTTTAGTAGAAATGAATAGTGGTTTACAATTCTATGACGGTATAACTACTAAAGACATTCAAAGTATTTTAGTCAAGTCAGCCTCTGATTTGATTTCATTACAGAGTCCAAACTATCAATTTGTGGCAGCTAGACTTTTATTGTTTGCACTACAAAAACAAGTTTTTGGAACTAAATGGAAAGACGGTAAAGACATATATCCTAGATTGTATGATATGATTTTAAAGAATATAGACATAGGTGTCTATACAAAAGAAATTCTAGAACATTATACAGAAGAAGAAATAGAAACGTGCAATAGTTATGTAAGACACAACAGAGATTTTGATTTTACATATGCAGGTCTACAACAAATAGTAGACAAGTATCTTGTGCAGGATAGAAGCACGAATGAGGTATTTGAAACACCTCAGTTCATGTATATGATGATTGCTATGACATTGTTTCAAAAATACAATGGTCACGGTGAGAAAAATAGATTGTGGTATGTAAAAAATTACTATGACGCAATCTCTACATTCAAGATTAATATTCCTACACCTATTATGGCAGGTGTAAGAACACCA
>MDTB01006685.1_pt1 | contig 17099 bp, 17 predicted proteins | sample 811161 | NCBI WGS metagenome assembly MDTB01 (sample SAMN05326650, study PRJNA326480) | marine metagenome | isolation source: seawater | place: Mediterranean Sea | collected 2009
TACACAAGTCTATCTCCCGAGGCAGCGATATCCCGAGGTTCTTTAATATTAAATTCCAAGCTTAATGCAGAACCACTTCGAGGTGAAAAGTTGAATATATCTCCTGCCTGAGGATTACCCGTAAACTGAACCTCGAGACCTTCGATATTAACATTTGTAACGCCTTGTGCTGCTTCGGCTAACCCTTCACCCTCAACTCTCCAATATCCTCCTGATTGACTTGAAAGAGGAACGATAGTAAAGCTGTCACCAACAGCTGCTTTACCTGTTAGAGAGAAAGTAAAACCAGGACCATTAAGTTGGTTTGTTGAAATGACCGATTTTTCCAGACCAGGACCTGACATTTCCCAAAGATTCTCTGTACCCAGATATGTAACTTTATATGCACCGTCTTGAAGTAAATCAGCGTTCTTTACATCAACGACACCTTTAACAGTACTCGTATTTGCCAACTTACTCGTTACAACCGTGGAAATATATTGAGCTCTTAAATTGCCCGTAGGAAGTTTTGCGGCATCCTTAATAATTAATTCTGCACTACTGTTTCCTCTGTTCGCATTACCCTTGGTTGCAACCAATGTGTCGTTAATAAACATCTTGTCACCAAGTTTTCCATCGAGTGTACGACCTGATGTATGTATTTCATTAAACCTTCCTGTTAATAAATTTGATAAGGTGTCTAAATCATCCAGAACATTTGAAGCTTCATTATAAATATCCAATTCTGCTCTTAATTTACCACCCGACAATACTTGAGTGCTTTTATTTGCAACTCCTGGCTGATAAATAATTTCTAATCTTTCACCTGTATCGGTCACACCAATATTACTTGAAAGAGAATTCTCAACAACTATTGGACCATTACCACTTAATCCCATCCTTATTAAAACAAGACCGTTTTGATCATATTCAGTAGTAAAATCCATTTGTCCTGAAAGAGTTGTTAATAAAGCATCTCTTTTATCCAAGAGGCTATTATTACCTCCAGATTGTTTTCTTAATTGTGCATTTAATCCTGCTATTTCTTTTGTAATAGCATTAACTGCCTTACTATATGTCTCAGCTCTTGATGCAGCTTGCGATTTTGTATTATCTGCGTGACTTGCCGTTGTTTTCATTACAGAAGCTAGTGTCTCTCCTCTTTCCACAACAATTTCTCTTGCTGCTAATGAAGCTGGGTCATCAGTTAATTCCTGAAGTGAGTTAAAAAAATCCGTAAGAGCGGTTGTAAGATTCTGTCCGATTGGCATCAGCATATTTTCTAAACGCTGTAAACCAGAAGCATAGCTTTCGTATCTAGAAAAATTTGATTCTGCTCTTCTTTCGTCATCTGCAAGGAACTCATCAAATGCTCTTTCAACATTCACAACCCTGACACCAAACCCTGTTTTTTTACCAACACTTTCAACACCACTTGAAAGGGCTGGTAATTCTTCAAGTTTAGCAACGCGTCTGTGATATCCTTCGGTATTAGCATTAGATAAATTCTCACCAGCCACTACTAGTGATTGCCTATAGGCTTGAATACCTGACAATGCTATATCGAGAATCCCTGACATTTACCTTCTGACTTTCTCTTGCGGCGATAATTGATTAACTAAAGCCTCAGAGATACCAAAGCCTTCACTAAAGGCAATTTTCTTGGACATCTCATAATCCATAAGTGAATTATAAGTTTTTACCGCTTCGGTATTTAGAGGGTCTTCAGCAAGTTCTGCCTTTCTCATTCCATCGAGAATATACTTTACAAAGATTGCTTCAAATTCCTCAGCCACCTTATGAAGTTTATCTTTCTCATCTGATTGATCAGCTTTTTTTACTTTTCCTTGAAGGTTATTATGCATGTGCTGCTTTTGAATTAACTGAGCCTTCAGAAGCATTGATGATGTCAATTCCATTCAATCACACTCCATCAAATAATAATAAGCTCTGCACGAAGCGCTCCTGCTTCTCTTAATGCTTCAAGAATGGCAATAAGATCTGACGGTGTACTTCCAACTGCATTGATTTGATCAACAAGGTCGGCAAGATCGATTCCTGGATCAAAAACAAAAGCTCTAGCAGGCTCTTCTTCTACTGTAATATCTGTATCAGGAGTAACGATAGTTTCTCCAGGAGCGTTGATACCACCCCCGGCAGGCTGAGAGACATCAAAATCCTCATCAACCCTTACTGTTAAGTTTCCATGGGTAACTGCTGCAGGCGTTACTCTAACTTTACCTCCCATAACAATTGTACCGGTACGACTATTCACAACAACCTTGGCAGCAGGCTGAGCTGGATCAACTTCAATATTCTCAACAATACTCATAAAAGCAACACGTTGAGCCCTATCTATCGGAGCACGAACTTTTACAGATATTGAGTCTAGAGGGTTTGCTAGTGAAGGATCTTCAAAAACTTCGTTTATAGAGTCTGCAACTCTTTTCACAGTAGTAAAATCTGGAGTTTTAAGGTTTAAAACAATAAAATCTTCTGAACCTAAAGGTGTATCAACCATTCTCTCTACGGTTGCGCCTGATGGCACTCTTCCGGTGGTAGGAATATTTACTGTTAAACTTGACCCATCATTACCTTCTACGCCTAAGCCGCCAACAACAACATTTCCTTGAGCAATTGCATATACTTCACCATCAGAACCTCTCAAGGGAGTCATTAAAAGAGTTCCTCCCCTCAGGCTTTTTGCCTTTCCCATAGCTGAAACGGTTATATCAAAAGTTTGCCCTGGTTTTGAAAAAGCATCAAGGTCAGCTGTGACCATTACTGCAGCCGAATTTTTTCCGTCAAGATCACCAGGATTAACAGCTAACCCAAAACGTGAAACCAAACTCTGCATTGACTGTAAAGTTAAACCAACATTCCCATCTCCTGATCCAACTAATCCAACAACGATGCCATATCCGACAAGCTGATTAGACCTTACACCACCAACCTCTGATATATCTTTAAGACGATCAGCTCTGGCAAAATTAAATGGTGAAAGAATAAATATTGCGATCACAAAAAATACATAAAAAATTAATTTTTTAGATTCCATTTTTTTATTCCTTAAAGGGGCGAGAATGCTCTTATTAATTTACTTAACCAACCGGTTTTATCTGAGTCTGCAATTCCTCCAGCACCAACATAGCTTATTTTTGCATTAGCTATCCTATCTGATGAGACTACATTATTTGGAGATATATCTTCTGGTCTAACTAATCCTGTAATCCGAATGTATTCATCACCCTGATTTAGAGTTAGATGCTTTTGACCCCTAACTGCCAAAATACCATTATCATATACTCTAGTAACAATTACAGATATGAAACCAGTTAAAGAATTACTCTGAGCGGCCTGACCAGACCCTTGAAAACTTTGTTCAGTTCCTGATGTAAGCTTATTTCCATCTGCTAAAAGATTGCCTGCTCCAATAAAAGGAACATCTAAATTAACATTAGGTAAAGTTAACTGATAGGCATCAGTTTTTGCAGTTGACGCCGCAGTGCTCTTTGTCGCACTGAAACTTTCAGACAAAAGAACTGTCAGAATATCTCCTGTTTGATATGCTCTTGGGTCTGATGCAAACATACCTGGAGCGCTAACATTATAAATAGCACCTGGAGTCCTTGCGCTGTTAAATTGAAAAGTAGCCAAATCTGTAGCTTGAGGAAATTCTTCTGAAATCCTCTCTTCTCTGTATGTTGAGCAAGCTGAAAACCCAAATAAGATGACTATATAAACTAAAATTCGCATATTTACTCTTTCTTATAAATTATTAGAAATAAACTGCATCATCTGATCTATTGACTGTATTGCCTTTGAATTAAGTTCGTAGGACCTTTGTGTTTCAATCATTGCAACCAACTCCTCAATGACATTCACATTTGAAGCTTCAAGAGCCCCTTGAACAAGTTTACCTAATCCATTCTCAGCTGGAACAGAAAGGATAGGAGCACCCGAAGCGACTGTTTCAGCAAGAAAGTTTTCTCCAAGCGGAGCTAAACCTCTAACATTGGGAAAATTAGCAAGCTCTAATTGACCTAGTTCTTGTTCTTCTGTTTGACCCGGAAGTCTTGCAGCAACAATGCCATCAGAAGAAACACTTATTCCTAACGCATCATCAGGAACATTAATAACTGGTTGAACTTCATAACCGGAAGATGTTGTAAGATTTCCCTCCGACGATCTTGTAAATGTTCCATCTCTTGTATACTTAATTGTACCATCTGGAAGTAGAACCTGAAAAAAGCCAGCACCGTCTATAGCAATATCAAGTGCATTATCTGTCATTTGCAGATTACCTTGAGAGTATGACTTATCGGAATTTATTACTCGAACACCAGTACCAACTGTAAAACCTGAAGCGAGCTCTGTTTCTGCAGAAGTTAGTGCTCCAGCCGCACGGACAGTTTGATATAATAATGTTTCAAAGTTTGCTCTATCCTTTTTAAAACCTGTCGTATTAACATTTGCAAGGTTATTTGAAATAACCGCCATTCTATTTTGCTGAGCATCAAGACCTGTTTTAGCAACATACATAGCACTAGACATGAGAACCTCCTAAGGTGTTAAGTTTTATTCTATCTACTTAGTGCAATATGTATGCCATTATAGAAAATAGTTAATCTATTCTAAGCAATGATGAAGAAGATCTATCTATCTGCTCTGCAGTTTTGATGAGGTTAACATTAACCTCATATAATCTTGCAAGTTCAATACTTGCAACTAACTCATCAGTAGGAAGAACATTAGAACGCTCTAAGAAACCTTGCTTAATTCTAATAGAGGGATCGACCGGCACTACTGCATTTTCGTCCACAGGTCTTATAAAACTATCTACACCTTTCGCTAGTTGGATACCATCAGCGTTAAAGAGTCCAATCCTAGCAATCTCCTGAAATTCAAATTCCTCAGGACCCGCAAGCAACGGAATAATATTTATCATTCCATCATTACCAATTTCTATTTCACGAAAATCAGGTAACGTTATTGGAGCGCCATCCACATCTAGTATTATTGAACCATCGCCAGTTCTGAGTGTGTTATCAAGATCTCTGGTTAAGTCACCCCTTCGGCTAAGAGCTTTCTCTCCACTTTCAGGTATAACTGAAAACCATCCATCGCCATTAACTGCAATATCAAAGGAATCATCGGTTCTAATGAGCTCACCATTGTTGGCATCAAAACTTCTCTGACCAACAGACGCAAAGGCTCTTGGAGTAAGATTATTTTTTTGCTCAGTATAAATAGATGAAAAAGCAGCTGTAGTATCTTTTCTAAAAGCAATTGTTGTAGAGTTACTAAGGTTCGTAGAAGAAACCGTTTGAGTTTCAAGCAAAAGCTTGAGACTGTTCAGTGCGGTATAGACCATTCTATCCATAGTGCTTCCCCCTTTATAGGACTGACAGTTAAAAACTGTCAGTCCATAATTTTACTATCTAATGTTAATAATAGTTGAGGTTAGAGTTGTTGTTGTTTCAATCGCTTTAGCATTCGCCTGGAAGTTTCTCTGGGCAGTTATCAGGTTAACAAGCTCTTCAGTAATATCCACATTCGAGCGTTCAAGTGATCCAGATAAAATAGATCCAAATCCATCACCACCCGCTTCTCCAAGTTGAGCATCACCTGATACCGATGTCGCAACATAGGTAGCATTACCAACCTGCTTCAAACCGTTCTGGTTGTTAAAGTTCGCTAAGATAATTTTTCCAAGAGCTTCTGTAGTTCCATTTGTATAGTTTGCACGAACTGTACCAGCAGCATCAATATCCAAACCATCCAATCGACCAGAGGTAAATCCATCCTGCGTTAACGATAACACAGAGAATGGCTGAGCAAACTGAGTAGAGAATTTACCATAGTCCACACTTAGTCGAATAAGGTCAGAACCGTTTTGCGGATCGAAGGGAGAGTAAATCACACCCTCTTTTGGAGATAACAATTTACCTTGTGAGTCAAAGGTCAGCTCCCCTTCATCAAGATATAATGGAAAGAAGTTTGATTGCAAAACAGCTGGCTTCTGCGTCTGCCTGTTTCCGTCAGCATCAACATATAGCTGGTTACCCTGAGCATCAATTTCTTGAGCTAACACTGTAACCTGTGGAACAGACCCACGTGATTGGGTTGTTTCTAATAGTCCCCAGTTGGCACTTCCCACAACGTTCATCTGTGAACCATCACCTTGAGTACCGGAAGTAAATGTCAATCTATTTTCAACGGCATCAAATCCAACTGTTACACCAGAAACTGTTGTTCCTACTGTTGGATCTTCAATAAGATTAACCTGTCTCTGAATCTCAGCAGCAAAGGTTTCTCCAGTAAAAGTTCCAACTGGAACCGTCACACGACCAACGATACCATCCACCGTAAACGTAATAACGTTCTGATCATTTGTAGCTGTTACCTGGAAGTTTGTTGTCATATCCACAATCGCACGAGCACCAATTGTTGATGCAGCCAATGAACGAAGTCCAACACCCTCAACAACGGAAGCACTTTTACCCGTACCAATCCCAAGCAAGTCACTTGCACCAGCAAAAGATGTCCCAGAAGCAACACCGGTTGTCGAATTAATCGTCTGTCTTCCAACCAGAATTGTAGAAGCTACCTGTCCTCCCGGTGCATCAACCGCAGCACCACTCGTAATTGTTTCACCAGTTGTACCAGATGCAAACTGGAATGTTCGCGTATCTTTTGCATAAGACACGTTCATTCCAAACCTATGATTAACTTGATCGAGCAAAAACTCACCCGCTGGCACAAAAGCACCACCAAGATAATTATTATTTCCTACAAGAACGGTTGAAGGGTTTGTCCTTGGAACACCAAGTGAGTTAGTTTCCAACGTACCATCATTTGTTATTTCAAACATATATGAAGGCAATCCTGTTGTATCTTTATTTAGCTTTGTGCTGTCAACTTGAAAGGTTAGACCTCTTTCTAAAATATCATAACCAACTTTAATCGGAGGAGCAGTCTCATTAACATAAACGTATGAGCCTGTTGGAGAGGCTGCGTTTAATAACTTTAATGGATCAGTCGCGGGTGATCCTACACCCGGTGTTGACGCACCTTGTGTAAAGGTAAACGTACTCACATCATCAGCTTCATGGACTGTACCTGTTTCTTGAACTATAATTTTTCCAGTAGGAAGACCTCCCTGCGCTCCAGTATATGGAGAATGATCTGATAGTGATCCTTCAAAATAAGCATTTATATCTTTAGAAATTCCATAGAAAATTTCACCATCAATTGCCGCAGTTGTGAAATTATCAAAGCCAGTTAAACTGGAAGCATCGACAACTAGTTTATCTTGATAAGTTCCATTAGCATTCTGAGGAATTGTAAAGTTAGTAAATGTTTTTCCGTCAATTGCTGCATTATTAGAGTTTGTTAGAACCGCAAATGACGTCACAGCTGAAGTATTAATTGCAGCCCCTGCGCCTGTAGCCAACTCAAAAGTCAGCGTTCCAGCGGTTGCATCATAAACGACATTGTTTCCACCTGCTTTTGCTTTAAATGCTGCTTTGCCATCATAAACCTTAAGGTCCGGCTCATTGCCAACATAAGTATTTAGTAGGTAATGAGTTTCAGCAACATTCGAAGCTGGCTTTGTATTTGCATAGGCAATATTATAATAGTTATTATACTTAGGAATTGTATTCGCGGCCAAAGCAGATGTCTCGACACGTCTACGACCACCAAAATCACCCGATGTTAATGAAGCAACTTTTGCGTTTACCGCAACATTCACTCTGTCTTGAACATGCGCTAAAAACTGTTCCCTATCCAGTTCTAAAAAGGTTCCGACTGAACCTAATCCTAAGATATCTGTTGTTACAAAACTATCTGATAATAAGTCCACAGCAATTGTAACAGCGTTCTCTCTTTGCTCAGTAGGGTAAAGTAGAATATTAAATTTTGAACCTGTACTATCTATACGTATTTTTCTCTCATCAGAGAAAGCAGAATTTACAGCACGTGTCATTTCAGCGGCCAGCTCTTCCCCGTTATAAGATCCCTCACGGATAGAAATAGATTTTGCTTCTGATCCATCAACTGAAACAGAGAAGAAATCATTTCCCCAGAAATTATCTGAAGTTGTGTTTCCTCCTTCACGCGTTGCATTAAAGGAAAGTTTATCTGCAATAACTCTTAGCCTATTGGAGTCTGTTTCTCCGAAGTCAAACACACTGGTAACATTTTCTCCGACTACTTTAGCGGGTGCAGAATTAACTTCAGTTGTTTGATCGTCTAGCTTGTAAAGAGAAGAAGCTGCGTTCGGGTTAAACGTCGGGTCAATAGACTGTGGATCAGTTGTTGTTCTACCAAATCTATCAGAATAAACTGTTCTTGCCTGGTCATCCTTAGCAGTAATCAACGCTGGCTCAACTTCACGGTCACCCACAAACACATATGTACGCCATTTGTTTGTTGGACTTTCTTCCGTCGCGTTAGATGTTTTAGCATAATAAACGGTTGCAATCGTTGGGTTACCTAGAGAGTCAAAAATTGTAATCGATGTTGATCGGTTAAATGTATCTGGGTCATTTCGACTAAAAACATAAGGGTTGTCTGCAGAAAACTCTGGTCTTAACGGAATAATTTCAGCATCAGCAGGTAAATTCAGACCCAAATCAATCTTTGTTGTTGCTTGCGGAAGACCAGATGTTGTAGGCAACTGAAGTGAGACGGCAGAGTCCAAACCTGTAGAAGTCACAGATCCATCTTCGTTAACCGGGAACACTTGTAAATACTGTCCTGCCGAGTCAATCACGTATCGATCATTGTTCACACTTAATGAACCGTTACGAGTATAAACAGTTTGTGTTGATGTTAGAGTTGGTTTTAAAGCAAAGAATCCCTGACCTGAGATCGCCATATCCAAAGCATTTAGCGACGATGCAATATTACCCTGAGTAAACTGCTGTTTAATTGACTTCAAGATTGTACCAGAACCAATCGCACTTGATGAGTTTTGAAGAGGTGATGTAGCGAAGATATCACCAAATTCAGCTCTTGATCTTTTAAACCCTGTTGTACCAACGTTCGCAATGTTGTTGGATGTTGCGGATAAATCTGCTTGTGCGCCACCTAGGCCAGTTAGTGAGGTATAAAACGACATCTTTGTCTCCTTCTTAGAACTTTATTTAATTCCTAATTTTCTTAACATCTGATGAGGACATGTTTCCGTAGCCCTCAACTTCAAGTGTAACGTCTTGTGTGCCATCACTTGGAATACTTGCTGACATCACTCGACCATAAACGTGTGTTGAAGCACCTTCGTATGCTCCGTCTAAAACTGCATATGCTTCAACCAAATAAGCATCTCTTGCCTGGAATTCAGGATTATTTATGAAACCATTCCACTCAAACCCAACCATTCCCTCAGGTGCAGCACCCATATCGATTTGATCTAAGACTTCTCCAGTTATGTCTCTTACTACTAAGGTAAGAGCATTTGTTCTTCCTGGAACATCAATCGCACCAGCAATCGTTCCATATTCATTTGGCCTTGCAACTGTCCCTGGAACTAATACTTCATGACCTATGAAACTTGATGCAACGGCAACCCTATTTGGTGCAAGTTTTTCACCTAGATCTAATAAATTTTTATTTATGTCAGTAATTCCTGTCACAGTAGAGAACTGAGCCATTTGCGCTATGAAATCAGTATTATCTACAGGCTTAAATGGGTCCTGATTATTGAGTTGCGCAGTCATCAACTTAAGAAAGTCTTCCTGCCCAAGGCTCTTTTTTGTTACTCTTGGCCCATCTTGGTCTTTTGCTTTAGATATACCCAATTCTTGAAGAATTGAATCTAAAGAAGACTGTGCACCATTTGATATCTCACTCATATTATTCTCCTTTAGCGCCCTACGTTAAGAGTTTGGCTCATTAATTTACGCATAGTAGTAAGCACTTCGACATTATTTTGGTATTGACGGCTCGCTTCCATCATTTCAACCATTTCTTCTGAAGGTTCTACAGACGAGCGAAAAACAAAACCTTCACTGTTTGCAAGCGGATGTGATGGCATATAAACCCTTGCTGCTTCACGATCCTCTCTTGTTACTTTGTCAACATCCACTGTAGACCGACCAGATTGCTTAAAGGCATCGTCATAAGCAGTTTTAAAAATTGCTCTTAAAGGTTTATAGGCTTCCTCAGGTGTAGCTGACATTGTATTAGCGTTAGCCAAGTTACTTGCAACTGTGTTTAACCTTATTAATTGAGCAGACATTGCTCGTGCTGAAAGTTCAAAAGCATTCATTCTACTCTCCTTTAATTGCTGACCTTAGTGTTTGAATACGGCCAGTTAAAAAAGTTAATGTTGCTTGGTACTTCGTGGCATTCTCTGAAAAAGATGTTTGTTCAACTGCCATCTCAACAGTATTCCCATCAAGGGCTGCCATTGTAGGATCACGAAATTGAACCTTTGTAGCACCAACTGATTTTTCAGAAACTAAATGACGATCTGAGTTTGTCTTAAGAGGCCCCAGTTTAGAAATTTTTCTTAAGGCATCAGAAACATTAAAATCACGTGCTTTATAGTTAGGAGTAGATGCATTTGCTATATTTGAAGCAATCACATTTGCTCTTTTTGATCGCATCTCGAGTGCAGATCCGTGATATGATAAATATTTGTTAATACTAATCGCCATTTTTAAAGTATTCTCTTAATGTTGATTTACAAGTAACTTAATGCAAATCCAGTGCCAAAAAGGACAGAACAATGGAAAAAGAAGAATATTTTGCTAACCAAAGTAAAAGTAAGGACACAAATTCTGAAATTATAAGCAAATTTTCTGCCGAAATTATTCAACTTAGAGATGCAATGCTCAAACAACTTGAGCCTTTTGATACTCCTGAGAAGATTAAGAAACTTAAAAAGCTAGTTGATGCGAGTTCAGATACTCTCAGAAAACTTGCCGGATTGGCAGCAAGAATACAGATAATTAGAAGTAGATTAACAGAGTTAGCTTCTTTAAGGCTTGGTAAAGCTATACCTGCAAAACCAAAAGTAGAAGAAACTCAAGAAAATACTAAAAAAGAAGATGAAAAGACTGACCCAAATGATAAGTCAAATTGGATATCAGTCAGAACCGTAAAACAAGGAGATATTAATGGAGTTGACCTTGATGAAGGTATAAAAATTAAGGTTTCACCAGAGGATGTTGAGAGATTAAAAGAAGCAGGCCTTGTAGAAGTAGTATCAACTGACAAAGATGAAAATCTCGATAAAAGTGAAGAAAAAGGAGACAATAAATCCAAAAAAGCAGAAAAGAAGGTTAAAGCAAAAAAGAAAGAAGACAAAAAAGATGAAGATACTTCTAAAAATGATACAGCTTCAGAAGAGACAGACAATGAAAACAAAGAAAATAATGAAGAGAAGCTTCTCTCCACAGAAAATATTGGAGAAAATAAGCAAGAAGATGATGTAGAAGATAAGAAAAAAGATTAGATAATATTTAAATTAACGATTGTGAAATATAGAAATAGCCTTTGCAGTCTCAAGAGGAAGACCCGTTTCATCAACAATTTTTTCTGGAGATTCTCCAGATTTTGCAAGTTCAATTGCATCACTAATTTTACCTCCGCCTTCCTGGACAGATGCTATATCAAGAAGAGAACGCTGCACAGCAGTTAGATCCTCTCTCGTCATACCCTGGGTTTTCAAAATATCCTGCAGAATATTTATTGCTGAGAGAAAAGTTGATTTTAGGGTTTTGTTATCTTTACTTACTTGTTCTAATAGCCCCCTAATCTGGTTTAAACTTGCATCAAGATGATAAGCTCTAGACCTTTGGTACAAATCAGTCTTAATTTTTAGAATAATAAAGATTAATATCAGAGCTGAAGTAAATAACAGCAGATACAGCAAAACTTCATTAATTTCCAAATTAACTAAAAAAGAGGAAATATCAGCAACTGCTCTAGACATCTTTTACCTCTGAACTAAGATTTAGTTGGTTTGTTATAAACATCTTTTGGTTTATCACTATCTATGGTTTTATCAAGAAAACTTTCTAGAGCTTCTGATTGCGACAAGAATTTCTTTTCGAGTTCAGATGCCTTTAGACTTAGAGCTTTAATACGTGTTTTAAATTGTTCTTCTGGAATGGTCAAATCCTTGCTTTGTAAATCCACAGCAAGGTTCTCCAGAGCATCTGCAAGCTCTGATAGTGATTTTTCCGAGGGGGGACTGCCCTCTTCTGCTTTAGCCTGTGCTCTTGAAAAAAGTTCTTCCAAGGTTTCAAGAGATTTGTTTTCACTCACTGGCAATCCCGCCTACTTTAATGTGTTATGATACTCCATAAGACTATCAGTAATTTTGTCAACATCAACTGGGTATTCACCTGCAGCTATAGCAGCTTTAATTCTAGAAACCTTACCGGAATCTAACGGTGGCTCTGAACTTAAAGTCTTTTGCAAACTAATAGTTTCAGGGGACAAACTAACAACCTGTGATGTTTCGGAAGAAACCTTTGACGGCTCCGATCCTGCAGCAGCTCCTCGTCCTACGGCAGTCGCAGCTGTCTTATTGGCTGGTGCCAACTTTCCCGACAGTCCTGTAATTGCGTCTACCATTTTCTTTCTCCAAAGATTGGAATTATATAACTAATAACTATAAATACTAGGTTATCATTTACTTTAACGGTCTTAATTCAATATTTTTAAGGGTTCTAGCTGAAAAATATTATTTTTTCTCAAATAAGCAAGTATTTCCTTCTTTGAATTCAAATTTAGAACCTTTACCCTTTCACCAATAAAGGCATTTTCAAGAGACATAACACTCGTCAGGATATTAATTTTACCATAATTACTCTCTAAAGTTGCACTTTCACCTTTTTCAATGTCCCAAGAAGTCAATAATTGCCTTTCTCTTACAGGCTTTCCATCTGTAATAGTCCTTTTTAACTGTCTTCCAAGCGGGGGATTTTTTTTATAAAAAACTTGGGCATTTGAACCATTCAAAAAACCTAACTCAATATGCTCAGGCATTAATACAGTTCCCGCACGAAGCGTACGAGTCGTAACCCAAACTTTCCTCGAAGAAGAATTAAATCTTGATAGATTACTTTCATCTTGAAGCCTACGATTTTGTGATTTTCTGACCAAATTTTTATGATTTATTCTAGTCGAAACCAAAAGATCCCATCCCTCATAGTCTTTACAGGATATCATTAGGGTTCTGAGTTGACCTCTATATTCAGAAACGCTGAGATCACTCCTACATGGTTCCTTTTTTATAAGGGGGTCTATTTTAGCTGAACCCACAACATTCTTTTTTTCAAAAAATAAATTAACAGCACCGTGAATAGCCTTAGCTGTATCACTCATTTCATAGGCAACCAAAGGATTAGAAAAAAATAGTATAGAATAGAGTAAAAAAAAGACCCTAACTTTTTTATAACCTAACATTTCTAGTTGCCAAAAAAGTAGATATTAGTAGAGTCAACATCTTGATTCCAATTTTCTGATTCTTCTGTTCTTCTAAAAATCATATCCCTGAAGTTATTAATAGATGGTAATTTGATTTTTTTCCCTGCAAGCATAAAGTTTCCATTGCCCCCTCTAAATGCATGCCTATTTGCTCTTACTATTCCAAAATGAAGAACATTCCTATCTAGTGAAGCACCATCATAATATTTCCTTATAATACCTCCTAAGACATCTCCTCTTTTAACCAAATGCGTTGAACTATAATTTTCATCTATTATAAATGGATTATTTGTATTTCCATCTGTTACCAAAGAGCTGGGAGTTCTTGGGAAAACAATAACTGGCTCTGCGAAGCTGAAAGAAGGGAACAAAATAAGTGATATAATCATCGATTTAAATAACATTTTAGACATGTAATTTCACTTTCAATTAATCAGTTTAGCCAGCGATTTTTTTCCAACTAATGTTTTCTTACTTGGGTCGAGTAATCTCCAATTAGTAAAGTTACTCTCAACACTCTCCGCAACAATAATTATCCAAGGAGTTATATCCCCTCCCTTAACAGAATGATTATTAATAACAGCAAGGTCTCCAGTTTGCACACCATCATCAAAGCCAATATTTGTACGATAAAAACTTCCTGACTCCTGAATTGGAACAATGCGAGGTAGACAACCTACTTCAGCACGGATGTCTTTAACCAACCAATCTAAGATTCTATAAATATCTTTATCACTATCATGTTTACGTTTTTTTAATAAAGCATCTGTTTGAGACCAGCCAATTCCAAAACCTCTATTAATCTTATGTGACACTGACTTCTCATAGACTATCTCAGACTTATCAGAATTTAAAATAGTTACGTCAACAGTTATATTTACGAATTTTTTTCTAATAATTTTACCATTCTGAGATCCATCTATCTCAACAGAGAAAGCTAAGTAAAACTCGTTTGGCTTTGGTGTTTCAGACATATAAGCCAAATTAGAGTAATTATAATTTTGATTGGAACCAGATTCATAAACTGATCGCACAAAGTTTTGGTTCTTAATAAAAATACCTTCATTTCTGCCTAAAAATTTATAAAACGCATCAGATATCTTTGTTGGCATTCCTAAGGACCAATCCGGTACATTTAAAGCAATGTTGTATTCTGGCTTAATTAGATGAAGATGGATAGATGCTAGTTTCATGCAAGACGGTTTTGTATATTTCCTCTTAGAAGGAAAAAAGAAAATGGAATTTTTATCGAAGTTTTCTATATGCTTGGTTCGCTCAGAAGTAGATTTTCCTGAAATTATATTTTCCATTATATTTGTTGCAGCAACAGCTTCTATTGTTACGGTAACAGACTCACCATCGTCTTCCATAGATAAAATTGCATAATCCATTATTCGAGCATCTGTTCTAATAAAAGTTTGCTCATCAACTAAATTACCATTTGTGGAAGATGAATATCCTTCAACGCTACTTCCCGCCTGAAGAGCTGCCTGATAAAGTGCAGCTTCGAGAGCCATATCTCCAGTTTGGTCCTCATAACCAACAAGTTTAACGGCTCTTCCGGAAGCTATAATCTTTTTTGTATATATTTCTGCTTTTGCTGAAAAGTATCCAGAAACATTAATAACTAAGAAAATCAACAAGAACGATTTTAGTGATAAAAATTTATTATATCTTATCACAAATTAACTCCTTAAGCCTCTAGATGATCTTGCTCTTTTAAGAAGATCCCAAACACTTTTTGAGTCAAGTTCTAGAACTGTTTCATATGTATCTTCACCTGTAGGACTAATACGAACTGTTCGAGCATTTCTTATAGTTCCTTTTACTTGTGATCTAAAAGTATCATTTTGAACCATCATATCAACAACTGTTGTATTACCTTCAATTTTCAGACCATGAACCTGCTCAGCTAAATCACGCATTGCAGCCATTTTTGAGGCTCTCATTGCCATTAAAACCTTTTGTGCTGGTATTCTGCCTGGTTGTGAACTTACTACTGCAAACCCAACTCCAGTAATTGTGGGAATTTGTGACTCAATATAAAATAGGTCCGCAGGTTTAGGAACTCCTGCACAACCGCTAATAAATATTGGTAATAAAAGTGTTAGAATAATTTTTCTCATATCAATAACCTTTTCTTAAACTTTGTGACGATAGGAAATATAATCTATTAAAGGTTTCTTTATGCATATTCCGTGCCACTAGCATATAAACTCATATAAATTCCATATTTGCCTTATTTCAAAATTTTCTGGCACGCTTCCTGCTTTTACTCACTGAAATTCTAATTAACATAGTTTATTTGTGCAAAATCCTTGCCAGATTAAATTGGATAAGAAACTAATAAAGTGTTTAATAACAGAGGTTTAAATGGAACAGGTTTTACAATCGCTTAAGATTAATAATTTAGGTCAATTTGCTAGTGACTTTGCTCTACCTGTCGGTATTTTGACATTAATGGCAATGTTAGTTCTGCCAATCCCAACCGTTTTACTAGACGCATTCTTTACAACAAATATTCTACTTTCATTACTAATCCTCTTAATAGCTTTAAATACTAAAAGGCCATTAGATTTTACCGCATTTCCCACCCTATTACTATTTGCAACAGTTCTAAGGCTTGGCCTCAATGTAGCTTCCACAAGAGTAGTTTTGGCAGAAGGTTACCAAGGCACCGCTGCTGCTGGAAAAGTAATTCAATCCTTTGGAGAATTTGTAATTGGCGGAAATTATGCCGTTGGAATTTTCGTATTTGTAATCTTAGTAATTATAAACCTAGTGGTTATTACAAGAGGTGCTGGTCGTATTTCAGAGGTAAGTGCTCGTTTTACTCTTGATGCTTTGCCAGGAAAACAAATGGCTATTGATGCGGATTTAAATGCAGGGTTACTTAACCCCGATGAAGCTAAAAAAAGAAGAGAAGATATTGCTCAAGAAGCAGACTTTTATGGCTCAATGGATGGAGCAAGTAAATTTGTAAAAGGTGATGCAATTGCAGGAATTCTAATCTTATTAATTAATATTATTGGTGGTCTGGCGGTTGGGGTTCTTCAGTATGATATGGCTATTAGTGAGGCAGCTGCAAACTTTCTTGTTTTATCTGTAGGAGATGGATTAGTTGCACAAATTCCTTCACTACTTTTGGCCTTAGGTACCGCAATAATTGTCACTAGAATATCAACTGAACATGACCTTTCAGAACAAGTACACCATCAGCTTTCTGTTTCTAAAGCATGGCTTCCTGCAGCATCATTACTTGGCCTTATCGGAATAATACCTGGAATGCCAAATTTTGTTTTTTTATCGGCCTCGGCCTTTGCCTTTACGGTTTATTATTTAATTAGAAAGGGAGAATTAGGAGTTTCCGAACAAAAAGAAACAGAGAAGGAAGAAGAAACATCTAAAGAAGAAATCGAACTTGAAGATGTAGCTGAATATGCTCCTATAACATTACATGTAGGATATGGTCTTATTCCTCTTGTTGACCCAGATGGAAATGGTCCTTTAGTATCACGAGTAACAAGTATTAGAAAAAGAGTTTCTCAAGAATTAGGTTTCGTAATCCCAAATATAAGGATAAGGGACGACCTTTCGCTTAAGCCTAATCAATATAGACTAAAAATCGGGGAAACAATTGTTGGCGAAGACTTGTGTTATCCTGATAAGAA